>Ga0206956_1115_pt1 | contig 21427 bp, 14 predicted proteins | sample Alteio_BWOrgHeat_35_FD_153252 | JGI IMG/M metagenome (GOLD analysis project Ga0206956, IMG submission 153252) | Enriched cells from forest soil in Barre Woods Harvard Forest LTER site, Petersham, Massachusetts, United States -... | ecosystem: Environmental > Terrestrial > Soil > Temperate forest >...
GCGATCCCGAACTGGGCAAAGTGCGAGTGAGCGGAATTTTTCGCACCGACAATCTCGACGCGTTTGTGCTCTTGTTGGAGAACGGTGGCTTTAATATCAAAGCGGAGCGGTCGGCCCAGACGATTGTTTTGTGCAGAGCGCCATAATGCGTGTTCGCGCTCGGCAAACGCGATCGTTTCCTTTTCGAAGGTGAGTGCCACGCCGGTGAACGAGATGATGCCTATCACGAGACCGGCGGTGAGGCCGCACGCGAGGTGCAGCCAGAAGATGATCGAGCGAAAACGTTTCATGTGGGCAAACGCGAAGCGGTGGAGCCGAGGGTGGCCAGCCGTTCGGCGATGGCAGCGAGATCGGCGAGGGTCATGAACGTACGGGAGATGGGCTCGGCGGCGCCGGCAACGAGGCAGCGCTCATGTGCCGTGCGGCGGGCGCGGGCGAGCATCCTCTGCACGACAGTGGGCAACTCGCGCGCGAGGGCATGGTTCTCATCAAGAAACTCGACGAGAAAATGCGGCTGATGCGAGGCGTAGAGCACTGCGCCGACGTGGAAGAGCTGCGCGGCGGCGGGGCGAAACGCCGTGACGCGGCGCACCTCCCACAGCCGGGCGAGCGCGAGCCCGTCGTCGATGAGATCGCTTGCTTCGGCGAGGAGACGGGCGGCGTCGGCGCATGGCGCGGAAAGCTCGCGGCCGATAATCGCGAGCAACGTGCGTCGCGCACCGAGGGCCACGTCGGCGGCCGCCATGTGGTCGGACGCCGCACAGGCGACCAGATCAAGGGCGATGCGGGCGGACATTCGCGCGATCTCGAGGTCGATGGCGAGGAGGGCGCTGGCGCGGTTGAGCCAGGCACCAGCGAGGTTAGTCCGGTAAAAAAAATTGGTCTCGAGCGGCAGCGAACGAAGCGTCGCAATGGCGCGGTCGGCGGACGCGAGTGCGTCGGCGCCGGCGCGTTCGGCGTCCAGAGCGAGCAACGCGCTGGCACGGTTGAGGTGCGCGGCACCGAGGGAATTACCCAATGCATGATCGCCGGGCACGGCGGCAGCTAGCGAGGCGAACAGCGCGATTGCGCGGTCGTAGGCACACACGGCGGCGGAGAGCGCAACTCGGGTGGATTTTTTCCTCAGCGCGTTGCCGCGGTTCATCCATGCGAGGGCAAGCGCGCGACACGATTCAGCTGCCGCGGGCAGCGTGGAGATCAACGCTATCGCTTCGTCGTAGCACGCGAGGGCTGCGTAAAATTCGCCCCGCGCTTCGTGCGACTGGCCACGGCGAACCTTTCCGTTTGCGTCGGCGAGCGCACGGGACAACTCAGGAGACGTTGGATGCTCGGCGCTCACAGTTCGGCCCATTGGCGAAGGAGGTTGTGGTAAATTCCGGTGAGCGAGACGACGGACGGATGCGTCGCGTTTTCGGCGCCGAGGCGCTGAATCGCGACGTCCATCTCGAACAGCATCGTGCGCTGCGCGTCGCTGCGGATCATCGACTGGATCCAGAAGAACGAGCAGAGCCTCGTGCCGTGCGTGACTGGCGTGACGCGGTGCAGGCGATCAAGGTGTCGTTCGATTTGCCGGAGGACTCGATCGAGAAGTCGCTGAAACGATTCTCCGCCCAGTCGGGCCTGGAGGTAATTTTCCCGACGGACGCCGTCACCGGCATTCGGACGAGGGCCGTGCGTGGTGAAATGACCTCGCGGGAGGCACTGGAGGGAATGCTCGTCGGCACGGGCTTCCGCGTGTTTCAGGACGAAAAAACCGGCGCGATCACGGTGAGAAAGTCCGTGACGAAAAAAAAACCCGGGTCCGATGGCGGTGCATCCGGGGCCGGTGAGACCAGCCCAATTCCGAAAGTGGAAAACCCGACCCCCAGCAAACCCCCCATGAAGAAGACCAGCCTGGTCGCCCGTTTGGGCGCCATCCTTGGCTTGAGTATTGGCGCCAATGCCGACGCGCAGGTCGTCCCTCTCGCAGAATCCGCCAATAAAGCCGTGACCGAACAGACTGTGGTCCTGTCACCCTTTGAAGTCACCTCGGCCGGGGATAACGGTTACGCCGCCTCGTCGGCGCTCACGGGCTCACGGACGAACGAGAAGCTGGCGAACATGCCGAACGCCATCTCCGTGATTACCTCAGACTTCATCAAGGATTTTGCGATCAGCGATTTCTTTGGGGCGGTGAACTACGGCGTGGACACCGAAAACATTACGAATGCGACGGACGTGACCGGCGCTCCGGTTGGAGCGTCGGCCAGCAACCAGGTGCTCATTCGCGGCATCCCTTCGCTGCGGCAATTGCGCGATGGGTTCCCCTATTTCCTGCCCATGGACTCCTTCAATATCGAGCGGGTTGAATTTAACCGCGGCCCGAGCGGACAGGTCTACGGGGATGTCGATCCCATCGGAGTGGTCAACGTCACGACCAAGCAGCCGTTGAGCAGGTTTCTCGCCGAGGCGGCGGCGCGCTACGATAATTTCGGCACCCGCCGCTTCACGCTCGATGTCAACGAGCCGCTGAACGACCGACTCCAGGTCCGCTTCAACGCCGTTAATTCCGACATCGAGAAATCACGTCAGCGCGCGGACACCATCCAGCGCAGCTATGCGGGGGCCGTGCGCTGGTATCCGTTCAAGAACAAGACCACGACGATCGACGCGAACTTCGAAGCGGGGCGCTATCGCCTGAACCTCGCCGCCGAGCAGATCGATGACGCGACCACCGCGTATGTCCGGGGCACCGGCACGACCGCCCTCGATGCCAATCCGAACCTGGCGGGCGTCCAGCCCAATGGTGTGGGTATGGCCCAGATTCGGGTGGCCACCGGCAACGTGCATATCTTCGAGGATATCGGAGGGACGCTCTACGACATGAAGTCCACGGCCACCACGGTCTACCGCAATTCCACGGTGCTCACGACCGCGGGCATTGACACGGGGACCGATCCCCAGAATCCGAAGGATATTCCTTATCAAACCGTTCCCAACAGCATTATTCCCTACGGTCAGGACTGGGGTGGTCCTGATAACCATACCGATGCGCGCTACCGCACGGCCAATCTGGAGGTCACGCAAAAGGTGGGTGACCACCTGAATCTGCTCCTGGCCGGCAATTCACAGTGGCAGGATCAGTCCCAGGAGTCCATGTTCAGCGGCTCGAGCGTTCTGGGCGTGAATTCGCGATCGCTCTTCATCGACGTCAACCCGCTCATTCCGAATCCGAACGTGCCGGGCGCGACGATGCCGAACCCGCGCTTCGAGCAGTATTATGTGGGCTACATTCCCGTGTTTATTACGAACGGAAACGAGGTCTCGGGCGTGCACGGTTCGGCCGTGTATGATCTGCCGATCCCATACAAGAACTCGTCGCTGCGATTCGTGGGCGGGGCGAACTTCCGGGACGAAAAGCTCTACAATAATCGCTGGGGCTACTCCCTGACGCTCGCCGAAATGGCGCGCCGCGGGCTGAGCGCCGCCGCCTCCACCTATGCGAACAATATTGTCTACCCGATCCATTATCTGTCCGACGGAAACTCGGATCAGGCGCTGAAGCTGAAGTCGGTGCCGGGCGTGGAAGACTGGTATCGGAACAGCCCCGTCAACAACTCGCGGTATCACGAGGCGCTGGGTGCGCTCAGTTTGAACACGCTGGGGTCGTTCATCAACGGCCGCGTCCATTTGAGCGCGGGCCTCGATCGCGAGTATTTCCGCGAGACGGAGAGCCTGCCCGCGGTGGCGGACGCCCTCGGGTTGACGCATTTTGTCGACGATCACGGGAACGTGGTTTCAAACGTCGGCAACTACGACGTGCCTTACGTGCCGTTCGTCAAGGCCTACACGACCAATGTTTCGTTCGGTGGCGTGGTGCAGGTGCTCCCCTGGGTGTCGCTGGGCGCGGGATCGTTTGAGTCGTCCCTCTTTTCCGAGAGCAATTCCTCCGACCTTGCCGGCAAACCTGCGCTGCCGCACACCGGATCCGGCCAGGACTATAGCGTCCGTTTTAATCTCCTGAACGATCGGGTTTTTGCCACGGTCGATTACTTTAACAACACCGCGAAGAACAACGTCCTGGCGTTGAGCGCGGCGTCGGAAGCGGAATTGAATGCGCTCCTGCCGGCCAACCAGCAACTGGTTGGCACCGGCGACTACCGCGACCAGACCACGACTGGCTGGGAATTCGAGCTTCAGTCCAACCTCACCGCCAACTGGACGCTGCGCGCGGCGTATGCCGTCAATTGGACGACGTATACCCGGTTCTACCCGCTCGTTCGCCCCTATCTGGCGGAGGCAAGGGCAAACGCCGTGGCTCAGGGGCTCAATCCCGCTGCCGCCACGGCGGTGACCCAGGCCCTCATCGACTCCACCGAGGGGGCCAATGGAAGCCTCAGGCGCGAAACGGCCAACATCGAGACCCGCTATAGTTTTACTCAAGAGAAACTCAAGGGGCTTAGCGTTGGAATGAGTGCGCGATATGTGCTCGGGCACCCGCTCCCCGCCGTTGTGGTCGGCACCACCACCGTCTATCCGGCAACAGAGACGGGCAACTATATCCTGCTAAACCCCATGCTGGTCTATCGGCATCGCATCTGGGGCCGGTATGTGAAAATTCAGGAGAACATCAACAACGTCCTGGACCGGCGGTCGCAGCAGTGGCTGGCGCAGCACAACTTCTCAATCTTCACGGAGCCTCGACAATTCATCACGACCTTCTCGATCGAGCTTTAGTGCGGAGGCGCTCATCGAATGAACCTTCCCCATGGAGGTAAATATTTCCGGTCCAGCGAGGCCTGCCGGTTCGCGGTTTTCGCCCTGGCTCTTGTCGCTGGGGTCGGGAGGCGGGCGTCTGGAGTCCCGCCGCAACCCGGCGACGGAGTTGTGCCGGCGGCGGTGGAGATCCATCGGCCCTCCCCGAGTGAGGTCACTCACATCCGCGATGCGCTCGGGTCGTTCCTAGAGGGAGCCGATGCTGAAACCAAAGCGCTGGTTCATGAGTACCCGGACTTGATCGCAGTCCGGCCTCCACGCGAAAATCCAGCGCTGGAACCCGCGCTCCGGCCCGCGTATGAGAAAAAGCGTGAGGGTAACTTAGAAAGGATCGGGAAAGGGCCGATCCAGCTTCTGCTCATGGGTGATTCTATCACCGACTTCTGGCGCAACATCGGAGCACCGGGGGTCGACAATACGCCCAGGGCTGGGGCGCGCGTGGGGCCCAGGTATTTCGATCCGGCCACGACCGCGAATTTCGGGATCTCTGGAGACACAATCCAAGGCGTGCTTTACCGCCTGAAGAACGGGGAGGGCTCCGGATTCCAGCCGAAGGCGATCATGCTACTGATCGGGACGAACAACATCGCGACCTGTTCCGCGGCGGAGATCGCCGAGGGGATTGGTGCGATTGTCTTCGAGCTTCGAAAGGATTTCCCCTCCAGCAAAATCCTGTTACTCGGAATCTTCCCACGCGGAACGCCCGACGATCCAGCGCGCCAGACGATCGCGGGCATCAATCGCCGAATCGCCGCGCTCGATGATCGAAAAATCGTTCACTACCTCGACATTCGCGCGAAATTCCTGGCGAGTGACGGGACACTTCCGCCCGACATCATGCCCGACAAGCTGCATCCCTCGGAAAAAGGGTATGTGATTTGGGGCGAGGCGACAAAAGACATTCTCAGCGAACTGATGCGGTAGCGCACTCGTGACCGCTCTCTCCCGAATATTTGCGGCGCTTGGAGCGCAGCCGGCCGCTCCGCCGATTACTGACGCGGCAGAAATCACGCACCGTTACGCCTATTGGCGGCGGCGAGTGATGTCCGCGATGATTATTGGCTACACGCTGTTTTATTTTTTGCGCAACAACCTGCCGATGGCGGCCAAATCGATCTGCGACGAGTTTCATTTCTCAAATAAGCAGTGGGGACTGGTAGTGAGCTCGGCGACCGTCGTCTATGCATTCTCGAAACTCCTGAGCGGGATCGTCGGCGATCGGGCCAACCCTCGTTTCCTGTTTGCCCTTGGACTCCTGGGATCGGCGGTGATGTGCAGCAGCTTTGGCTTTGGCCACGGGTTGACGTTCTTTGTCCTGGCGTGGGCCTTGAACAATCTCTTCCAAGGGATGGGAGCGCCGCCGTGCATTCGGTTGCTCACCTACTGGTTCAGTCCGCGTGAAATCGGGCGCGCGTGGGGCATCTGGAATGCGGCCCATCAGATCGGCGGCGCGCTCATTGCGCTCTGGGCCGGCTGGCTGGTCGCGCACTATGGCTGGCGGTGGGCGTTTTGGGCACCCGCACTAGTGGGACTGGCCGGGAGCGCGTGGCTGGTATTACGCCTGACCGATTCGCCCGAGGCTCTGGGGCTGCCGTCGGTCGAGGTTTTTCGCGGCGAAGCGCTGCCGCACGCGAAACCACGGCTGCCGTTCCGTGACATTTTCAAGACTCACATTCTGACGAACAAATGGGTGTGGATTCTGAGCATCTCGAATTTCTTCGTTTATATCGTTCGCATCGGGGTGCTGAGCTGGGCGCCAAAATATTTGGTGGAGGCGAAAGCGTTCTCCTTGCAACAGGCGAGCTACGCTGTCTCGGCATTCGAATTCACGGGTATCATTGGCGCATATGGCGCGGGCTGGCTCTCGGACCGAGTGTTTCGAGGACGCCGGGGACCGGTATCGGTGGGATTCATGATGTTGTTGGCGATTTTCATGCTCGTGCTGTTCGTGGTTCCGGATCGGGCCGTCGTGACGATGACGATGCTCTTCAGCGCCCTCGGCTTCCTGGTCTATGGTCCTCAAATGCTCGTCGGGGTCGCAGCCGCGGATCTGGCCACCAAAGAAGCCGCCGCGAGCGCGAACGGACTCACCGGATTGTTCGGCTACTTGGGAGCCACGGTGTGCGGGGTGACGACCGGGGCACTGGTGGACGCATTTGGCTGGAATGCGGCGCTCACGTTCTACGTCGGCGCGGCCGTTGTCGGCTGTGCTCTCCTCATTCCCGCATGGAAACAACGCTCACCCCTCTTGGAATCGACGTGATTCTCTCTCGCTCAACTCGCTTCGCCATGTCCGGCCGACTCCGCGGCTTGCCGTTCCTATGGTTCTTCGCTTTTGTTTCCTGCCTCCCGGCTCATAGGCGAACCAGCGACGAAGGCGGCGCCGCTTGAGCATCACGTGATCCTGATCACGCTGGACGGGTTTCCCGCGCGGATGCTCGACGATCCGAGGGCGGTGCTTCCGAACCTTCGCGCGCTCGCGGCGACGGGAGCTCGTGCCCAGGCCATGATCGTCTCCAATCCCGCCACCACCTGGTCCAATCACACCACGTTGGTGACCGGAGTTCTGCCGAGGAAGCACTCGGTGATGGCTAACGGCCTGTTGGTCCGCGGTGGCGTCGATGTGCCCATTCGCAACGAGAAGGAAAAAACCGTTCGAGAACTCGTCGCCACCCCAAGCCTCTTCGACCTCCTGCATGCGGACCACCGCTCGACCGCCGGCGTGAATTGGCCATGCACCCGCAGTTCGGCTTCTATCGACGATAACTTTCCCGACTCACCGGGCATGTTGAATTTCACCACGCCGCGCCTGCTCCGGGAGCTTGTAGCCGCTCGGATCCTCGGTAGCGACCAGCAGAGCGATTTCGCCCGCATGGAAGAGCCCGGACACGACGCGGTCTGGACTCGAACCGCCTGTCATTTGATCCGAACGCGCATGCCCGACTTTATGGCGGTTCATCTGCTCAACACCGACGAGATCCATCACGCCTATGGGCCGGAATCGCTCGCCAGCTACGCGGCACTTGCGTTGGCAGACCGCTTTGTTGGCGATGTTGTCGCTGCCGTCGACGCGGCGGGCCAAACGGGAAATACTACGCTTTTTGTCGTCGCGGATCACGGCTTTGCTACCGCCACCCATGTGCTACAGCCTAACGTGATTCTGCGGCAGGCTAATCTTCTTAATGTTTCTGCTCAGAATAAAATTGTTCGAGCGCGCGTGCAGGTTGTTACCCTCGGTGGCATTGGCTTCGTCTACTGCACTAACCCAGCGACGCGCGCGTCGGACCGACAAAAGGTCACCGAACTCTTTTCTGGCCGTGAAGGTGTGGCCGAGCTAATTGGTCCCGAGCGGTTCGCCCAGCTCGGGCTTCCTAACGCGGGCGAAGGTGGCGCGGGTGACCTCATTCTTCGGGCAAAAGCAGGTTATGGGATTGTCAATACGGCGACGGGTGAAGATTTCATCGTCCCCGCTACCATTGAAACCAACATCGGATTCCATGGTTACTTGGCTGATTTGCCGGAGATGAATGCATTATTCATCGCCAGCGGACGCGGCATCAAATCTGGCGCCCGACTCGGCATCATCCAAAACGTGGACATCGCTCCAACGATCATGCACCTGTTTGGCTGGCCGCTCTCTGCCACAGATGGTCGCGTTCTCACGGAGATTTTCGACCGACCGTGAAACGCTGAGAAGCGTGCGCATCCGACCAAAAAAGAGCTGCTGATAGCGCCAACGAATCCGAAGATGAAGCAAGCCTTAGTAATTAAAGGCGGAGCCGGCAACGTCGGTCGTAGGTTACTGTTGAACGTCGTCAACACCTTGAGTGATCGGCCGGGGGCTGCCCTGAGGGGAAGGGGCGAGACAAGCTGACATCTCATGAAAACACGAACCACAACGGCGAGACCGCAGTACAAGAAGCCGTCGCGCTGAGTATCTTCTTTCACCAGCCGCCACGAAATTAAGCGCCGACAGGCCAAGGTGCGCCAACCAGAGGAATTGCTGAGGGTCTAGATTTAGACTCGGTCTGTCACGGATCGCTTCTCACGCTTTCTTACCACACGAATTCGGCCGTCGTCAGACCGTTCCCTTCCAATACCTGTACCCAATATGCCCGGCGCTGCGCCGTGGCGGACCGCGTCACTTCACCGGGCTCGCGCCTTTGACGTTTGTGAGGACCGAGTAAAATCCCGTGCGCGCCGCCACGTAGAGTGTCTTGTGATCCCGGCCGCCGAAACACATGTTGGCTGGCTGCTCGGGCACGGGGATGAAACCGATCTGTTGGCCGCTTCTCGTACTCACGACGGTGACGCCTGGTGGACGCGCATTGGCACTGAGGTAAAGGTTGCCCTGATCGTCGAGCGTCATGCCGTCGGAACCGACAGAACAGATGAGTCGTTTATTCGTGAGGGAACCGTCGGGCTGCACATCGAAGCTCCACGTCTCGCCGCCAGTGATATCCGAGACGTAGAGCGTCTTGCCATCCGGGGTGCCGATGATCCCATTGGGCGTGCCCGCCACGCCTTGCGTGGAATTAAAATCAGCTAGCACGCGCGTGAGTCGCTGGTGATCACCGGAGAGGAAATAAACCGTCTTCAACTCCTGCTCCTGCTTGCGACCCGGCGTCCACCATTGGCGGGCATAGAACGGATCAGTGAGGTAAATACCGCCATCGGGGCGAATCCACAGGTCATTCGGCCCACCAAGAAGTTTCCCCTTGTAGTGCCCATCCATGATGACGGTATGGGCAGGCAGCGTGACCTTTTCGCCGGTGGGTTTTTCGCCAACGGCGGGATTGAGCGGCTCCGGATACGGAACTGTTTCGGTTTTCGTGATCGAGATTGCCCAAAGTTCGTTCCGCTCATCGGCGCAGGCGATCAAATCGCCTTTCGCATCGAACAACATGCCGTTTGAATAACCGGCCGGATGCATGAACACGGAGAGCTTTTTTTCCGCGACGTTCCAACGCATGATCTTGTTGCTGTTCTGCTCGACGAAAAAAACATCGCCATTCGGCGCGCAAGTCGTGCCTTCAGTGAAGGGTCGGCCGGAGACGGTATAGCTTTCGGCGGGCAACGACGCGAGTTTCTCCACCTTCGCATCGGATGAAATGGTCGGTGGCAGGCCCATGGATGTATCGACCGCGCCCACAAGGAGTGGTGCGACAAGTGCGCAGAGAGTCGCAGTCAGGGTGTGGGGCGAAAGAAGCTGAAATTTCTGCGGGTTCATTTGCAAAGGGTCTCCCATCAGTCGATAGCTGGCAACGCGTAATGGCGGCACGCGACTCGGGTGAGCTGGATCAGCCCAATGGCAGCTGGCGCTGACGCGATACTGGCGAAATTCCTATTCAATGGGTGCTCGGCGGTCTGCCGTATATCTGCAGTCAGGGATTCGGTGTTTTGCCGGCTTGTTTTCGCGACTTAGATGATCGGGCGCATAAAACGCGGTGCTTTGGTGCACCCGACGAATCTACCGTACCCCTGTGGTTTCCCGCTGATTCAATTTTTCCATTCTAGTATCACCCGGTCGAACGACACCAGGCCAAGAACGATTACAACCTCTCGGGCCAGGGCCGAATCGATGATGAGTTTTGAGCAGAAAGCGCTTATGACCGTCTACCCTCGCGGTAGTGGGACCTTGGTAAGGTCCCCGCAGTTCGTTCTGTAGTGTCACAGGGATGCCGCCCAGAAATGGGCGGCATTCTTTGTTTCAATGCGGCGATGGGGTGCTACGGGCTCCAGACGAAATCGGCGTGCGTGGGATTTTTCGCTACAGCGCAGCCCCCTGCTCATGGCGCATCCGGACGCTGGCATTCTGACGATGCGCGTATCCTTAGTTCTCGTGTTGCGAATCGTTCCTTATTTCTTCATCGTACGGGCGCATGGCCGACAGGCGCGTCATGCCAGTCGAGCATGCCACCTGGGTTGTCTGAAACCATTCCATCCGTCACGCAGTGGCCTTTTGTGCCCGTCCTCAGCAGGATCGGCATGGCGGTCGCCTTGGGAATCTTCATCGGGCTGGAACGCGAGCACAGTCAGAAGACCGGCGTGCGAACCTTCAGCTTGACGGCGCTTGCGTGCTGTTTGGGCGGCCTAATGGGAGGGTTGTATGCTGTTTTCTCGCTGGTGTTCGTCACGATCGGGATCATCGGCATGAACTACCGCGAGATGGTCAAGACGGGGAATCTTGCGCTTACCACATCCTCTGGCCTCGGAGTCGTGGCGCTCTCGGGCACTTTGTTCGGGCAAGGACATACGTTCACCCCGGCTTTGGCCGGGATCGTAGCCGCGGCCTTGCTCGCTTGGAAACCGGCGATCTCGCGATTTGCAGACATCGTTTCCGAACAGGAGCTGAGATCAGCGATCCTTCTTGCCGCTCTCACTTTCGTTATCCTGCCGGTGCTTCCGACCCATCCGATCGATCCATGGGGATTGATCGAACCACGATCCAATTGGGCAAGCGTAGTCATCATCGCCGGCATTGGATTCGTGAATTACATCCTTATGCGCACGCTGGGGGCGCGCGGCATGGAAATCACAGCCTTTTTTGGCGGCTTGGTGAATAGTCGGAAAGTCATTGTCGAGTTGGGTATCCGGCTAAAGGAAGTAGGGCCGAGCTTACTGGCGGTCGTGCAACGCGGCACGATGCTTGCAACGGGCGCAATGCTGTTGCGCAATGGCCTTCTCGTTGCTGTCCTCGCCCCTCAGGCAGCAGTTCGCTGCCTTGTGCCATTAGTCTCGATGCTGCTCGTCTGTGCAGTATTTTGGCGTAGCAGCCCCGCCAGCGAGAGCGCTGCCCATCACAATCGCTTGCAGCTCGAATCGCCGTTCCGCCTTTCCGCAGCGTTGAAATTCGGGTTGGTTTTCCTCGTACTCAACGTCGTGGGCGCGCTGGCCCAGCGAAATTTTGGCGAGAACAGCTTCTATTTTGTGAGCCTTGCCGGCGGGCTGCTTTCGAGCGCGTCGTCGATCGCTGCTGCCGCGACGCTCATGGCGCGGCACGAGATCCCGATTTCCACCGGAGTGAACGGCATAATTCTTTCAACCCTTACCAGCGTGCTCGCGAATATCCCTTTGGTTCAGGGACTCATGCCCGAACGAGCGCTCAAGAGGCGGATTATTTTCGAATTGGTCGGAATCGCCGGCGTCGGCTTCGTGAGTGTGTTTGTCAATAATCTGATATTCGCCTCCGACCACTGAATGCGATTCAATGGAGGAGCAAAGCCGGTCGTAGGCACGGGGCCCAAGGTTGACAGTCGTTATTGGTCTGAGGTCTTTTGCCGCCATGATGAAACGCCTTCTTGTTTCCTTTTCGGGGCTTTGCTTGGCCGTCGCCCTCTTCGCCGCTCCGGCTTCGACCAGCAACGAATTTCTCAATTCCAGTGCCTTTGACTGGCGGGCATGTGTCTCGCCCCCGCCGGCCGAGGATTCCCTTGCCGGTCAAGCCGATCACGAAATTGTCCGTGAACTGGACGCTCACCGCACGTCCGACCAGACAGTGCTCGCCAAGCACTACGAAAAATTCAGTCCCTTCGTGATCGCGGCAGATGTATTGGGCGACTGGTGCACGGCTGATAACCTTCCCCGGACGAAAGCATTCTTCTCAGAAGCCTGGCTGGAGTGTAAGCCCGTCATCAGTGACTCCAAAGCCGCGTGGAACCGCAAACGGCCGTATTCATTTGACCCCGACTTGCATCCGGTGGTGGAGCGGCCAAACGACGCCTCCTACCCGAGCGGCCACGCCTTCAGCGCTTCCTATGTCGCGGCGTTGCTTACCGCCATTCTGCCTGACCACGCTGCCGACTGGGAGAAAGAGGCTCAACTCATTCGGTGGAGTCGCTTGGTCGGTGGAGCGCATTACCCGACCGATGTCGTCGCGGGAAAAATTCTGGGTGAGGCAGTTGCCAAGGAGATGTTGAAATCGCCCAATATGCAAAAGGCCATCGAGGAAGTCCGGGCGGAGCTCAAACCCCACTTGATCAAAAAAGGCGCCTGATCGGCGAAGCGCCCTCCCTGAATGCCATGAATACTAAAGTTAAAATAGCCGCGTTCGGTCTGCTGTTACCCGTTTGTGCCTACCCATGGGCCAACCCAGGGCACATGGCAGTTGCGGCGTGTGCCTACGATGAGTTGAGTCCGGCTCAGCGCGATAGAGTCATCGCGCTGTTAAAAAAGCATCCCGACCTCAAGCCCATCGAAAATGGATTTGGCGGGAGCCTCCCAGATGATCGCTCCTTCTTCATGGCTGCAGCGACTTGGCCGGACTTGATCAGGGGTGATAACGACTACGCGGAAGACAAAAGCGATCCCTACGAGAAAAAGAAAACGGTGCTTGCCCCTGCGAACTACCGTGACGGCCTGAAACATCGGGGCTGGCATTTTCAGGACAACTATTTTTGGGACGACACAGGCCCCGCCGGTAACCTGCCATCCACCCCCGTAGTCAACGCGGTGAGCGTCGTGAAAATGCTCGTCGATCAGATCAAGAGTGATTCCGACGATACCGAACGCGCGTATGCGCTCATGTGGCTGTTCCACTTAACAGGCGATATTCACCAGCCCCTCCATGCCGTGTCGGGAGTCAGGCGCGATTTTCCCGACGGAGATAATGGCGGCAACTCCGTGATGATTCTCAAGGCGCCGGGCGCAAACGAGCCTTTGCACGCCACGGAGCTTCATGCTTTTTGGGATGATCTTCCGGGTGTTTCGGCCAACGCTCGGCAGAGTTCGGATCACTTGGCGAAGGATGTTGCCACGGCTCTTACATTCGTGGGCGGACTGGCAAGCGTTCCATTGCAAGCCAGTGCCGACAGTTTGGATCCTCAGACATGGGCTGCCGAATCATTTACGATGGCAAAAAACGATGCCTACAAGCTGGATATCAAAGAGGCCACGGTGACCCCCAAAGCGGGAACCTCGAAAAAGCCAAGGGTCGTATTGGAAGCCCAGATCAGCGACGCTTACCATGACCAAGCGATGAAGGATGCCCAAGAACGTGTAAAACTTGCCGGTCATCGCTTAGCCTTACTGCTAATTCAGCTCGTTCCGTGAAAGCCGCTCCGTCAAAAACCTGGACCCCCGAGGGATGGTTTGTTCAGGTTAGGGGAGGGAAGCGATCTCTGGTCCAGTGCTCCGCCGTTTTCTGATAGATACCCGAAGTTGCTTCGCAAGTAAAGCCACGCAGAGGGGCGAGAAGACGCTTCTCTATGGCAACAAAAGTCCTCGAATCGATGGCGGCGATCAATTTTGGGAGACATATCGGTTCGCGAGCGAGTTTTCAGATCAAAGCGGCCACGCAAGGGGGTATCCACAACTCCTGCCGGACCCGATATCCGGTAGTGACGAGCCCGCAAACTTCGCTAACCTCCTATTTTAGCGATCATGGTACCTCCGCGTCGGTAGGCGCGCTTTCCTTAACGGCGAATCAGACCCGACAATCGGAGCCGGCGGGTTAACTGAGCGGTTGGGGCCATGACCCAACGCCCTGCCATGGTCGCGCGGGAGTGATCGCTATGTGTCGGTCGTGACTTCGTCCCACGTCTGGTTGCCGTAGCCCCGGCCAATCGCGGTAATGCTCCAGGCGATTTCGCGATTTTTTCACAAGCTCTGACGACGGAATTAGTGTTACCCAGAATGTAGGTCACGGCGGCGTTCAAATTCTCATTGAAGCCAAGCCAAATCCGCGCGCGTCTCGACGGTGGTCTCCACTTCGAGATGACTGCACCTCGACCTGACCGAGCAGCCGCGGGATTATCTTGCGGGCTCCGCGCTCATGCTTCGCCTTCTCGCCAAATCGCGCTAACTGCAGTTTTTTTCACAGCGTCTTAGCCTATATTTCCCGAGACGGCCTCAAAAAGGGGCCGACGTTTTCTTTAATTGGCCTGATACGGCGCGACGCGCCCGCGCTAGCGCGAAATGTGGCATTCGAGGGAATTGGCGCGAGTCCTGCGTGCAGTATGCCATTGCCCGTCACGGCTGACGGGCTCCGTCTGTGTTCTCCGCGACGTACGACGTAACGCCAAAATGCTAACCTTTCTTCCTGCTTTTCGCAGCACTCTCGCGTGCCAATCACGGTTCGTGTCTCGCGCAGCAAGGTTGGCTTGGCTTCGACGCTTTCGTTTTCCGAACGAATCCCGCGCCGGTCGGTCAGCGAACCGACGATTTGGAAAATCGCCGCGGCCTTCGAGAAGGCCACGCACCATCGCCACTCGCCGCCCGATTTCGGGCCGCTCTCGGCCACCATCGCCAGCGCGCATTAAAAATTTCCGTCCGTCCCCGCTTCGTCTCCCGCACCGCATGAAAACGATCCTTCGCTGTTCCCTGTCGACTCTTATCGTCGTGGCCCTCGTCGCGCTCACTCCGCGCGCCCGCGCCGCCGCTCCGTTCCAGATCGAGGAAGCCACCATTGCCGACATCCAGGCCGCCATCCTCGCGAAGCGCGTCACCGCGACGCAGATCGTGAAAATGTATCTCGAGCGCATTAAGGCCTACAATGGCCCATGTGTGAATCAGCCCTACGGCCTCCTCGGGCCGGTTACAACCATCACGCACGCCAAAGGCATCAACGCCCTCTCGACGCTCAATCTCCGGCCCGCGGTGCGCAGGCAATGGGGCTTCGACGATCACCACGCCCGCACGATGACCGACCTGGCCGACAACGATCCCAACTTGCCCGACGCGCTCGAGATCGCCGCGAAGCTCGACGAGTATTTCGCAAAAACCGGCAAGCTCGTCGGCCCGATGCATGGCGTCGTCTTCGCGCTCAAGGATCAGTATTGTACGATCGAGATGCGGTCGACGTCCGGCGCCGATGCGTTCTATGCCAATGACCGTCCGCCGTTCGACTCGACCTTCGTCAAGCGTCTGAAGGACGCCGGCGGCATCATCCTCGCGAAGGCCAACCTCAGCGAATACGCCGACGGCATTCCGCGCAGCTCCTTCGGCGGCGTCTTCGGCAATCCCTACGACACCGAGCGCAATCCCGGCGTCTCCAGCGCCGGCTCGGGCACGGCCGTCGCCGCCAACCTCGTGACGGTCGGCATCGCCGAGGAGACGGGTGGCTCGATCCGCGGGCCCGCCCAGAAAAACAGCTGTGTCGGTATCGCCGGCACCGAAGAACTGGTCCCGCGTTTCGGCATGATCCAGATGGGCATCCAGACGCGCGTCGGCCCCGTTACGCGCACCGTCGAGGACTGCGCCCGCGTGCTTCAGGTGATCGCCGGCTACGATCCAAGCGATCCGCTCACGGCTTTCGCTGTCGGCCGGCTGCCCGAGCAACCGTATCAGTCCTTTGCCCATGCCACGAGTCTCAAGGGCATTCGCATCGGCGTCGTCCGCGAATTCATGGACAAAAAGCTGTTCTCGAAATCCGACGAGGAGACCATCGACATCGTCGACCGCGCCATCGCGGAGCTGAAAAAACTCGGCGCAGAAATCGTCGATCCAGGCGAGGGGGGGGAGCTCTTCACCAAGTACATCCGCGCTCTCCAGCCCATGCTCATGAACGCGCAATATGCGAAGCAGCATCCGGAAATGTTTCCCGTCGATGCCGACGGCAAGCCCGCGAGCGACCAAATCGCCACGCTGATCGACCTCGCGATGGATCCAAGCAAGGCGCCCGGCAAATTTACCCTCCGCGATCTCGGCGGCTTTGGGGGCGGCGGCCGGCGCGGCGCCGCGCCGGCGGCGGGAGCCGCGCCCGGCGACACACCCGCTTCGGCTCCGGTCGGCGGCATGAACAACGGTGAAGCCCGCTACGAATACAACCTCTGGCTGCGCCAGCGCGGCGACGCGAACATCAAGTCGCTCACCGATCTCTACACCAAGGCGAATTTCTATAATGATCCGAATTACGGCACACAGAAAAATTCGCTTATGAACAGCGACAAGGCGCGCGTGCTCGACACCGCCATCCGCATGCAGACGCGCTTCGCTGTGCAGCAGATGCTCCTTCAGGCCTACGCCGACATGAAGCTGGATGCTGTGGTCTATCCGACTGGCAACATCCCGCCGCAAAAACTCGGCGCGCCCAACGAGCCTACGGTCAACGGCCGCAGCAGCAGCTTGTGGGCGGCGGGTGCGGGTCTCACGCAGGGCTTTCCGGCGATCACCGTTCCCGCCGGCTTCACCACTCATGTCTACGATCGCATCCGCGATCCGAAAGCGCCGCCGCCTCCCCCCGGCTGGACCCGCGGCGCCGACTATGGCGGTGGCGATCCCGAGCCGACGATTCTGATCGGGCCCACGCCCGTCGTGCTGCCCGTGGGCATGGACATCGCAGGCCGTCCCTTCAGTGAACCGCTCCTGATCACGATCGCCAGCGCATTCGAGAACGCCACGCACCATCGTCACGCACCGCCCGACTTCGGGCCACTGGTCGCCACCACGTCGGTCGCCGAGAGATAATTTTTTCGCCGCGCCGTAAATCCTTTTGATCCGTTCAGCCATGATCTCTGCTCCTGGTCCATCCTCCCGCTTGCGGGCGCGTTTCCTGGGCGCGCTCTTTGCCATCACCCTCGTCGCGAGCGTTTCCGCCAAGTCCACATTTCAAATCGAAGAAGCAACGATCGCCGACATTCAGAAGGCGATCCTCGCGAAGGAAGTCACGACGACCGAGATCGTGAGACTCTACCTCGCGCGCATCAAAGCCTACAACGGTCCGGGCGTCGAAAGTCCGGAAGGCATCCTCGGCCCGTCGAAATTCATCGCGCGTGCGAAGGGCATCAACGCCCTCTCCACGCTGAATCTGCGGCCCGCGCATCTGAAAGAGTGGGGTTTCGACGAGCATCACGGCCGCAGCATGACCGACAAGGCCGACAGCGATCCCAATATGCCCGACGCGCTCGAAGTTGCCGCGAAGCTCGACGCCGAGTTCGCCAAAACCGGCAAACTCGCTGGCCCGCTGCATGGTGTTATTGTTGCGATCAAGGATCAATACGACACCTTCGACATGCGCACCACCTCGGGCGCGGATGCGTTCTACGCCAATGACCGCCCCCCCGCACGATGCGACTTGCGTCGAGCGGCTGCGCGCCGCCGGCGCGATCATTCTGGCGAAGGCCAATCTCGGCGAATACGCCACCGGCACGCCGCGCAGCTCCTTCGGCGGCGCGTTCGTGAATCCCTACGACACCGAGCGCAGCCCGAGCGGCTCGAGTTCCGGCTCCGGCTCTTCGGTCGCGGCGAATTTTGTGACCGTCGCCATCGCCGAGGAAACGACTTCCTCCATTCGCGGTCCCGCGCACTGGAATAGCTGCGTCGGCATTTCCGGCACACAGGAGCTCGTGAGCCGGTATGGCATGATCCAGCAAGGCATCAACACGCGCTGCGGCCCGATCGCGCGCACCGTCGAGGATGCGGCGCGCGTGCTAACGGTCATCTCGGGCTACGATCCGAAGGACGAACTCACCGCGTTCTCCGTCGGCCGTATGCCGGCGAAAGCATATGAAAGCTTCACGCAGGAAAAAAGCCTCAAGGGCGTGCGTATCGGCGTCGTCCGCGAATACATGGACAAGGCGCTCTTCTCGAAGGCCGACGAGGACACGGTCAATCTCGTCGATGCCGCCATCGCCGAACTCAAAAAACTCGGCGCCGAGGTCGTCGATCCCGGCGAACACGGCGAACTCTTCACGAAATACATCCAGCAGCTCAGCCCGATGCTGTTGAACGCCACCTTCGCGAAAGCGCGTGCGGCTGAGTTTCCCGTCGACAAGGACGGCAAGCCCACAAGCGATCAGATCGCGACGCTCGTCGATTACGCGATGGATCCCACGCGAGCGCCCGGCAAATTTACGCTGCGCGATTTCGGTGCCGGTATTGGCGGTGGTGGTAGCGCAGCGACAGGTGCGACCGGCTCTGCTCGCGGCGGCGCGGGCGGCGGCAATCCCGGCGAGGGCAAATACACCATGGACGTCTATCTCGCGATGCGCGGCGACGCGAACATCAAGACGCTCACCGATCTCGTCAACAAGGCCAATTTCGCGAACGACCCCGCCTATCCGGGACGCAAGTCCTCGCTCGTCACCGCCGACAAGGCGATGGCCTACGACTCCGCTGCGCGCATGCAGCGCCGCTTTGCTGTGCAGCAGGTCATCCTCCAGGGAATGGCCGATTTGAAGCTCGATGCCGTGATCTACCCCACCGGTAATCTCCCGCCGACGAAACTCGGCCAGCCGACGGAGCCAACGATCAACGGCCGCAGCACGGTGTGGACTTTCCTCGGCCAGCAGGGCTTTCCCGCGATCACTGTCCCTTGCGGCTTCACGACGACGGTCTACGATCGCATCAAGGATCCCAATGCCCCCGCCGCGCCTGCCGGCGCCGAGAGCGACGAAGGCCCCGGCCGCAACAGCGTGCCGTCACTCCCTCAGCCGCCCGTGCCGGCCAAGCTGCCGGTCGGCGTCGATTTTCTTGGCCGGTCGTTCAGTGAGCCCGTGCTCCTGAGAATCGCCGCCGCGTACGAAAAAGCCACGCACCTTCGCCGCCCGCCGCCCGATTTCGGTCCGCTGGGGGCCGCCGTTGCCACCGGACAACAGCAATAGCGGCCTGAAGTTCCACGTCGATTCCCTCGCCGAATTTCAGCAGTTCTCAAAGCAGGGGTCTTGTCGAACACACAAGAGTGTAGAGCTCGGCGGCGATGACCTCGCGACTGCCGCGACGCCGCGTGACCCTGGTTTGAATATTTAGACACCACGGCCCTGTGTGCGGTTCGGCGAAATCACCAAGCTCAAGCCTGAAGCGATCAAATTGGACACGAGCGTCATTCGAATCGAACCGGATAACAAAAATTAATTCATCGCCTCAGGGGCGGGCGCACCAGGATGACTTTCGCCAGGAGGGTCTCGACCAGCATCCGACGGTGCTTGGCCGCCGGATGCATCCAGCCGAAGTAGCGGATGCGGTGTTGTCCCGGCGGCAGGACGTGCTGCAGATACCGGCGCAGGAACTCGTCCGCTTCGAGCGTGCAGGTTTTCTTTTCCTGCGTGGCGGAATCGGTGTAGCGGAACCTCACCGTCTGATCATCGGCGGCGACGATACGCTGGTCGCTGATCGCCGTGCGCCCGACATACCGGGCGAGATACTTGACGACGTTTGTCCCGGAACCGGCCGGCTGGGAGTGTACGATCCACGGGCTGCGCCAAGTTCCGGCCGGCACCGCCGCGTGCAGCGCCGGAGCGCTCGCGCGCAACGCGTCGTCGAACCGCCGCCGGAAGACCGCCGCCAGTTTGGCCACGGGCAAGAGCCAGTCGGCCTGCCGGGCGGGATTCCACTTTTTGCCCTCGGCGCGCAGCCCCCCGCCGGGCACGACAAAATGCACATGCGGATGATGCTGGAGTTGTCGGCCCCAGGTATGCAGCACGCCGGTGAAGCCGAGTTCCGCGCCGAGCAGGCGCGGTTCGGCGGCCACCTGCTGCAACGCCGCGGCACTCTCGCGGAAGAGCAAATCGTGCAACAGCTCTGGGTTCCCACTCACCAGGGAGCGCAACGCGGCCGGGACGGTGAAGGTCACCAGGAAATACGGCACCGGCAACAGCCGCGCTTCCTGTCGCCTCGTCCACTCGGCCGTTTGCGCTCCGCCGCAGCGCGGACAGGCCCGATGGTGGCAACTGTGGTACGCGAAGTCCGTCGCCGTACAATCGGTGCAGCGGTAGAGGTGCCCGCCCAAGGCGGGCGTGCGGCAGCGGGTGATCGCGAGCAGGGCGCGGCGTTGCGCCGGCGTGAGCGGATGCGAATCCAGCCACGCCGGGGCCTGCCGTGCCAGCCAGTCGGCCAGGGCGGACATCGCGAAAGCGATGTGCGAGGGACTACGCGGCTGGCGGCCGCAGGCGGTCGAGCGCGGCCCGGGCGCTCGCCTCGTTGACCGCGGTCAGATGGGTGTAGATGACCGTCTGATTGAGCGTGGCGTGACCAAGGTAAGCGGAGATCAGACGGATGTTCACGCCCTCCTCGAGCAGGTGCGTGGCATACGAGTGCCGCAAGGTATGGGGATGCACCGTGTCCGGCAGTCGCGCCTCCGTGCGGGCGAAGCGCAAGCAGTGCTGGAGCGAACCGATCCCCATCGGGCGGGTGGCGTGCTGCAACTGGGTCGAGTGGTCGTCATCGCGCCAGCCGGTCCCGAGGCTGGGAAAGATCCAACGTGGGTGTCGGTGCGTGCACCAGTAATCCCGCAGTTCGTGGTAGCACCACGACGGCAGCGGCACCAAGCGCTCCTTCATGCCTTTGGTGCGGTGCAGATGCAGGTGCGGTCCGGCGCGCTTGATGTCGCTGACCTCCAGGTTGAGTGCTTCGGAGGCGCGCAAGCCGCAGGCATAAATCAGCCGCAGCGCCATCCGGAACCGCGACTCGCGCACGACCGAGAACAGCCGCGACACCTCCTCGCGCGTGAGCACTGCCGGCAACGTCAGGACCGACGGCGCCTTCACGAGATCGAACAGCTTCCAATCTTTCCCCAGGTGCAAGCGATAGAACACCGAGAACGCCGCGACGGCGGAACGAATCGTCGAAGCCGAGTGGTGCTTCGTTTCCTTCAGGTGCAGCACGTGCTCGCGCACCTGGGCCTCGTCGAGAACGGCGGGATCGCAGCCTTTGCGCTGCCCGAGTTTGCGCACATAGCGCAGATACTCTTCTTGCGTGGCTACGGACAGACTGCGCAGTTTAAGCAGGTCCGCAAAAC
>Ga0206956_1116_pt1 | contig 21417 bp, 10 predicted proteins | sample Alteio_BWOrgHeat_35_FD_153252 | JGI IMG/M metagenome (GOLD analysis project Ga0206956, IMG submission 153252) | Enriched cells from forest soil in Barre Woods Harvard Forest LTER site, Petersham, Massachusetts, United States -... | ecosystem: Environmental > Terrestrial > Soil > Temperate forest >...
CAGTGTTGCTGGCATCCGGTCCGTGCGCGAAAGGATCGAGCGCGGTCGCAAGCCATTCGACGTCCGGTGCGATCAACGGGGCGAGGTCGAGGTAGGCGCGCCGGATGAGCACGACCAGCCGCGTGGCCGGCCAACCGGCACGCAGCGCGCGGAGCGCCGGAGCGAAGAGCACGAGGTCACCGAGCGTGTCGATTTTAAGAACGAGGGCGACACGCGGAGGCGCGGCTGACGTGGGATCGCTCATGTGTCAGCCCGCTTGGGCGCAGGCGTGAGATCGACTCGGAGCAGACGGGCAGCGCGGCGGCGCGTGTCGGGCTTGGGCAAGGGATAGTCAGCGGGCAATTCGAGGCGCAGCGTGTGCGGCTGGGCGGACGGCGGCACGCGGACATGCACCGTGGTGTATTCGCCTGGCGCGAGCGTCTGGGTCGCGTGGCTGAGACTGGCGTCAAGTTCGGTCTGTAGCGTCGCGGCCTGGGCGCCAGTCCAATTGGGATATTCGATTCGCAAAGTAAGATCCTGTGCGATCGGACTGGCGGGCAACGCCAAGGTCGAGTCGCGAGCCATCCATCCATCTTGATCGATGCCGGTGGAAGCGACGCGCATCGAGCCGGGAGTGCCAAAATCGAAGGTGCGTGTGGGAAGAGTCGGCAGAACTTCGATGCGCTCGAGTTTCCCGCCGATCGGCCGATCGTCTCCACCGGGCAGCGCGGTCGTCGAGGTGAAGCGGATCGAGAGGCGCGTCGTGTGGGTGGTGTCGGCAAGCGAACCAGGAGTAGAAGCGGGCACGGGGACGAGCCAATCGAACGTGCCTGTCGCCGCCGGCAGTTCAAGCGCCATGCCGTTGAGATCGAGCTGCATCATGCCGCGACCGAGCGGTGAGCCGGGCAACTCCGGGACAAAGCCACGGAGGCGCACGCAACCCCCGGCTGAGGGCGTGCCAAGGACGAATTTGCTGTCCGGCGAAAGCCAGCCGTCTTCATACGCTCCGGAAAACTCCAGTGCGTCGGCCTCCGAAAGATCCTCGGGGAAATGCCTCACTCGGAGCGGGCGCACGAGGTGCTCGTACTCTTCCCGGCTGATGGCAGAAATATCCCGACCCCAGCCGAGCACCCGGCGGTAGTCGAGGGGCACGTCAAGATTGTAGAGGCGTTTCAGGCCGGAACGCCGATCGAAGATGACGGCGGGGAATTCGTAAAAATCGAGCGCGACATAGGCGGCGCCCTCAAAAAGGACCGGACGGAGCGGACCGATGAAAAGATTAAACGCGCCATGGCCGACGGTACCGAGCGGCACATCGGTTTCGGCCCGGACCGTCGAACCGACGATTCTCCCATCCCAATTCTTGATCGGCTGGCGCCAGCCGGTGCGCCCATGCAACTGGGTACGCGTGGCAGCAATACGGAGATATAACTCTTGGCTGGGATGCTCGACCCGCAGAAGCATAAAGTGGCCGATGCCATTGAAATCGCGGCCGGGGGCGTATTTATCGGGTTCCTGCTGGAAAAAGGAGATGAAGCCGCGGTTGCCGAGATAGTAATGGTTGCCCAGGCCGGAGTGCACGAAGACGAGACGATTACGGACCGTGCCGGCAGCCTGAAGTTCGAACACGCTGCGCACGGGCGCGATGGGATCGCGGCCGAACTTGTTGAACAGCGAAAGCTGGTTCGCAAGATCGAGATAGTAATCGGTCGGATGCGTGAGCACGGGCTGGGAAAACGCGGTCTCCCAGAGCATCGAAGTATTCTCCCATTTTTCGTTGCGCTCGAGCATCAGCGGCCGGGCCTGCGCCATGTCATCGTAGTGGGGCTGGAAAAGCACCGGCAGCGGCGGGTTGCGAAAATCGATGCGAGTATTCGGCGTGAAGTAGTCGCGCGAAGCAAAGGCGAGCTGGTGTCCGCGCAACTCTTCGCTGGCGAATTTGGCGGCGACGACATTTTCGATGGTCGCGGTGATTTGCGCATTGGGATCGGCGGGCGGCGGGATGGCCAGGCCGAGCTGCGAGCCGTAACGCAGCTCGGTAAAGCCCCCGAGTTCCACGCCGCGCGAGGCGTGGGCATAGAAGAAAGCGGAGGGCGCCGTCGACAGGGCGAACAGGCAAATGAGCAACACCGGGCGGCGAAAGCTCAACACCAGCCCGGCCAGCGCGATGGCGAGGGCCGGTTGGATCCACATGGCGAGCTTGTAGAGGTTGAAGTCGCTCGCACCGCGGAAGAATTGAATGGCAACCGCGGTTTGGACGAGGAGAAGCAAGGCTGCGGCGTTGACTCGCCAGGCTTCCCGGACGCTGCGCCAGACCAGGACAAGCAAGAGCACCATACCGGCACAGATGGAAAGCGACACGACCGGCTCGGGAAAATCGTGTGAAATCGGCATCCAGCCGAAGAGATTCGAAAACCCTGTAGGCAGCAGGAAGTAGGGGAAGAGAGAAAGGAGGAGATTGGCCGAATGCAGCGCGGACGTGAGCTGCATGATGAGCACCGAAACGTAGGAGATGAGGTTGTGGCGCAACAGCAGCACGACGCCGAGCAGCGTGTAGGCAGTCAGGGCAGTAACGGTGGCAGCGGTGACACGTCGACGCCAGAGACAGAGCGCTTGAAATCCCAAGTAGGTGACGACGGTGAACGGCGTCGTTTCCGGATATGTGATACACAGCGCCGTGCCGGCAATCGCCGTCAGCACGGAATAGCGTAACACGTCGATGCGGCGCGGAGTCGACCAAGGCCGCGTCATGAGCGCGAGCGTGACGAGCTGCAGCGCGATGCCGCCGACCTGCGCGATCAACTGATACAGCGTGCCGAGCATGAACAGCGGCGAAACCGCGAGGAGCCACGCGGCCGCGAGCGCGCGCCGGCGGTGGCGGCCGAGCTGCAGCGCGAAGCCGGCCGCGGCGAAGAGCTGGGTGAGCGCCAGCGCGAGGATGGCAGGCATGAAAGCCTGGGTGGCTTTCATGCCGCCCAGTCGCGCCGTCCACGCGACAATATGCTCCGCGCCGAACCGCATCATGTCGGCGACGTGCATGAAAAAGTAATAACTGGTGTAGTCCCGGCCCGACAACTCGGCCATCGTGGGCACGGCATAGAAGCCGTGATCGGCGAACCGCTCGGCGGCGAGGCAGTAGTTGGCCATGTCATCGTTGCCGTAGCTAATCCAATTGAAGCCGAATCCGAGTGCGGGCCAGCCGGTCCACAACAACGAAAACAGCGCCGCGCCGAAGAACGGGATCAATGCACGCGGCGACCAGCGCGGCCGGCGCCAAACGAGCACGGCGATTGCAATCGCGGCCCACGCGGCTGGCATGGATCGGGAGAACTGCCCGATGGGATGGCCGGCCTGATTGCCCACCATCAGCGAAATCAGGATGATCGAAAGCCCGAGTCCAGGAGCGAGCAGCCACGCCCGGAGCACCCCGAACCGTGGACTCACGACGGCGAGGAGCGCGCGGCCCACGAGCGTCCAGAGCAGAAAGATGCCGAAGGTGAATGCCAGCGAAACCATGAACCCCAATGGTTACGACGGCTCAACCGACGAGCGCAACAGCGGAGCGCGCGAAGTCCCGGCAGGCCGCCATCGCGCGGTCCGCCGCGGCGACGGGTGGCACAGCGCGAGTCGCCGCCGCGAGGGCTTGGGCCGCGGCGTTTTCCCCAGCATCGGGTAAAAGCACCGGGCATCCCAAATCATGGGCGGCAGCGCGAAGTTTTTCATTGGTAGCGACAATGACAATCTTCGAGCCGATTTCCGCACCTGCGAGTGTGGCATGATAGCGGGAAGTGACAAGCCATTCGCCGCTGGGCCAGCGCGCCAAGGCCTGGGCGAGGGGCGAGCCGGGTTCGTCGGGCACCGCCAGATGCCAGTGTGCGCGGTCGGTGTCCGGCAAAGCCGCATACAACGCGCGTTCGGCGCCGGGCAGCTCGCGTGATTCCTGCGCGAGCCAAATGCGCTCGGTCGCTGGCCATGCCTGGGCGGCGCGGACGAATGCGGCCTGGCCGGGCCAGCCGGCATAGTCGAAGTTTGCGACCAGCGTCAGACGGCCGGCGACTGGCGACGGCGGCGGTCGATCACGGAAAAAAACATAGGCGAGATCGGCTCCGCTTGCGACAGGCGGTGCCGAAGGCAGGGCGGCGATGCGCTCAGCGGAGGCGGAGTCGCGGGTCCAGATGCCGGCAGCCTGGGCGCAGAGGCGCTGCACATCGGGCACGACGAGTTCGGCGGCTTCCTGCACCCCGACGCCGAGGTAGTACATCGGTTTTTTCCCGGCCAGACACCGGGCCGATTCTCCGACCAAGTGATCCACGAACCAGCGGCTCTGGGCGCTCTGGAATGGCGAACCGCCGAGTCCAAGCCAGACGTCGCACCCGGCGATGCAGGCGGCGCGAGCAGTCTCACTATAGGCGAACCATTGAATTTCCGGAAAGCGGCGCTGCAGCGGATCGAGGGCGAACGGCACACAGCAGGTGAAAGTCGCATGCGGCGCGTGCATCCGCATCGCGGCGAGAAAGCCTGCGAGCATGAAATCATCGCCCAGATTGCCCGCGCCGTAGAAATGGTGACCGAGATGGATGCGCACGCTCAGCGCTGTCGCACAGTGCGGTTCAATAGGCGAGTGAGACTTTGATGTGACCGCGATTGTTATGGGCTTCCGCCTGCTGAATTGGCAGATGCGTGATTTGCCAGCCATAGTCGACGCTGGCTGAAAAATCGCTCGCCCAGTTTATGCGAAGGCCAATGCCGGTGCTGGCAAGCGGTTTGAATTGCGGATCGAAGGCGGCTGGGTGTTTGTTGCGCACCTGCGCGGCATCATAAAAGAAGGAAAAGCGCGTTTCGAGCGGCACGAACTCCTTCCCGTGGAAGGAAATCCTCCGTCGCCAAATTGGCGTGAGCAGGTCATTGTTGAACGTGAAGCCTTCATCACCTACAAAAACATTCTCGTCGAAACCGCGCACCGTGTTGGAGCCTCCCACGGAGAGTTGTTCACTCGGGAGCAAGGCTTCGCTGGTGATTTGCACGTTGCCCCGCGAACTCAGCTCCCAGCCATGATCGAGTGTCAGGCCGCGTTGAAACGACAGATTGCCATAGGCGTAATGGGCTTTGGTCCCGCCACGCGAAACGAAAAATGCCTCGTCGGTATTGCGGGAATTGATATCGCCGGGGCTCAACGTGACACCGGCGCCAAAGACCCAGCCCCCGAGCTTGTCACGATACACTTTGGTCACGCCAACGCTGAGTTGAAAGATATCGGTCTCGGATGACGTATCAGGAATGCCGAGGAAAAGAAGGTCGCTATTGCTCTCCTTGAAATTCAGGTCTGCGTACAGCTCTCCAGGATTGTTGCCTTGCTTGAAGGGAATCGAGTAGCGCAAATCGCCGCTGATATTTTTTGCGTCCTGATCGAAAAAGCCGCCGGCAAGTCCGGTGGGCTGCGCCCGCAAGTACGATGCACTGAACGTGAGGTAGTGTTGCCACGGCAGGGGCGCACGGTAATTCAGCACATGGCCCATGAAAATATCTCCGCGTCCCGTGGTGATGTACTGGTAGGTGAGCTGATGATCGAGGTTCCAGAGGTTCGCATAGGTCGCGGACAAGGAATAGTGGTGTTCGCCAATCACGGCATTCCCGGCATCGTCATAATTTGCGATGAACCGCAACGGCAGTCGTTCCTGCACCCCCACGACGAGATCGGCTTCATTTGAATTGGGCACCGGTTGGACCTGAGCCTGGATCCGGCGAAATGGATTGCTGTCGTTGGTCCAGGCGATCGCTTGGTCGAGGTCGGACATGTTGACGACGTGGCCACCGGTGACGTGCAGATCGCTTAACAATTGCGACTGGCTGAACCAGCGGTTGCCCACGAATTTGATCGAGCGAAACTTGCCGGGCGTCACGACGAGTCGCAGGGCGTCATCGGCGATGCTCTGATTGGGTATGCTGACGTCCACAATCGGATAGCCATGCTGCTGGGCATAAAGCGACACCACCTGCGCGACCGCACCGACGAGCTGTTTGTCAATGTCGTGGCCTTTTGCCGCGATCAGCCGCTGTGTAAGGTCATCGCTCTCCAGTTTTTTGAGCGAACCGGTCGCGACCACAAATCCGCCGCCGGATTGGTAAGAGAGTTTTTGCGCCGCCTCGGGGTTTTCCACGAGGAAGATTTGTTTCAAGGGATGCTGTTTCGGGGCCGATTCGGCCGGCGCCGACGCTGGCGCCGGTGACTCGGCGGCGGGCTGCGGCTGAGCGGCAAGTCGCGGCCCGAGCGCCGCGCCGAAGCAGAGGAAGCTGAGACAAAGATTTTTGCAATTAAAGGGCACAGAACCGAGACCAGAGAAGTTTGAAATTGTTCAGGCGACTTCAGAAATCGACCTGAGGTAGCGAGGCGCTATACCGCCACTATTCGCGTATCGGTTTACCGGATTTTATGATCTCGAGCCTATGCGCAAAAATGGCTTGGATCTCGGGAGGGTCGTTTTTGACATGCGAGTTCGCGAGCGCGCGGTCCGCCGCGTCAAGGGCTTCCTTTATACGGCCATTTTCCGCGAGAGCGGCCGCCAGTGTATTGAGGTAACTGGGAGAATTCGGATCGCTTTGCATCGCTTCCTGGGCGAGTTGCAAGGCCTCCTTGCCATTGCGCAGTGAATCTTCGGCACTCGTCGCCAGCACCCAACCCAGATAGCAGGCGAGATCAGCCGTATATTTTTCCCCGAGGCCCGTGCGATAAATGCGGATGGCGAGAGCATGCTGTCCGCTGCGATAAAGGTTCCCGGCGTAGTTCACAAAGAGTCCGGGGTGGTCGACGGCCGGGGCCAGCGAAATGCCCTTGAGGAGGGTTTCGGTGGCGGCGTTCCAATTGTGCCGCGCGAGCAGCAATTCGCCCTTGCGCAGCCACGGCTGATAAATCTGAGGCGCACCCTTGATGAGCGTATCGAAGGTTTTCTCACCCTCCTCGACTGCACCCATCGCGACCTGGCCGAGCGCAACATTGTAAAGAGCTTCGGGCATGTTCTGGCTGAAGTTCACCTTGAACAGCATCAACGAGATATTGAGCTGCTTCAGGTCGTCTGGAGTCGAATAGGGGAGCATTTGCAGCCACTGCGGGATGTGCCTTTCATACATGACCTGCCAGCCGAAGCATTTTTTTATTTCGTCCACCGTCGCCTCCGGATGGAGCAGCATATAGTACTGCGGAATGAAATTTTCCTCGGAAATCATCGCGAGATGGGTCACGTGATATTTCCGGATCAACTCCGCGGCCTCGTCTTCGTTCTTGGCGGAAAAAACTTCGGCGGCATGGCGGAGGCCGGCATCGTTTTCCCAATACAGCGTGCCCAGCGTCTTGAAGCGCCCATAGTAGCCGATGCTCGTCGAGGAGTTGGGGCTCGTCAGCACCACGATGTCACCCTCGGGCTGCGAGGCGCGCAGCGCCGCCGCGACGTCGCGAAAGAGCATGTTATTCGCGTCCTTCGGCGAGACGCGGTGGCCCTGCACGTCCGCGACGGACCCGACGTAACGCAACACGCCGCTCGGAATATAAAGCAGTCCGACCATGGCCAGGGTGACGAGCCAGCGCGTGCGCTGGGTATAGTGTATGGTCCAGGTGCCGATCAATATGATCGCGAGGCAAACCTGCACCCCGCTGGCGTTGAGCAGCCACCGCGACTGCCACCAGGCCAGCGCGTTGAAGAGCAGCGTCGCGGCGGTGGCGAACCATACTCCGAAGGGCGTCTCGCTGCCCTTGTAGGTGAGCGTGAGGATCGCGGCGATGAGCGGGACGTTTTCGACGAAGAGCACCTGATAAGCCATCCGCGCACTGAAGCCTTGAATGGTCTTCCAGATCGGCAGAAACTCCTGAATGTAGTTTTTATGCAGGTTGAACAGAAACGGGTCGGTGATGAGATAGACCTTTTCGCGGAAGATGAGGATGGTCAGGGGAGCGAGCAGGGTGGCGGCGAACGGCACGGCGAGCCGCACCGGGTTTTGCCAGCGAGACTCGCGTGGCCCGAGCCAGCGCTCGCCGAACTGTGCGACGATTTCCGCGCCACCGAGCCAGCCGAGCGCGTAGAACGGATGATTGGCCTCGAGCCGCATGCCGAGGTGCGTGGGAAAGTATTCGACGAGATAGAAGAAGAAACTGGCGGCCGCGCCCACCCGGCCCCACAGGCGCCAGATTTCCGGGGCGAAATGCTCGCCGTTGGCTTGGGCCCGCCGGCCGTGAAGCATCAGGGCGACACCGCCTGCCGCGCCGACCAACACGATCGGCGGCAGCACCGAGGCGGCGCTTACCCACATGCCCATCGCGCCGCTGATGGCGGAGAAGATGGCCGCATTGCGCGCCGCCGCAAGCGAGCCCGGCAGCAGCGCCGCCTTGTTGGGCGTGGTTGGTTTCCACCAACCGCCACCCATGAACACCGCCCCGAGCATCATCCCGAACACCGCGACCGTCAGCAGACCGTGGTGATCGACGTAGCTCGGAAAAAATCCTTCGTAAATGCGATCGTTGCAGACCATGGCCGCCGTGATCACGACACCGGCGATCACCCCTGCGCGCCGCGTCGCCCAGGCAGACAGGATCACGATCAATACAAAGAGTGCAGCCGGCGTCAGCCAGACGGTGGACCGCTCGATGGCATGGGCCAGCGGAACGCCGGTGAAGGCATGATAAATGTGTCCTGCGCCTACAATGCACCAAGCCCAGGCGGAGTTCCAGTGCACCTCGCGCCCATAGGGTGCGTTATCGATGGTCGTCCACCGAAGTTGAATGTCGTTGCCTTCGCTGAGTGCGAGGGCATGGCGCACCCACGTCTGGGCATCGGCAGCGAAGGCGGGATAGCCTTGCTGCAAGGGTGTGCTTGGCCCCGAGGCGCCCCGAAGGCCGAGACGGCCAAGGGTGGCGAGATAATCGCGCATCAGGCCTGCCTGCGCAAAGAGCACGATCGCTGCGAACGTCCAGACCGAGACCAATACGAGCCATCGCGTGCGATAGCTTTCGGAACTAAGTTGCATGATTTATTTTAAGAAGGCTGGAAGCGATTTGCGATCTGAAGGTGCCTGTGCTTGACTGAGGGTTGGTCCATGCGAAGGGCCGATGAGAACACGCCGAGGCTGTCGGTCAAGGGTTGAAACAATGGCGAGTCAATAGATTGATTTGAGCCAACGATTGCGAAATCGCGGACAGCGCTCTGGGTGGGGGACTATTGTTTCTGCCACACAAACTGCCGGCAACAGGGCGACGACTGATCGGATTGGGTGACGACGCGACGAGAGAGAGAATGGTCGCTTGCAGCATTTTTTAGAACATCGGAAATACGTCCTCTTTTGGTGACACACTGTTCCGAAATTATAATGAGAGCGGGCGGTGCTACCTCCGCAGAGCCGGGCGATCGGCATGGAAGCCGCGCCGCTGGGGCTTGGCCCACCAGAGTTACTCCAAGGGGTGCGAAGCTTGTCGCTCATGTCGGGAAATACACGCATTCAGGCGGAAGCCGGGCCGACCCTTGTGCTCCTGGTCAGCTCTTCGACCGAGAGGGGCATTTCTCAAACAGACGCCGAAGTTCATTTGTGGGCGAATCATGGCCGGCCATTGAACGGACCATGCAGTCGCCTAAATCCAGTGAGCTCACGGAACTAAAAAATGCGGCCACTACGTAAAATTCTTCTTGCCAAGCCATCGTCACATGCCTTCTGCTCCCCGTGTTAGGCGTAAACTAGTCAACAACCGCTTACTTATTAATCATGAACAAAGCTCCCGTTAAGCTCTCGCTTCGAAAGCTTCTCATTGCGACGCTGGCCATCGGGCCTCTCGCGATCTTGCCGGCTCCCTTGTGGGCCTTGCCAACGACCTCTCAATACACCGTGACGAACGGTACCGCGACCTTGGCCACTGGTACCGGCTCCTTCCAGGTGACTCCCGGCACCGTCATTGTCTGGGGTAATAATACCACCGTGAACAATACGTTCACCGCGAATACGTTCAACATTCTGACCGGTGAGACGTGGACGTTTGGCGGTATCACCGGTAATCAGGCGGTCTTGAATAAGATCGGCTATCTCCCCAATGGTGCTTTGGGTACGTCTGATAATGCCACGATCAATGGCACACTTTCCTCCCAAGGCAAAGTGTTCATCCAAGCCAACGGCAACATCATCGTCAATTCGGGGGCCATTATCAATACGAATGGTTTGGTGTTGAGCACGCTGCAGACCACCAACGATTTCAACTTCACGACCACGGGCGCCGTCGATGTGACTGGCAGCAATGTGGGCAATGTTACTCTTAACATGAGCAACACGGCGGTCGGTGGTGTGTCGGTCTACTCCGGCAATATCACTTACAATCAAATCTCGGTCGCGGGTGACCTGCTGCTCAACCAAGCTTCTTCCGCTTCGGCTGCACCCTTGAATCTGGCTTCGGGCGCCGCTGGCAGTGTCAGTGGCAATCTCTCGGTTGTCACTAATAATGGCGCCGTTACGCAAACCAATGCACTGACCGTTACTGGTCTCACGTCCCTCACGACGGGCAACGTGGTTGCGGGTAATGCCGTCACCCTGCTCAACAGCGGGAACAGCTTTAAGACGATCACGCTCAATGTTGGCAACAGCACCACCGTCGGCACCTCGAACATTCTCACCACGAGCGATGTGACGCTCGCGGCCTCGACGGTCGGCGAGAACTTTACGATCAACTCCACTGGTGGGAATATCAGCACCAGCGGCGCCGTGGCGGTGGTTGGCAATGCCAATCTCATCACCGCGACTGCGAACAAAACAATCAACTTCGGCAACGGCAGCACGGTCGGTAACACGATCGCGGCGAGCACCGTGGGCAGCCTCGGTAACATCACGATCAATACGGCTGGAAATCTGTCCACCGCTGCGATCAATGCGGCCGGCGGAGCGCCGATTTCGGTCACCACGGCTAACGTCCTCAACGTAAATGGTACGATCGTTACCACGGGTAACATCGGTCTAACGGGCGGAAACATCAATTCGGTGCCCGCGGGTCTAGTGGCTGGTGCCACGAATGGATCTGTGGCTGCGGGTGCTGTTACGATCACCGCCACGGGTAGTGGAGGCAACGTCGTTCTTCCTGGTGTCGCCGCGGCTTCAATCAATGTGACCACGACAGGCGGCGGCTCTATCTCCCAAGGCGGTAACACCGTCGGGCTAACCGTGTCGGGCGGCAGTGTCACACTCAATGCAGGTGTGACTGCGGGTTCGACCGGCAATATCTCGATCAACAGCGCCAATCCGTTGACGGGCAACACGACGGTGATCTTGACGGGTAACAACATTTCCGTCGGTTCCACGGGCAATGTGGTTATTGGAGCCGTCAGTGCTGCAGGAAATGTGACGATCAATACACTCTGGTCGGGCGCAGCCGGCACGGGTACGGTTCAGCTCGGCAACAGCTCCGGTAGCAACTTCCCGAGCTTTAGCATTCCAAATGGTGGCCTGACGGTCACCACGAACGGTGCGGTGGTCGCGGACGACAATTACGGCCAGTACAACATCTTCGGCGCACTTTCGATCAACACGACCGGCAACGGCACGACTACTGCAGGCGCCAATGTTACGATGAATGCCGCGGCTTCCAATCCGGCTGGTAGCTCGATTGGCAAGTTCGGTGCCGTCACGATCAACGCTGGCACAGCCGGCAACATCATTGTCTCAAAGACCGGTCTGCTCCACATCTCCAATGTGACCGGTAACGTGATCCAACTGCGCAGCACGAATTCCGACATCTTGATCGATGGTCCGATCGTGACGACCACGACCTTTGCTGGCAATAATACGGTTGGCAATTCCGCCATTAGTATGAACGCCAGCTCGGGCAACATCACGGAAACGGCCAACGGCGTCATCACGACGACGCAGGCTGCTGCTGCGGTTTCTATGGTCTCGAACAACACAACGGGCTTTGGCGCGAATCTCAGCAACTCGCAAAACGCGTTTGCCGGCCCCGTTTCTATCACGGGGGGTGCCAACGATATCGTGATGACGAACAGTTCGTTCATCTTGGCCAACACTTCGAACGTCAGCTCCACCAACCTTTCCATCACGACGACGGGTGGCTCGAGCAATTTGATCACGGTCAACGGTGGCAACTACTCGAACCTGACCCTTACTTCTGCTGGTATGGTTACGCTTGCAGGCGGCACCTACAAAGCTCTGACGATCAACGCCAGCGACTCCAGTCCGACCTCCATCCAGCAAACCGGAGCCATTACGGTCAACGGTACGCTCACGTTGACCTCGCAGGGCAACACCTCGCTGGGCACGGTGACCAACAACATCACGGGCAATGTGGTGCTCGCCAATGCCGTCAAGGATGTAACGGTCGCTTCCGGCCGAAATCTTACGGTCAGCGGCACCGGTTACGGCAATCTCACGGCGATCGCCGGCGGTAACGCTGGCTCGTTCTCCAACACGTGGAATGTCTTCCTCGGCAACTTGAGCGTTGCGAATTTGACTGCGGTCGCCCTGAACGGTAATACCGCTCTCAACGTCGGCACTGGCAATGCGACTGCGGGCAATTCCGGTAACATTACTCAGCTTGCCGGCAGCTCACTCTTCGTCTTCGGCGGTGCGAACTTCACCACGTATAACGGAAATATCGTCGTCGCCAACAACGGCAACAACTTCAGTACCGTACAGGCCTCCACAGGCGGCGCCACGGGTGCCGCTGGCATCTACGCGAGTTCAACCGGTGTTGGTGTCATCAATCTCACGAAGGACTCTTCGATGCGTGTGGGCGACATCAACTCGGCAGGCGCTGTTACGCTGACGAGCCGGTTTGGCAGTATCTTCGAAAACAATCGAGGTACCGCTGTGAGCATCGTTGCGAACGGCACCCCTGGGCTTACTCTTAATGCTCCCAATGGCTCCATCGCTTTGGGTAACGTCACGGGGACGACCACGGCGAATATCACCACGGTCAATTTGGTGGCCGGCCTTGGTGCGGCACTTTACACCAACTATGTATCCGTGAACAACAGCGTCGGCACCTTCGCTCTCGGCAACATCAACGCGAATTCGCTGCAGGTGACCGCGAATGCGGTCAGTATCACCCAGTCGCAACCGATCTGGGTCTATGGCCTCTCGAACTTCACGGTGACCGGTAATGCCACGAACGGCGGCTCCATCACCTTGAACAACACCGCCAACAACTTCGGTCCGTTGGTGCTCTCGACCAACGTTACCGCTGGCAACATCTCGGTGACCAAGGGCAGCACGCTGAATCTCCGCACGGTCTCGATGCCTGCAGGCAGCACGGGTAACTTCACCGGTATTTCCGTCACCAGCGATATCAAGAGCACTGGTTTCGCTGGTGTTAAGCCGGGTGGCACGACCGCCTCGCCCGGCACGGGTGTCGTAACCCTCGTTGCGGCCAACGGTGCTGGCAATATCACCGTGGGTGATGCCACGGCTGACTTCCCGACCACGGGTGGCCTCGTCTTTAATGGCAATAACGTCTCGATCAGCGTCTTGGGTAATTCCAACCTGTATCTCGGCAGCCCGACCGCCGCTTCGGTGGCGAAGGGTAACCTGACCATCCAAACGATCCTCGGCAGCATCTTGGAGACTCCCCAATCGAATGGCACCAACACTGCCGTCTCGGTCACGGGTAACGCCTCTTTCAATGCTCCGTCGGGTAGCATCACCTTGGGTTCGGCGGCCAACCAATTCGGCTCGATCCAATTCCAAGGTAGCTCGGTCAATATCCAGCAGACCAACGACATTGTTATCGCTTCCGGTTCCTACGCGACGGGTCCCGCCTCGTTCAACACGAGCGGCAACCTCAGCATCTCGACGACCTTGGGCACCGGTGGTGCGGTCTCGTTTAGCAATAGCGTGAACATGGGCGCGACTGGCAATATCACGCTCTCCAGCATGAATGCATTGGGTCAGCTTACCGTCAGCGCGGCCGGCACCAAGGATCTCAGCAAGCTGAGCCTCTCCGGTAACCTGAACGGCAAGACGCCGAATAATTTGGGCACTGGAGCTTACATCGCTCCTGCGCCTTGATAGTTGTTGACTGAAATTACGCCGCGAAGGGCGACCAGGAAACTGGTCGCCCTTTTTTTATTGGTATGTAGCGAAGCCGCGCTTAAGCAGCCAATCGTAATATTCCTTCAGCATGTCGCCTGCCGCTCAACCCGCCAGCGAATCTCCGTCAGAGCTGGCCATCGAAGTTGCCAGCGTGACCAAAGTATACCGCAAGGATACCTCGCTCCTTCGCTGCTTGCGTCGCGGCCTCTTCGGCCAGGATGACGCCGAGCTTTCGGTCAATGGCGAGGGGACTATCGCGGCCGTACGCAAGGTGTCCTTTGAGGTACCGCGCGGCCAAGCCTTCGGGATCATCGGGCGCAATGGCGCGGGGAAGAGCACGCTGCTCCAGATCATCGCCGGCACACTGACAGCCACTTCGGGTACTTGTCGTGTGCGAGGGCGCGTGACCGCGCTGCTGGAGCTGGGATCGGGTTTCAATCCCGAATTCACGGGTCGAGAGAATGTCTATCTGGCCGGCGCCATCCTCGGCATCTCCCACTCCGAAATGGATCGGAAATTCGCGGAAATCGAACGGTTCGCCGACATCGGCGCCTTCATCGAACAGCCGGTTAAAACGTACTCTACCGGCATGCTGATGCGGGTCGCGTTTGCCGTGGCGATTTCGGTCGAGCCGGATGTGCTCATCATCGACGAGGCCCTCAGCGTGGGCGATATTCTCTTCCAGCAGAAATGCAGCCGCCGCATGCACGAACTCGTCGCACGCGGCGTGACGTTGCTCGTCGTCACACACGATGTTTCGTTCGTGCTTAATATGTGCCAGCAGGCCCTCTGGATCGATCAGGGGCAGGTGAGGTTTCTCGGCGAGGCTGGAGCCTGTGTGCGGGAGTATGTGGCGGCAATGGCGGCCGTTGCGGGCAACGCTCCGGCGCCCTCCGACGATTTTGCGGCGCTCACGACCGTGACCCTGCCCTCCGTGCCCGAACTGACGCTCTCGGGGTTGGAGCGGCTGGGCGACGGCGGCGTCCGCGTGGCGCGAGCCTGGCTTTTACACGCCGACGGCGGCTCGAGCACGACTTTTCGGGTGGGCGACTGGGCGACGGCCATCCTGCTGATACACGCAGAACGCGCGGTGAAAAACGCGAGTGCCGGCTGCGAATTGCGGAATCGGCACGGACAAGTGGTATTTGCGACGGGGCTACGGGTGGCGCGCCGCCTGATTGCGGAAATACCCGCCGGCCAGGACTGCGTGGTCTCGATTCGCTTTCAGTTGGAGTTACAACCGGGCCAGTATACGCTCGATCTGGGGTGCGGCGCAGGTTCCGACGCCGACAACACGTGGGACCGGGTGCTCAACGCCGCGGTGATTGAAATCGCGGAGCCACCCGACCAAGAGATTGTGCATGGCCTGGTGCGCCTGCCCTACGAGATTGGCATCGCGCGCACAACCGCGACCGCGGCAGCGGTCAGATGACCTCGGCAAACGAGCGCCGCAGGAGTTCGAAAAAGACGTAGCCCGCCATCAGCACGGCGAACGCAAAAGCATAGACATAGCCCAGCTTGGCCCACGAGATCGCCTGATGCCCGATCAGCACGTGGCGCGAGACATCGAAGAGCTGTAGGAGTGGGTTGAAGCGCAGGAACTGATAGATGGACTCGGGAATCATGCGCGGGGGATACGCCACCGCGCTGCCAAACATCATGGCCGTGGAGACGAACGCGATCACCTGGCTCACATCGCGTACGAATACCCCGAGCGCCGCGAGTGCCCAAGCCAGACCGAGAGCCAGAGTCAGGAGGGGCAGAATCAGCACGGGCAGCCATAACAGGCTCCAGGACAGCCCCGACTTCCCAAACGCGCTGCCGATAATCACGAGCGCGAGGCTGATGCTGACATGAAACGCGGTGTCTCCGATCTTCGCCACTGGCAGCACTTCGAGCGGAAACACCACTTTTTTAACGAAATTCGGATTGCTGACCACGATACTGGGCGCCCAAGCCAGCGTCTCCGCGAACACTTGCCACAGGCTGAGGCCGAGAAACAGCAACAGGGTGTAGTCATAGTTCGTCTCGTCTGGCACGACACCGAACTTGCTCTTGAAGAGCAGACCAAACACGAACGAATACAACAGCAGCATCGACAGCGGGTTCAACAGCGCCCACAGGATGCCGAGCTGGCTGCCCTTGTGGCGAATGTGGATTTCGCGCAGGGTGAACTGCCACAGCAGGTCGCGATGCTGCCACAGATTCGTGGCGATGCGCCAAGGATTGAGCAGCGACAGAAGAGGACGGGACGAAGGGTCGCTCACGGAATAAGGAAAGACTGAAGAACTGAAAGACCGAAGGGCTGAAAGCAACCTATAGGTTTTGTGCGGAGGAATTCAGCCTTTCGTTCCTTCAGTCTTTCAGCCTCTCGCCACCGAGCGGCCGCAAGGCGGCGGCCACTTCACTGTGCGGCAGGGTCACGATCGCGCAGTGTTCGTCATTGAGGCCGAGACTGACTAGCCATCGCCCGTTGTGAAAGGCTGCCCCGCAGGGGTAGACGACATCGCCCACCGCGGGATTTAGCTTGGGAAATGCCCGCCGCGCCTCCCTCGGCATGGCGGCGAACAACGGAGCCCGCGGCGCGCCCGTGGGCGCGAAGGGCGGCGATCCGGCAAACCGGTAGACCGCCGGCGAATACCGATAGTCGCCGTCCATCCCCTGTACGGAATGACAGAACGACCAGTAGTGCCCGTCCGCGAGTTGCGGCGGCGCGCCGCCGCGCAGCGCGCCATGAGCGTCGGAGTAGTTCTCGTTGTCCCAAGCGTGCGTATACGTATCCGTGAATTCAATATCATCGGTTCCGGCCAGGGAGAATTCCAGGATGCGATGCGGCATCGCGGAATAGACGGCATAGAGGTCTTCGCCGCCGAAGAACGTCCAGTTTTTCTCGAGCCGCTGCCGGTCGCCGCGGAGCAGCAACTCGCGAGGATGGCCGATGGGGGTGAGATCCGCGGCGTCGAATTCCTGCAGGAATTGGTAGTTTCTCGGCTCATGCCAGCCGGAATTCCAATAGAGGAAAGTCCGACCCGCGAAGCGATAGAGCCGGGGATCGGCAAACCACGTGGTCGCCGGCCCGGCGTAGTCGCGGCCGGCCGCGAACCTCACGCGATCGCTAAACGCGACAGGTGAGCCAGCCACGACCTTCAGTGCCGCGTCCAGCCGGCACAGGCCGACCCGCCGCAAGCCGTCCCCGCCGACCAAACGATAAGCCAGCAGCCAGCCATCGCCGTCGCGCAGGAGGCCGGGATTGAACGCCCGGACGGGTCCGTCCGCGGCGAACGATCGCCACGCATCCGGCAGCAAATCGACGAAGGGGAGGATGACGACTTCCGACATGGCGATTACGTTTCTCAGGCGCGTGCAAAGAAATCTCGTACGGCGGCGCAGACCGTGTCGATTTGATCGGCGGTGTGATGGGGACCGATCGGGAGACTCAACACCTCGCCGGCATAGCTTTCGGCCAGCGGAAAATCGCCGCGCTGCCAGCCAGCGCTGCGATACGCAGGCGAGAGATGCGGCGGAACCGGGTAGTGGATCTGGGCGCCGATGCCCTGCGCCGTCAGATGAGCTTGGAGCGCATCGCGCCGCGCCGTGCGAACGACGAACAGATGCCACGCGGGTTCCGCCCACGGTGCCACCCACGGCAGCACGAGATCGCCGACTCCGTTTAACTGCTCCAGGTAACGGGCGGCGAGTGCGGCCCGGCGGGCGTTCCAGGCGGCGAGGTGGGGCAGCTTCGCGCGGAGAAAGGCGGCCTGCAGTTCGCTGAGGCGCGAGTTCAGGCCGAGGGATTCGTGCTGGTAGCGGACCTTGGAGCCGTAGTTGCGCAGATGGCGGATTTTGTCCGCGAGCTCCGCATCATTGGTCGTGACGGCGCCGGCATCGGCCAGCGCGCCGAGGTTCTTGCTGGGATAAAAGCTCACTCCCGCCGCATGGCCCAATGCGCCGGCGGCGCGTCCGTGCGCGCGCGCTCCGTGGGATTGCGCAGCGTCCTCGAGGACAAAAAGTCCCTGGCGCGCAGCGATGGCATGAATCGCCTCGTAGTCGGCGGGCTGGCCGTAAAGATTGATGGGCAGGATCGCTTTCGTTCGCGGGGTGAGCAGGGCCGTAAGCCGTGCCGGATCAAGGTTGCAAGTCTGGGGGTCGGGCTCGCACGGAACCGGGCGCGCGCCGGCATGAGTGACGGCCAGCCAGGTGGCAATGTAACCGTGCGATGGCACAATCACCTCGTCTCCCGGCCCGATGCCCCGTGCCATCAGAATCATCTGCATCGCTTCGAGCCCATTGGCCACGCCCACGCAATGCACGACGCCGATGCTCGAGGCGTATTCGGTTTCAAATGCTTCCAGTTCGCGGCCCAGCAGCACCCAGCCGGACTCCATCACGCGATGGTACGCGGCATCGAGTTCAGTGCGCAGCTCCTCGTAGGCGGGCTTGAGATCGAGGATGGGTATTTTCATTCGAAGCCGGTTGGACATTCAGAAGCGTCAGTTGGCTCGAATTTGGTCGTCGTGAGCGTGAGCGAGTGAACGAGCGGTCCACTCGCTCACACTCGCGGCGACGAGAAGGGTCCGGCTGCATGGCTGTAGGAGCGGCTTTACGCCGCGGTGGTCCGGAAAATCGCGGCGTAAAGCCGCTCCTACAGTGCCAGACAACCCTTCGTCATTCATACGAACTTCAGTTTACGCGCGGCAAACATCACCATGCGCAGGAGCAGCCAGCCGTGTTTCCACCGCTGGATGTTCGTTGTGCCATAGGTGCGTTCGCGGTAGCGGATGGGCACATCCGCGATCTTGAGATTAAGCTTGGCCGCACCGAAGAGCAGATCGAAGTCGCCGAAGGGGTCGAAGTCCCCGAAGTAAGCACGATTGGCGACAATCTTTTCGTAGTGATTGCGCGATAGCACCTTGGTGCCGCAGAGCGTATCCTTCACCGGCTGGCCCAGCAGCCAGGTGAAAATGAGACCGAATGATTTGTTGGCGCAGAGATTTAGAAACTGCATCGCTTTTTCGTCCATCGGATAGACGAGGCGGACGCCATTGGCGAACTCGGCCCGGCCACTGGCCAAGACATCGTAAAATTTCGGCAGATCCTCGGGCGGCATCGTGAGATCGGCATCGAGGATCATGAAAATATCGCCCGTCGCCGCAGCGAAACCGGCGCGGACGGCATCGCCCTTGCCGCGCCCAGTTTGCTGCAGGATCTTGATTTTACGTTCAGGGTGGTCGGCGGCGACTTTTTGGATTTGCGCCCAAGTATCGTCTTTCGAATGACCCTCGACGAAGATGAGTTCGGTTCCCGCACCCATCTCGGGAGTGCGGGCGACTGCCGCAGCGATGTTGCCCGCCTCATTGCGGGCGGGAATGACGACGGAAACGGTCGGCGGCTTTGCCGCCTCCGAAAGCGTAGGACGTGAAACGATGAAGACCGTGAGGCAGAACCATTGCATCAGCGGTGCGAGCCACCGATTGGCCAGCCAGTCGAGCCCAAGGGCGGGGAAGGGCACGAGGATGCGGCCGTGCCAGGAGATCTTCGACCAGCCACCGAGGTCGAGCAGGTTGAAAACATCGGATGAGGCCAGCCAACTGCTCTGTGGCTGCGGAGCCTTGAGGCCCAGTCCACGGGCGAGGGAAAGGAGCGGGCGCCAGAGCGAGTTTTGAAAATTGACCAGCAGCCGGGTGTCTTCGTGCGAGACCCGATGGAGCTGCTCGAACAGCCGCTGAACGTCGGCGGCGAGATTGAGCGTATCGGAGATGACAATGACGTCGAAACGCCGGCCGCCGAGATCGAGCAGTTCACCGGCCGTGGCGAAGAATTCCGCCTCTGGCAGGCGGCGACGGGCGGCCTCGAGTTGCGTGGCCGAAAGATCGACCCCGGTCTTTTTTTCCGCGCGAAGCTGCGCGAGCAGTTCGCCGGAGCCACAGCCGATCTCCAGCACACTGGCACCGACGGGGATCAAGAGATTGTAATAATGTGCGAGCAGCCAGCGATAAGCGCGCGCTCCCGCTTGTGGCTCGACCGGAGCGGCGTCATAGAATGCGCGAACGCGGTCGAGATGGTCGCGGGCGAGGGCGGAGATTTCAGGTGGCATTTAAACGGAACGAAGCTGGACGGCGACGTGACTTAACGTTGGCTCGAACCTATCGCTGGGCTCAAGACTTATGGATTGCAATCGCACTCGAAATCTCGCGGTCTGACCGTTTACATTTTCGCATCTTTTCATGCTGTCGATGGTTCTTATGACTTTGCGGCACTACCGGCACGGGCTGGCGGCGCTCACGGCCTGTCTTTCCATCCTAGCCGCTCGCGCTGATACTCCGACCGGCATCGCCGGCACCATGCCCGAGGACTATCTGCCGCAGTTGAAGACGATTCTGGCCACAGCGGTGAAGCAATCGCCGCAGATCATCCTGAAAGAAGCGGAAATCGCGCTGTACGAGGCGCGCGTTTATGGCGCGGATGCGCCGCGCTGGCCCAGTCTGGGGGGAGATATCAACTATCAGGAGAACACCACCGCGATCGCCAGCAATACCAGTTCCTCGTCGCGCAGCAATGGGTTCGTCTACAACCTCGGGCTCGGTCAGGCGCTTTTTCATTGGAATCAGCTCAAGAACGAAAGTGAGAAAGCGCGCATCAGCGTGCTGATCTCGAAAAAAAATTACGCCGAAGCCTATCGGGAACTGGCGATCAAACTTCGCGGCGACTACCTCGCGCTGATTGGGCAGAAAATCGTGGTGCGCAGTGCTCGGTATCAAAGCGATCTAGCAGAGGCGGCTTATAAGCTGGCCTTGGACAAACAAAAGGATGGGACCGGTACCGCAGCTGACGTCTACGGAAAGCAGTTCGTGTTCGATGACAACCGGCTTTCGGCTGACAAAGCGGATGCGCTGTTTGCGATGATGCGGCGCGCCTTTGTGCACGCCGCGGGAATCGGTGCGCTCCCGCCCGAGGCGATTCCCGACGAGATCCCGCTGCCCGCTTATCCGGATGCAGTGGCGAAAGACTTGCTCGTGGCACTCATGCGCGACGGAGCCAAGAGTACGCTTCAGGCTGAGGTTAAGGAAATGGAGATTAGGCAGGCCGAATTGAGCTATAAAATCGCCCGCGTGCGCCAACTGCCCATGTTCAACGCCTCTGCGGGCTACAGCCTGCAAAACACGACCGGTATATCCGGGGGCAGCGTTTCCCAAGCGGCGACCACGTCAGAGAATGTGGGTGTGGGCGCCCATTGGTCGATTTTCGATGGCTTTGCGACGCGGGGTGCGAAGCGCGATGCGCTTGCGACCAAGCGTATCGCCACGGCCGAACTCGAAATCGTCAGCGAAGCAGTGCTCGACCAGGCGCAGACGCTCGAGCGCCAATTGGCGCTCGACGCGC
>Ga0206956_1118_pt1 | contig 21187 bp, 18 predicted proteins | sample Alteio_BWOrgHeat_35_FD_153252 | JGI IMG/M metagenome (GOLD analysis project Ga0206956, IMG submission 153252) | Enriched cells from forest soil in Barre Woods Harvard Forest LTER site, Petersham, Massachusetts, United States -... | ecosystem: Environmental > Terrestrial > Soil > Temperate forest >...
CCTCGATCCCGCATCTGGAGGTGATCGGTGGGGACCTGCCGGTCGCGAATGGCAGGCTCAAAGAGATTCCGGGCATGGTGCCGGCGCTGACCAATCTGCCGCCAGGCTGCGCCTTCGCGCCGCGCTGCGCCTTTGCCGACGATCGCTGCCGCACGGTCGCGCCGGAGTACGAACAGAAGCGTCCGGGTCATTGGGCGGCGTGCTGGCATTCAGAGCGGCTCTATGGCTAGCCCGGCAGTCGCTACTGAAAGTGCCGTACCGCAGCCGGCGAGAACCGCGCAGGTGCTCGACGTCGTCGCGCTAAAAAAACACTTCCCGGTAAAAAAGGGCCTGCTGCGCCGTACCGTCGGTCAAGTTTACGCGGTCGACGGGGTGAGCTTTTCGATCGGTGAAGGCGAGACCCTAGGGCTGGTCGGTGAGTCGGGCTGCGGCAAGTCGACCGTCGCACGTACCGTGCTGCGCCTCATCGAGCCGACCGCAGGCTCGATCGTCCTCGACGGCAAGGACGTCACGCGGCTCGGCAAGACCGCGATGCGGCCTTATCGCCGTCAGATGCAGATGATCTTCCAGGACCCGTTCTCATCCCTGAACCCGCGTATGTCCGCCGGCGATATCGTTGGCGAGCCGCTCGTTGTGCACGGTCTTGCCCATGGCAAGGACAAGCAGGCGATCGTCGCCGGAATCTTTGACCAGGTCGGTCTCCGACGCAGCCAGATGCGCAGCTTCCCGCACGAATTTTCGGGCGGCCAGCGCCAGCGCATCTCGATCGCCCGTGCGCTGGCGCTCAATCCCCGCCTGATCGTCGCCGACGAACCGGTCTCCGCCCTGGACGTGTCGATCCAGGCGCAGGTCATCAACCTGATGATGGATTTGCAGCGCGAGAAGCGGCTCTCCTACCTGTTCATCGCGCACGACCTCGCCGTCGTCGAGCATATCAGCCACCGCATCGCGGTGATGTATCTCGGCAAGATCGTCGAATATGCCGACAAGAAAACGCTCTTCACCAACCCGCTGCATCCCTATACGCAGGCGCTGCTGTCGGCGGTGCCGGTGCCGAACCCCAAGCTGCGCCGCGAGAAGCGGCTGTTACAGGGCGATGTGCCGAGCCCGATCAACCCGCCGCCCGGCTGCACCTTCCACACGCGCTGCCCGTTCGCCGAGGACCGCTGCCGCCAGGAAGTGCCGGTGCTGAGGGAGATTGCCCCCGGCCACGGCGTTTCCTGCCATTTGGTGAACTGAGGCCCCGGCGGCTTAACTCCCGCCGGGTCGCCCGCGTCAGGCGTTGATGTCGGCGAGTTCCTCGATATCCAGGCCCTTGCGGATGCGCGCGACCATCTCGTCCGGGTCGAAATCGATACCCACCGGGTTCTTGTCGCTGGCCGAGCGGTTCGTCATGTAGTCGCGGCCGTCGCGAGCGTTATGGAAATTGTCGAACAGCAGCTCGACCTGGTTGCGGTCCGGGTCGTAGTAGTACATCGACGTCGTCATGCCGTGATTGACGCAGCGATGCGGGCGAATGCCCTGCTCCTTCAGCTCTTCGTAATGGTCGGCCAGCGACTCGGGGTCGAAGGTGAAGGCGACGTGGTGCAGCCCGACTTCGCCGCCGGCGCGCGCGGTCTTGCCCTCGGAGGGCGCCTTGTCGGCGAGCGGGCCCGGATCGATAAAAGCGACGCGATGATGCTCGTCGTCATAGCTGATAAACGCGATGAACTTGTTCTGGTAGAGCAGGTCGGCGCCGAGCACGGTGCAATACCACTCGACCATTTCGTCGCGCCGGTTGGTCTGCAGCACCAGATGAGAAAGCTTTTTCGGTGACGCCATGATCGCCTCCCTTGAGCGATAGGTCGTGATCGCACGATCGGTGCACCCGAACGGCGCGCAAGTCAACACCCGGTGGCGATCGCGGTTCGCTCGCGTGGACGCTGGGCGCCGCCCGGCCTATCCTCCTGGCGCAAGGTTTCAAAGGACGCATCGTGCCGCTTCGACCCGCCCGCCATGACTGATCCGCTGCTCGATGTCGCGATCCGTGCCGCGCTCGCCGCCGGCGAGGCGATCATGCGCGTCTATGCCGAGCCGTTCGAGGTCATCCAGAAGAGCGACCAGACTCCGGTCACCGAGGCCGATCTCGCCGCCGAGCGGGTGATCGTCGCGATGCTGACCGAGGCATTTCCCGATATCCCCATCGTCTCCGAAGAGACCGCGCCCGAGGACGGGTTCAAGCCGCCCGCGGCGCGGTTCTGGTGCGTCGACCCGCTCGACGGCACCAAGGAATTCATCGCCAAGAACGGCGAGTTCGCGGTGTGCATCGGCCTGATCGAGGACGGGCGCCCGGTGCTGGGCGTCGTGCACGGCCCCGCCATCGCCACCACCTACGCCGCGCATGGCCCCGGCACCGCGATCCGCATCAAGGATGGCGGCGCCCCGCACCCGATCAGCGCCCGCATCCCCGCGCCCGACGGCCTCGTCGCGATCCATAGCCGCACCAACATCAACAGCCCCCGCCTCGCCGAATATTTCCAGGGCCGCACGATCCTGGAGCGCATCAGCTGCGGCAGCGCGCTCAAATTCGGCGTGCTGGCGGCCGGCGAGGCCGACCTCTACCCGCGCTTTGGCACGACGATGGAGTGGGACACCGCCGCCGGGCAGGCGATCCTCGAAGCCGCCGGCGGCAGTGTCGTCCGCGTCGAAGGCGGCCCGCTCCCCTACGCCAAACACGACCTCAAGAACGACGCGTTTCTGGCGTGGGGCGCAAAACCGGCTTGGTAGCGCCAAACCGGCCGGCGCACGGATACCTGTTATCCCTGTTATTTGCCGCCTTTTAACAGGCAATAACAGGCCCCCGAGTGGAGGATGGCCGGTCGCCACTCTTAAAGATGAGAGCCCATCGATTTCCGCCGCTTTTATCAGGCGGCCCACCGCCTGATATCCGCCTGTTACCGGTGCATCTAACAGGCGGTCCACCGCCTGTTCTCGTCTCATTTAACAGGAGGCAACCTCCTGATCTCCTCCTGTTATTGGTGCGCGTAACAGGAGGGCCGTCTGCCATAACAGGAGGCGGCGTTCGTCGTCGTGCTTTTGCATTTTTGCTCATGGGCTTGCCGTCACTGAGTTGCACCGGCTAGTCGCCCTGGAACATAACAAGAACATAGTAATATAAAGGCGGGACTTCCAGGCCCAGTCTAAAGATCGCCTACGCCAAGTCGTCTAATCTACTGACCCTGTTGGGGCTGCGCTCAACGGAAAGTGGCACACGGCGCGCAATTTGACTATCATTTGATGTGAAACGACACTGTGCATTAGGTCTTCACCCCGATGGCCATCCTCAGTAGCGAAACCTTTTCGGAAGTAATTGCCGACCGAAGCGATCAACGATCGCTGCGGCGCCTGAGGTCCAAACCATTCATTGAGCGCAAAGTGCGGCGATCCGAGTTCAATGCCGAACCAGATGAAGGCTGGTACGTGCTTGACGGTCATCTCAAGCACGCGGTGAAGCTCGCGAAAAACAAGCCGTCGTCGGAGAAATTAGAAGATCGGATATGGGTACTCCTATCGCGTATGGGCTTCCGGTATCTGTCTAAAGACCGAAACTGCCGCGTCCGCTACGACGTTGCGGAAGGGGCCGCTCAGCAGCTTGATGTGCTGGCTGTCGACGATGAGTGCGTCATTATCTTCGAATGCAAATGCGCCGACGGCTCCCAACCAAAAAGTGCCAACTTCAAGACCGAGATCGAGTCGCTCGGTGCAAAAAAAGCAGGCTTACATCGCGAATTGAGAGAACAGTTCAATAATCCAAAATTACGAATTGCTTATGTTCTGCCAACCGAGAATTACATTCTAAATAAAAATGACGTAGAGCGATTAAAAAGTTTTCAAATTCACCACTTTTCAGAGACTGATCTCCGGTATTACGGCGATCTTGTAGCTCATCTAGGTACAGCAGCTCGGTTTCAGTTCGAGGCCGATTTATTTCAAGGTCAGGATATTCCAGGAATCGAAAATAAGGTGTACGCCGTTGAAGCGTCTATGGGAGGACTAAATTATTTTTCGTTTTTAATTGAGCCGATGCGGCTCTTAAAATTTTCCTATGTACTCCACCGATCAAAGTCAATTAAGTTGCTCCCAACATATCAGCGTTTAATCAAAAAACCCAGACTTTCAAAAATTCGAAAATTCATCGAAAACGGTGGTTACTTTGCTAACTCGGTGATCGCTAGCATTGATTCTGGAGGAAAGAAAATACGCTTTGACACCGCTGGATCAGCGATAGACGGATCTGCGTCTAAAATGGGCGTTTTGTATCTTCCACCACAATTTCGTTCTATCTATATCATTGATGGCCAGCATCGCCTCTATTCCTATAGTGACAGTTCATATGCGACCAAAAATCTCATTCCAGTTGTTGCATTTGTAGATTTAGGACGCGAAGAGCAGCTTCGACTTTTTATGGAGATCAACGAAAACCAAAAGGCCGTGTCGAAAAACTTGAAACATACACTAGATGCTGACCTCAAATGGGACTCACCCAATTTGCAATACAGAGCTGAGGGCGTGAAGAAACAGCTAGCACAGGAATTAGGTGAAGATATTTCGAGTCCATTGTTTGGGCGGATACTAGTAGGAGAGGATGAACGAACGGACATTAAAGTCGTAACGCTTGAAGCAGTTTTGAGGGGACTTAACCAGACACGATTTGTGGGAAAATTTAGCAAAGATCAGGTACGGGAGCATGGCATTTTCAATTCCGGAGATAGTGGCAAGACGGTTGATTTACTTAAGAAGATACTCATAGAGTATTTATTGTATACGTCGATCGTTTTGGAAAAAGAGTGGTATCGGCTGCCTAAGGAGGGTGGACTGTTAACGATTAACGACGGCATTACGGCACTGATCATGGTCTTCGGGGACGTGGTCGACCACATGGTCAAGCGTGAGCAAATTCGGCCCTTGTTAGATGCCCCCGAAAAAATAGTGGAGGAGGCCTCTACATACATTGATGGGTTGAAGCAGTACTTTGCGACCTTATCAGACGCGGACCGCGCCGAACTGCGCACGAAATATGGCAGTGGCGCGCCAGCTCGACTGCGCCGGATTTTCCAATTGGCGATCCAGAAACATCGCGACGATTTTGCTCCGGAGGGATTGAAGGAGTATTGGCGTGATCAATCGAAGCAATTCAATGTAGAAACCTATTCGCGGGTCGCCGATATAGAAATAAAGCTTCGTGATGATGTAAAAGATACGCTTATGTCTGCACATGGAAACATGTGGCTGAAGCGCGGAATGTCTGAGAAACTGTACACAGCTCTATCGACTGAAGCGGCGAAAAAGAACAGACTTATCGAAGATGATAGTAAAGAAAAGACTCCGTGGGACTGCCTTAATTTGATACATATCAGAGAAATAGTTGAGTTTGGTAATCAATGGAGCAATCTTTTTCAAAAGAAATTTACCATACCGGGACAAGAATCAAAAAGAAAGAAAATAAAACATCATGGTTGTCTAAGCTTAATACGATAAAAATAATGTAGACCACCAGTATAGTGTGACAAAAGAGGAAGCTGATTACGTAACGGCGGTTCACGATTGGCTCATATTGGACGACGCGGAGCAGATCAAGCGATTATCGGTGATCCCTGCGGAAGTCGAAGTGGAATGACCATGGTACGGCATCTGGCTATGGCTCGAATATGTGTTCCAGGTAATTTGGTATTCTGCGGATTGATCACCGAAGGCAGTCCATCCTTGCCGAGAGCCGCGCGCGAATAGCTCCAGGTATGGTCCCGGGCTGCACGATTCGATTATGCCGTATTGCTCGTCTGGCTTTTTCGAGTGCTCTCGCTTTTGCGAACCGATGTAGTTCACCTGGCGGCGGCCGGGCGCCAATGTGCGAGCATTCTTGCCGCGAATGCCAAATAGCAGCACTTCCGTGACGTTGCGGAAATAAAAGCCGACACCGCGGCCATCGGAGCCGCCGTCCTTGCGAAGCTTATGCCAGACGATGTTGCTCTTGTAATCAAAGCCCCACGCCTGCAGGACGTGAAGGCCCCAGGGAAGGAGTGCGTTCGGAACCCATAAGTACAAATGAGCCTTTGGCGCGGCGACTTCCTCGACCGGCAGAGACGCAATCTCCTCCGTGGTCATGGTCTCGTAGCGCGAGAGCCGCCGATGTTCCGGCGCCATTTTTCCAGTCCGATTTGTAAAGCGCCAAGGTGGGTCTGCTAGAATTGTAGAAAACCGTTGCCCATCAGCAAGCGTAAGCAAGCTTTCCATTTACGTTCCTTTATCTTGCGAGGGGACACGTCGGATCGATCACCGCAGGGTCGACGATAGTTTCAATTTGGACCAACGGACGACTAACTTGAAGCGTTACAGGCAATAATCCAAATACTGTGTCATTTGCCCCAACGATCTCAAAATACAGCGGCCCTTGCCCTCGCTGCCATTGCCGCGCTACCCATTGCGCTAGCGAATCGGCGGGTTGGGCCTGGGCCGGATGGAGGAAGCGGGATGATTTCGGGCGAATACGATGTCGTCGTCGTCGGCGCGGGGAATGCCGGGATGTGCGCGGCCTTGGCGGCGCAGGAGAACGGGGCGCGGGTGCTGGTGCTGGAGGCGGCGCCGTTTGACGAGCGCGGCGGCAACAGCCGCTATACCGCCGGAGCGCTGCGCTTTGTCTATAACGGCGTCGACGATCTGCTAAAGCTCTGTGACCTCTCCGAGACCGAGATCGCGACCAGCGATTTCGGCACCTACACGCAGGACAAGTATTACGACGATCTCGGCCGCCTGACCGATTACAAGTCGAACCCGGACATGGCCGAGCAGCTGATCACCTTGAGCCAGGAGACGCTGTTGTGGATGCGCGGCAAGGGCATCCGTTTCGCGCCGATGTATTCGCGCCAGGCGTTTAAGCATGAAGGCAAATTCGTGTTCTGGGGCGGGCTGGCGCTGGAAGCCTGGGGCGGCGGGCCGGGGCTGGTCGAGGGCCTGTTCAAATCGGCCGAGGATCGCGGCATCGAAGTCGCCTATGAGGCGCGCGGCGAGCATCTGATCCACGACGATAACGGCGTCCACGGCGTCGTCGCCATCGTCGAGGGCAAGACCACCGAAATCCGCGCCAAAGCGGTGGTGCTGGCCTGCGGCGGGTTTGAGGCCAATGCCGAGATGCGCACCCGCTATCTCGGCCCCGGCTGGGACCTCGCCAAGGTGCGCGGCACCCGCTTCAACACCGGCAACGGCATCAAGATGGCGCTGGAGATCGGCGCGATGTCGTACGGCAACTGGTCGGGCTGCCACGCGGTCGGCTGGGACTACAACGCGCCGGAATTTGGCGACCTCGCGGTCGGCGACAATTTCCAGAAGCACTCGTACCCGTTCGCCATCATGGTCAACGCCGACGGGGTGCGGTTCTGCGACGAGGGCGCCGATTTCCGCAACTACACCTACGCCAAATACGGCCGGGAGATTTTGAACCAGCCGCACCAGTTCGCCTGGCAGATTTTCGACCAGCAGGTGGTGCATCTGCAGCGCGACGAATATCGCATCCGCCAGATCACCAAGGTGACCGCGAACACCATCGAGGAGCTGGCCGACAAGATGGCCGAGTACGCGCCGGTCGATAAGCCGGCGTTTTTGAAGACGATCAGCGACTACAACGCCGCGGTGCAGCGCGACATCCCCTATAACCCGACGGTCAAGGACGGGCGCACCACCAAGGGCTTGGCGATCGACAAGACCAACTGGGCGATGCCGCTGGAAAAGCCGCCCTACGAGGCGTTTTGCACGACCTGCGGCGTCACCTTTACCTTTGGCGGGGTGCGGATCGACACTGACGGGCGGGTGCTGGATACGGCGCAGAAGGCGATCGCCGGGTTGTATGCGGCGGGCGAGCTGGTCGGCGGGCTCTTTTATCACAACTACCCGGGCGGCACAGGGCTGGTGTCGGGCTCGGTGTTCGGCAAGATCGCCGGCACCTCGGCGGGGAAGCAGGTCGGGCGGAACACCTAATCCTGGTGACGGCGCCGCCGGCGGCCGGGACGCGCCGGTGAGCGCTGACGAGCTGGCGGCGCGCCGCGCGGCGAGCGGCAAGCTCTTCTCGCTGCAATTGCTGCGCGCGGTGGCGGCGACCGGCGTCGTCGTCGCCCATGTCCGCTACGATCTGTTTCATCATTTCGCGCTCTCCAAGGTGCTGCCGGGCGTGCTCAACGCCGGAACCGCCGGGGTCGATCTGTTCTTTGTCATCTCCGGCTTTGTGATGGTCTATTCGTCCGAATCCCTGTTCGGGCGCGATCGGGCGGCGGCAATCTTCCTGACCCGGCGGGTGGCGCGGATCGTGCCGCTCTACTGGCTGATGAGCGCGGTGATGATCGCCTATTGCGCCGCGCGCGGCTTCGCCGCCTCGGACACCGGTCCGGCGCACGTGGCGCTGTCGTTTTTGTTCATCCCCTATCCGCGCCCGAGCGGCGAGATGAGCCCGGTTTACGGGGTCGGCTGGACGCTCAATTACGAGATGTTCTTCTACGCCGTCTTCGCGCTGTGCCTGGCGGCGCGGCGTGAGGTCACCGTGGTTCGCGTCGGCATCGCCCTGGCCGTGCTGGCGGCCGCCGGCGGGATATGGCCGGGGCTGCCCGGAGCGCTCGCGGTGTGGGCCGACCCGATCGTGCTGGAATTCGTGCTCGGCATGATGCTGGCGGTGGCTTACCGCCGCGGTGTGTGCGTGCCGGTGTGGGCGGCGGCGCCGATGCTGATCGCGGCGCTGGGGTTGATCCTTGCTTACAACGAATGGGGCACCGTGCTGCTGCCGCGTTGGCTGGGCTTTGGGCTGACGGCAGCGCTGGTGGTAGCGGCATTCGCGCTGATGGAGCGCGATGTCGCGATCGGCTGGTTCGACCGGGTAGGCGATGCCTCCTACGCGCTCTATCTGTGCCACCCGATGGTCATCGCCGCGGCGCGGATGCTGTCGCTGAAGGGATATATCGATCCGGCGGCGATGCCGTGGGCCTATCTGGGCGGGGTCACCGCCGCCAGCATCGGCGTTGCGCTGCTGCTGCACCGGCTGGTCGAAGCGCCGCTGAACGGATGGGCGCGGCGGCTGCTCGCGGCCTTGGCGGCCCCCAGGGAGGGGGCTCGCGCGCCGATCGCCTAGTGTCCGGGGTTGAGACCGGTCAGGTGAAAGCTCACCAGCGCGGCATTGTCGAACTCGCAATCGGCGGTGAGGTCGCGGGCGATGCCCGGGTCGTTGGGGTGGTCGATGCGGGCCGCCTCGACATGCGCGGCGATGAGGCTGACCCCTTTGTTCTCCGAAGTACGCTTGCCGATATCGAGATCGGCGTAGGAGATCGCCGCTTTCATCACCGCCGCGCAGCGATCGGCGAGACCCATGCTGCCTGGGTTGACCTGACCGCCGACGTTCTGGGCCCAGTCGCCAAAGCCGCAACCGGTGAGGGCGGCCGCGACAAGTAGCGGGATTACGGCGGGCTGGCGCATCGCGCGATCTTATAGCAGGGTGCGGCGCTGCCGATGAAACCCGCGAACGTCCTCTTCATTCTCTCCGACGAGCACAGCCGCCGCGTGCTTGGCTGCTATGGGCATAAGATGATCCGGACGCCGCATCTCGATGCGCTGGCGGCGCGCGGGGTGCGGTTTGCCGACGCCTACACTAACTCGCCGATCTGCGTGCCCGCGCGCGCCAGCTTGGCCACCGGGCGCTACCCGCATCAGATCCGCTTCTGGGACAACGGCATCGCCTATGACGGCAGCGTGCCGAGCTGGCACCACCGGCTGCGCGACGCCGGCCATGAGGTGACTTCGATCGGCAAGCTGCATTTCCGCAGCGCGGACGACGATAACGGGTTTAGCGAAGAAGTGATGCCGCTGCACATCAATGACGGCATCGGCGACCCGATGGGCTGGCTGCGCGGCCCGCTGCCGGTGCGCAAAGCGACCTTGCGCCTGGCCAAGGATGCCAGCCGCGGGGATTCGACCTATCAGGATTACGACCGCAAGATCACCGACGCCGCGGTCGATTGGCTCAAGGCTCGTGCCGGCGCCTCAGCGGAGCGGCCGTGGTGTCTGTTCGTGTCGCTGGTCTGTCCGCACTTCCCGCTGATCGCGCGGCCGGAGTTTTACGACCTCTATCCCGAAGACCAGGTGCCGCTGCCGGCGTTGCGCGATCCGGCAGAGCGGGCGCCCGATCACCCCTATATCGCCGCGTTCCGCGAGTGCCAGATCTACGAAAAGGGGTTTGTCGACGAGGCCAATATCAGGCGTGCCATCGCCGCCTATTTCGGGTTGGTTACATCGACCGACCACAATGTCGGGCGGCTGATGGCGGCGCTGGACGCGGCGGGGCTGACCGCCTCAACCCGCGTGCTCTATTCGGCCGATCATGGCGACAATCTCGGCACTCGCGGGCTGTGGGGCAAGTCGACGATGTACGAGGAAGCGGCCGGCGTGCCGATGATCGCAGCCGGCCCCGAGCTGCCGCGAGGCCTGGTCTGCCGCGAGCCGGTGACCTTGGCCGACGCGTTTCCGACCATCGTCAAATGGACCGGGGTTACGCCGAACCCGCAGGACCGCGACCTCCCCGGCTTGCCCCTCGACGAGCTCGCGCTGGCCGCACCGCGGCGAACGATCCTCAGCGAATACCACGCCACCGGCGCGGCGACCGGCGCCTTTATGATCCGCAAGGGGCGGTTCAAATTCGTCTATTACGCCGGCATGCGGCCGCAGCTTTTCGATCTCGACGCCGATCCGCAGGAGGTGCGCGACCTCGCGCAAGAGCCGGGCTATCAAGGGCTCGCCGCCGATTGCGAGAAGGCGCTGCGTGCGGTAGTCGATCCCGAGGCCGCCGACGCGCTGGCAAAATCCGACCAGGCGGCGAAGATCGCCGAATTCGGCGGCCGAGAGGCGATCCTTAACCGCGGCAGTTTCGCCTATTCGCCCGCCCCAGGAACCGAGGCGGTCTACAACTGAGCCGATTGGTTCCGCCAGCATGAGGAATTGTATATGCGCGTAAGCACGATGATCCGCATCAGCGCGGCGGAAACCCCCAATAGTGCACTAATCGACCGCATCACCGATTTTGGCCGGCAGGTCGAGGCGCGCGGGTTTCCCGGCATCTGGATCGGGGATTCATTGGGCCGCGGCCGGCCGACGCTGGATTCGCTCCAGGTGCTGACCGCGCTCGCGGCGGTGACGTCGAAGGTCGAGCTCGGGATCAGCGTGCTGCAGCTGCCGCTGCGCAACCCGGTCGAACTGGCGTACCGGGTGCAGTCGCTGCAGGCGATGTCGAACAACCGGCTAATCCTCGGCGTCGGTAGCGGCTCGACACGTGACGATTTCGAGCTGCTCGGCTACGACTATGACCACCGTTTTCGCACTTTCAAAAACGATCTCGAGATCATGGCCAAGGTGTGGAACGGCGAGCCGGTCAATGGCGGCACGCTGTCGACCTGGCCGGGGTGTAAGGGCGGGCCGCCGATCCTGATCGGCGCCTGGCGCAGCCCGCGTTGGATCACCTACGCCGCCAAGGAGGCCCAAGGCTGGACGCCGTCAGGCCGCTACAGCAGCTTGGAAGACCTCGAATTCGGCATGAAGACCTATCGTGAAGCGGGTGGTACGAATGCGGTGCTGGCCAACTGCTCGGTCGATCTCAAGGAACGGCCGGGATCGGCGGAGCTCGCCAAGCTGGCGAGCGTCAACTTCATCTGCCCGCCGGACGAGGCGCGGCGCCGCATCAAAAATGTCGAGGCCCGAGGGTTTGACGAAATCCTGATCGGCTCGGCCTTTGTCGCGATCGACGAAATCGAGCGGGTCCGCGATTTTTTGAAATAAGCCCGACACTGCGACCGCAGCAAAGCAATCTCGTGCCGATTAGCGTCGATCCGAACGAGATTGCGGCGTCGCGTTGCGCGCTCCCTCGCAATGGAATTTTATACGTGTTTGACCCCCGGCGTAGTAGCTAGGCAGCATGGACGAAGCCGCCGCAACGGCGACTAGAGTTGCGTTTGTTTCCGCGAATTCCTGGGCGGGCTGGGCGACGATTATGGTCGCCGCCGGAGTGCTGATCGAGCTGATTGTCCTCTTCATATTTTCAAAGGAAATGGACTGGAGAGAGAAAGCCGCGGTGGCAATTGCCAGCGTGCTAATCGTAAGCGGCGTTGCCGGAGAGTGGTGGTTTGGCGGGATTGCCGCTGATGCCTCGGAAAAATTGGAAATAGATGCCAATGCCAAAGCAGCGGCGGCGAATGAACGCGCAGCGAACCTAGAACGCGACGCAGCCCAATTACGGCTTGAACTTGCGCGTCTGAAAGCACCGCGCAATCTTGATCCGGATGCACAGAAGCGGGTTGCCGACACACTTCGACCACTTGGCAGCCAGCCCTTCACTATAGGCGAAGGGCCAATGGAGCCTGGGTCACAACTGGATACACAATTGATCGACGTATTGCTCGCGGCTGGCTGGACACTTGTTCCACCCCAGCATGTCATGCTGAGCCGCGAACCCCGTGCAGCAATGACCTTTAGCGATGAGTTCGGGGTTATGATCTTCTTTAATGAAAGCCGCCGTGCTGACTTCGCCGCTGCAGCTGAGGCATTAGCTAAGGCACTCAATGATTCAAATGTCGCCGCGAGGAGCAAACCGACGCCCGCTACCCCACCGCCGGGCGGGTTACGTCAGGCCGACACGATCAATATCTTGGTCGCACCCAAGCCCCCGTAAGCCCACTTGGTCACGTTCCTATATCGCACTGAACCCGAGTCATGCCGCCGCTGCGGCGGGCTGGGCGCGGGCGTCTTCCTTGATCATCGCCGCACCCTTCTCGCCGATCATGATGGTCGGCGCGTTGGTGTTTCCGGTGGTGACGCAGGGCATCACCGAAGCGTCGATGACGCGCAACCCCTCGATGCCGACGACCTTAAGGCGCGGGTCGACCACCGCCATCGGGTCGGTGCCCATCTTGCAGGTGCCGACCGGGTGGAAGACGTTGGTGCCATTCTTGCGCGCGAAATCGGCGAACTGCTCGTCGGTGGCGATGCCGGGGCCAGGCACCGTTTCCTCGACCGTGTAGGGCGCCATCGCCGGCTGGGCGAAAATCTTGCGCGTCTGCTCGATGCCCGAGATCAGCACCCGCAAATCCGACGGCGCCGACAAATAGTTGGGGCGGATCGCCGGGTACTGAAACGGATCGGCCGACTGCGCCATGATCGTGCCGCGGCTGTCCGGGCGTACCGGGCACACGGCGACGGTCATGCCCGGCTCGCGCTCCAGCTGGCGGAAGACGCCCTGGGCATAACTCGCCGGGGTGAAGAGCAGCTGGAGGTCGGGGGCGGCGAGCCCTTCGCGGCTGCGCGTGAACACCATCGCCGAGGTGACGCCAAAGGTCAGCGCGCCGTTGCCCATTGTGGCGAATTTGAACGCCTCGCGCAGCACCCGGGCGCCACGGGCAAGCTGGTTGATCGTCACCGCGTTTCTGACCCGGTGCGAGACGCGGACGACGTAGTGGTCGTTGAGATTGGCGCCGACCCCGGGAAGGTCGTGGACGACCGGCACGCCGATCGATTGCAGGTGCGCCGCCGGGCCGATGCCGGAAATGTGCAGCACGTGCGGCGAGTTGACCGCGCCGCCACAGAGAATGACCTCGCGCGCCGCGGTCTCCTCACGGTCAACGCCGCGCTGGCGAAAGGCGATTCCGGTGCAGCGTTTGCCGTCGAAGAGCAGCTTGGTGACGGTGGCGTCGGTCTCGACGCGGAGATTGCCGCGGCCGCGCGCCTCGCGCAGAAAGGTCTGCGCGGTCGAGCCGCGCCATTTGCCGCGCCGGGTCATCTGCGAATAGGCGACGCCCTCCTGCTGCCGCCCGTTGTAGTCCGGGGTGAACGGGTGGCCGGCCTGCTTCGCCGCTTCGACATAGGCATGGGTCAGCGGCAGGATGGTGCGGTAATCCTCGACGATTAGCGGCCCGCCCTTGCTGCGGAATTCGGCATCGCCCTCGCCGCGATAGGTCTCCGATTTCTTGAAGAAGGGCAGCACCTCGTCGTAACTCCAGCCGCGGCAGCCCATCTGCGCCCAGTTGTCGTAGTCCATCGGGTTGCCGCGGACATAGAGCATGCCGTTGATCGAGCTGGTGCCGCCGAGCGTCTTGCCGCGTGGCCATTGCAGCTGGCGGCCGTTGGTGCCGGGCTCGCCCTCGGAAAGGAAATTCCAGTTGATCTTGGCGTTGTTGAGAACGCGCAAGACGCCGGCCGGGACATGAATCCAGATGTCGCGGTCGGGTGGGCCAGCCTCGAGCAAGGTGACCCGGGAGCCGTCCTCCGAAAGCCGGCTGGCGACCACGCAGCCGGCCGAACCGGCGCCGATGACGATGTAATCCGAAGCCATCGTTTCGCTCCCCGATGTTCTTGCGGGAGCAGTCTAGGCGGGGGCGATGGCCTCGACCAGCGCGCGGACGGTGGCCTCAGGGTCGGCCGAGCGCATGACTTCGCCCATCACCGCGACGCCGGCGGCGCCCGCCTTCAAACAGGCGGCGGCGTTTTCCGGGGTGATCCCGCCGAGCGCGATGACCGGCCCCTTCGCGGCGGCGGCGACGGCCGCGAGTCCGTCGAGGCCGAGCGCCGGGCTGTAGCCGGGCTTGCTAGCGGTGAGGAATACCGGGCTGATCGTGACGTAATCGGCGCCGGCGGCGATCAGCGACGCGGCCTCGGCGGCGGAATGCGCCGAGGCGCCGACAAGCCAGTCGGGGGGCACGCGCGTGCGCATGGCGGCGATGTCGCCGCCGCTCGGCAGATGCATCCCGCGGGCGCGCGTCATCGCCTGCGGAATGATGTCGCCATGCATGGTCACCGTCGCTTTGTAACGGGTGCCCACCACGCCGATGTACCGCAACAACAGAAAATGCTCCGGCGCGGACAGGTCCTTTTCGCGCACGCTAAACCAGCGGCAGCCGCCCTCGAACGCGGCCAGCGCCACCTCTTTCAGTGGCAGCTGCGCCTGCGAGCGGTCGGAAATGACAAGAAGCGGCGGGTCGGGTAGAGGCAGCGGCATACCGTTCGGGTCTCCCTACTCCGCGGCGGTCAGCTCGCGCGCCGACAGGCGCTCGAGGTTCTTGAGCCGGCCGAAGAGCACATCGGGCGCGATCCGCGCCTGTCCGGCTTCGAGGCAGGTCCCGAACTTCTCGAACAGCTCGGCGTCGCCGAGCGGCAATTCGGCCGCGCCGCGAGCGCGCTTTACTTGTGCGGTTTCGAGCATCTCGCCGCTGGTAAGCTCGACTCGAACCTGGTCATAAATCGAGGCGCCCGAGGTCTCCGGGTCGTAATCCTCGTTAGTCTCGATCGCGACCTTCTGCATCAGCGCCTGGACATCGGGGCGGCGGACAAATCCATCGGTAAACTCGACGAGGCTGGCGCGCCCGGCGATGACCGAGGCGGCCATCGCGAACTCCATGCTGAACTTGCCCTCAAGCCCGGTCTGCGGCTGATGGTTGCGCAGGATCATCGCCCGCGTTTTGCTGATATTGGCGGTGATGCGGGCGATCTCGTCGGGCTTGACCGGTCGCTCCTTGAGCAAATCGAGCAACCCATCGACCGAACGGTGCACCGCGTAACAGGCCGGGTATTTTTTGATGCTGAGCCGGCTCGCGACGATGCGCCAAGGATTGCCGCAGGCCGCCGGACCCTCGCGGTCGCACAGCCCCTCGGGCGAGACGGCGGAGAGAAACCCTTGCGGGTGTTCGAGAGCGTCGGCCGACGCGGTGAACCCCGCTTCGGCCATCCGGGCCGAAACGAGCCCGGCATGCGCCGCCTTGCCGGCGTGGAACGGCTTGGTCATCGAGCCGAAATTGGCGGTCAGCCCGCCTGCCTGCGAGGCCGATAGGCCAAGCGCCATCGTCGCCCTATCGGCATCGAGCCGCCGCAGCCGTGCGCACGCCCCCGCCGCGGCGATTGCGCCGAAGATGCCGGTCGGATGCCAGCCCTTAGGGCGCTGGTCACCCGGGTCGCGGCGCGACAGCTCGGCCCAGACCTCGTAGCCGGCGACATAGGCGGCGATCATATCGCGGCCGGAACTGCCCAGCGCCTCGCCCTCGGCGAGGATCGCCGGCACCAGCACGGTCGAGGGGTGGCCGCGCACCGCGACATCGTCGTAATCGAGGGCATGCGCGGCCGTGCCGTTGATCCACGCCGCCTCGGGCGCCGGCGCGGTTTCGCCGGTGAAGTACAATGTGGCCGGGCCAGGCGGTGGGCTTAGCGCCTTTCTGAGAAGCTGCGGCGCCTCGTCACGCGAGCCGGCGATCATCGTCGCGATCGTGTCGATAAAGCCGAGCCGGGCGACATCGACCGCCCCCGGCGGCAGTTTGTCGAAGGCTATTCCAGCAACGAACGCACCGAGATCGCGGGTCAGGGGCATGGCTTCCTCCGTGTCGCCGGAGTATGGCGCAATTCCTCACGAGCGGCGAGCGCGTCAGGCACCATTGCCAGCGTGACGGGTTTGGGCGATGAAGGCGCATGCGCGCGTTGATCACCCGGCCGCGAGCCGAAGCGGAAGCGTTGGCGGCCCTGCTCGGGGAGCGTGGGATCGAGGCGGTAATCGAGCCGTTGATCGAGATCGCGCACGATGTCGCGGCCGTGCCCGATCTCAGCGGGGTGCAGGCGATCCTCTGCACCAGCGCCAACGGGGTCAGGGCGCTGGCGCGGGCGAGCAGCGAGCGCAAACTGCCGCTCTTCGCGGTCGGCGACGCCACGGCCGCACGCGCGCGGTCGGAAGGGTTTCTCCGCGTGGAAAGTGCCGCTGGCGATGTCGACGACCTAGCCTATCTCGTCGCCCAGCGCCTGAAGCCGCAGGCGGGGAGATTGCTGCATGTCGCCGGCAGCGCCGTCGCCGGTGACCTAGCGGCGGTGCTTGCGGCGGAGGGGTTCACGGTCGAGCGGGCAGTGCTCTACGACGCCAGCCCGGCGGTCAGTTTGACGGCGATGACGGCGCAATCGATCGCTGGCGGAGAGTTTGCCTTCGCGCTGTTTTTTTCACCGCGCACGGCGGCGGTCTTTGCCCGGCTGGCCGAAGAAGCGGGGGTCGAGGCGGGGCTGCGTTCGACGGTCGCGGTGTCGATCAGCGCCGCGGCGGACGCCATGCTCGCCGATTTGCCGTTCCGCGACCGGGTCATCGCCGCGGCACCGACCCAGGCGGCGCTCGTTATCAGCATCGAGCGGCTGGTGAGGCAGCCGGCATGAAGGGCAAACCGCCCGAAGCGAATCGGTCGGAACCGGCGGCGCCGGAGCCCGCGCCCCCCGCGGTAGATCTTGCACCGCCGGAGGAGCCCGCGCCGATATCGCCCGAAGCGCTTCCGGCGCGACGAAACGGTTGGATCGCGCCGGCCGCGGTTGCCCTGCTCGTCCTGCTCGTCGGCGCGCTCGCCGCGACTCCGTTCTGGGCGCCGCCGGTGATGCAGGTCCTGCCGTGGGGCAACCCGTCCCCATCTCCGGCTCCGGTGCGAACGCCGCCGCCCGCCGCTCATGACGACGCGCTCGCCGCGCGCGTCGCAGCGTTGGAAGCGGCGCAGGCGAAGGCCAATCAGAATGCGGCCGCGGTGCAGGCGCTCGGTCAGCGGGTCGCCGCGCTCGAAGCCAAGCCGGCGCCCGACCTGACGCCACTGCAGAACCAGGTCACCTCACTCGCTGCTTCGGTCGCCGATTTGACCCAGAAGGTCGGCGCAATCGGCAAGGCGCAAGCCGTGCCGACCGACGGCGCCGCATTGGCGCTGTTGCTGTTGCAGATCGGCGAGGCGGTCGAGATCGGCCGCCCATTCGACGCCGAGTACCAGGCGCTGGTGACGCTGTCGCGCAGCCATCCCGACATCGCCGCGGCCGCCACGCCGCTCGCCGAGCCGGCGAAGAATGGGGTGGCGAGCCGCGCGGTTCTGGCGGCGCGGCTGCACCAGCTGGCGCCGCAGATCGCGGCCGCGCCGCCGCCGGCCAAATCGGGCTGGAGATCGCAAATTGTCGCGCGGCTGCGCTCGTTGGTGACGATAAGGCGCATCGACGGCGCCGGGCAAAGCGCCCCCGAGGCGGCGGTCAGCAATGCCGAGCGGGCGTTGGCGGGTAGCGATCTCAAGGCCGCGCTCGACGCGTTGTCGGGGCTCGACGGAGCCAGCCTCGTGGCGGCGCAGCCCTGGCTCGGCATGGCCCGGCAGCGCCTCGCGGTCGAGACCGCGCTGCGTCAGCTCGAGACGCTGGTTATCGCCGAGCTTGGCACGGCGCCGGCCAGACCCGGCTAAAGCAGGCTTCGATGCGCCGGATCCTCGTGCTCGTCGCGCTGGCGGCGGTGGTGATCGCCGCCGCGACCCTCGCCGATTACCCGGGTAGCGTCGATATCACTTGGCAGGGCTGGGAGATCGATACCTCGGTCGGGGTGCTGGTCGCGGCGCTGATTGTCGTCGCGCTGGCGCTGTGGCTGCTGTTTACGCTGGCGGGAAGCATGATGCGGCTGCCGGGGCGGTTTCGCCGCAACCGCCGTGAGCGCCGCCGCCGCGCCGGTGAGGTCGCGCTGACCCGCGGCATGGTCGCGCTTGCCGCTGGCGACGCCGATGCGGCTAAGCGCTATGCCGGGAGGGCGGAGGCGCTGCTGGCGCATTCGCCGCTGACCCTGCTGCTCGCCGCCCAGGCGGCGCAGCTCGCCGGCGACACGGTGACGGCGCGCGGCCGCTACACCGCCTTGCTCGACGAGAAGGACGGCGAATTCCTGGCGTTGCGCGGGCTGATCGGCCAAGCGCTGCAGGCCGGGGACAGCGAAGAGGCGCTGCGGTTGTCGCGCCGCGCCATCGGCCTGCGCCCGAACGCGGAGTGGGTGTTCGCGACATTGTTCGCGCTCGAGGTCGAGGCTGGCCGCTGGGAGGCGGCGCGCGATGTGCTTGACGGCGCGACACGGCGGCATTTGCTGCCAGAGGCGCGCGCGGCGCATCACCGCGGGGTCATTCTCTATGAGCTGAGCCTGGCCGCCGAGGCGGCGGGTGAGCGCCGGCGCGCGCTGTCGCTGGCCGCGAGCGCGGTAGCGGCGGCGCCGGATTTGGCGCCGGCGGCGGTGCGGCACGCCCGGTTGCTGATTGCCGAGGGCAAGCGCCGCGCGGCCCGCCGCGCGGTCGAGCGCGCCTGGCGCGTGGCGTCGCATCGCGAATTGGCGCTGGTCTGGGCCGAACTCGGCGGCGGGGCCCCGGCGCTGGAACTGGTCACCTGGTTCGAGAAGTTGGCGGCGCACAACCCCGGTGCGGCGGAAAGCCATGTCGCCGTCGCCGAGGCGGCGCTGGCGGCGCAGCTCTGGGGCGAGGCGCGCCGCCATCTCGGGCTGGCGGCGACCGCCGGGACAGGCGGGCCGTCGCGCCGGTTGTGCCTGCTATGGGCGCGGCTCGAAGAGGGCGAGCATCCGCAAGCAGGCGCCGCACGCGACTGGCTTGACCGCGCGCTCGCCGCACCGCCGGACCCGGCCTATGTCTGCGCCCGCTGCGGCGGCGAGAGCGCCGGGTGGGCCGCGTTATGCCCGCATTGCCGCGGCTTCGATACGCTATCCTGGCGTGAACCGGCGGCGTCGCCTCTCGTCGACACGGCGTTGCATTTGAGCGGGAGGATGGAAGCCGCGCCGCTGCCGGCGATCCCCAACCGCTTGGCCTCGGTCGGACAATCGGATAGATAAGCGCCGCAGCTCACTCCAGTGCCCCGATAGCTCAGCGGTAGAGCAACCGCTTCGTAAGCGGTAGGTCGTCAGTTCGAATCCGACTCGGGGCACCAGTTTTTTCAATGACTTAAGTAGAGAGGTCAGTTGAGAATGATGATGGGGTAGCAAACGGGGTAGCGAAAAAGCGCAAAAACGCGATGGGGGACACCGATGAAAAGCTCGGGCGAACCAACGAGTAGGATTTGGGCCGAGACGGGGGATGGGCTTAATGCAGCGTGGGCGGCGGTAGCAAATCGATTGTCTCTCTGATAAATACCGCCGGAACCATAATCCCAAAACCTAAACGCTCGTCTTTATATTCAGGAAAGGGGGAATTAGTACTTTGAGTGACTAATCCTAAAACTCCCCTCTGCCACGTACCGAGTTGCATGGAACCGTGCACTACTCGGTTAGTATAATAAAAGTATATTGGCCCACCACTATTGCCGCCAAAAATTGGTAAGTCGATGCCTATTTTGCCAATCAGCTTTGTCGGTGTGAGCGGATAAGACGCTAGGTAGCCTTTTCGCAATATCGGAAAGCCGCCAAACGTTGACGTTGCTAATGGAAACCCAAGACAAAAAACTTCATCTCCAGGATGGAGATCTAATTCCTCGATCTTTTTATCATCAGCAAGAAACGATAGCGGAAGGCCAGTTATATTAACATCGGTCGGCAACTCAACATACATTGCAGCGACGTCAGAAGATGGATGTTTCACATATAAATTCCTGTCATTATCGCGAATTGGTATTTTCGTCTCGTAAGCAGCATATGTATCATCTGAGTTCTTGCGCCGCACTACTAATGTTGCAATACTATCGCCAATATCGTCCAGGACGTGCGCGGCAGTAATTAGGACAGCCACGCCGTGCTCGGCGTCATCTTTGTTTTGCACGGCCATAACAAAAATGGTACCTGTTACAATCTTATCCGGATGATTTTTCTGTTTTCCATAAATTAGAAAAGTGGCATGCATGAGAAGTGTATTTATTTCGTCGCTTGGGGCGGCGGGCAAATAAGTGAGAGCGGGCGGCGTGCTGGGCTGCTGCGCCGAGGCGTCCAGACAAGGCGATGCTGCCAAGAGAAGAGTGATGATCGCTAAGGGAGTAAATAGACGAGGGGACATATTAGTAGGGCTCACTTGACGGGGGAGCCACAATATAGCGGATTGGGTGGGCACCTGCAACTTTTATGAGAGTACCGTTCTAGTGCACCTATCTACCGCCTAGTCGCCCGTTTAAGTGACACGTCCACGCGGCTTTCCGAGCGGCAGCGCCCATAGCCCAACGACATTCGCACCGTTTATCGCGCCTCCCGCTCCCAGCGTTCCCCGGCGTATCGTGATGGCTGTTGACGATCGTGCTGACATCGCCGCTACCACAGTGCCGACAACGGAACCGCTTGCGGAACTCGATAAAGGTGACGCCCTCGCCATATTTCTCGGCATAGAGCGCCAGGTCTGAGGCGGCAAGGACAGCACGGTACTGG
>Ga0206956_1029_pt1 | contig 21103 bp, 26 predicted proteins | sample Alteio_BWOrgHeat_35_FD_153252 | JGI IMG/M metagenome (GOLD analysis project Ga0206956, IMG submission 153252) | Enriched cells from forest soil in Barre Woods Harvard Forest LTER site, Petersham, Massachusetts, United States -... | ecosystem: Environmental > Terrestrial > Soil > Temperate forest >...
GATCACCACAACAAATACCGTCCCCGCCGGATAATACGCGGTCGCGCCGTACAGGAAGCGCGCCCCGTCGAGAATGGAGAACGGTGTGACCTGGTGCGTGAGGTCGACAATGCGCACCTCCGGCGCAATCGAATACATTACGCCTTTGCAAATCACGACCGAATCGTCCACCGTTCCGAAGTCGGTCATGAAGACAATGGTGGGAATCGGTTTGGCCGATGCGCCTGCTGCGCTTATTGCGCAGAGAATGAGCAAAACCAGAGTGATGAAACTGTGCGATCGCATATTCCTGAAAATATTTATTCTTGCCATGGTTCACTCCCGATAAAGCCTACCAGTGTACTAGTGTTTGGAAAAACTGAGCATATACGTGACCTTTTGAGACCTTCGCGATTCCCCAAATTCGACTATTCAGTCGCGAATCGTGCCCTGCTGATTGCCACCGAAAATTGAGGCTACAACACGAAACCTCTCATGCCGTCTATAATTCTCTCGACTCCGATTGGCAATACTAACGCAAGGAGGATGTGATGCCTGAAGCTATTCCGGAGAAATATCGCGATCTATTCAGCAAGCGGGCTTTCGCCAGTTTGGCAACTGTGATGCCCGATGGCAGTCCACAGGTAACTCCGGTGTGGTGCGATCTAGAGGGTGACCACGTGCTTTTCAACTCCGCCAAGGGCCGCCAGAAAGACCGCAACGTGCGCCGCGACCCGCGTGTAGCCATGGCGATCGTCGATCCCGAAAATCCTTACCGTTATCTCGAGATCCGCGGCCGCGTGGTCGAGATCACCGAGCAAGGAGCCGACGCGCACATCGACAAAATGGCTAAGAAATATTTGGGCGTCGATAAATACCCTTACCGCCAGGCCTCTGAAACCCGCGTGATCTACAAAATCCAGCCCGAGCACACAACCACCATGGGCTAAGACTGTAGCGCCGGCGTCCGCCGGGTTTTCTCGGGGGCATCTTGCCCCCGAGTCCTTCCAGGAGAAAAGTTATTCGCACTTACAATCTCTGCCTGCTCGGCTTCGGCAACGTCAACCAAACGCTGCTTCGCCTGCTTCAGAGAAAGAATTCCGAACTGCGTGAACGGGGCATCGTGTGGCGGATTGCCGGCGTGGCTACGCGGAAGATGGGTTGGGTCGCAAACGAAAATGGACTCGATCCGGCGGCTCTTCTCAGTAACAACGTCCTCGCGCAATCGCGCGCGGGGACACCCGCGCCACACGATGTTCGAGAATGGTTGCGGCTGGCGAAGGCCGATGTTCTGTTCGAAGCCACGTCCCTCAGCCCGCGCGACGGCCAACCCGCGATTGATCATATTCGCGCCGCCCTCGAAGCGGGCGCGCATGCCATCACCGCCAACAAAGGTCCCATCGTGCACGCTTTTGAAGAATTGCGTTCACTTGCGCGTGCGAAGGGTCGAAAATTTCTTTTTGAGTCGACGGTGATGGATGGCGTGCCGATTTTTTCGTTGTTTCGCGACAATTTACTATGCATTCATCTCCAGGGATTTCGCGGCATTCTGAATTCCACGACCAACGTCATTCTCAGCGGCGTGGAAGAGGGGCTCAGCTTTGAAGAGTCGCTGGTCAAGGCGCAGGAACTCGGGGTCGCCGAAACCGATGCCAGCAATGACATCGAAGGCTGGGACGCAGCGGTCAAGGTCGCTGCTCTGATTCGTGTGCTGATGGACGTGCCGATTCGCCTCGAAGAAATTCAGCGTGAAGGCATAAGCAAGCTGAGTGAAGATGTGGTGCGCGCTGCCCGAGCCGAAGGCAAGCCGTATAAGCTGGTGTGTCGCGCCCAGCGGACTGATCAGGGCGTGATGGCCAGTGTCCGGCCTGAGCGGGTGCCGTTAAGCGACCCGCTGGCCTGGGTCGCGGGAACATCTTCGATCGTGTATTTTGAAACAGACATCTTTCCGGGGTTGGCGATTACCGAAAACAATCCCGGACTCGACGCCACCGCTTACGGAATGCTGGCTGATTTCGTTCGCGCGGTGAAAGAGACGTAGCAAGGTGCGTCTCTACACATGAATTCTATGTTGACCACTCAGAACGAAACTGCTGATGCGCTAGATCTTGACTGGGTTCGTGCCCAGTTCCCGTCTCTCTCCCAAACCGTCGACGGCCAGCCCGCGACTTTTCTCGATGGTCCCGGCGGAACTCAGGTTCCGCAACGCGTGATCGATGCTATCTCGGATTATCTGAAACGCGACAACGCCAACACTTGCGGCGCCTACGCGACCAGTCGCCACACCGACGCGATGATTGCGGGTGCGCGCTCTGCCATGGCGGACTTTCTGGGCTGTGATCCCGGCGAGATTGTTTTCGGCCCCAACATGACATCGCTGACTTTTGCCATCAGTCGTTCCATCGGGCGCGAACTCGGTCCCGGCGACGAAATCGTGCTTACGCATCTCGATCACGACGCCAATATCTCTCCGTGGCGCGCACTGGAAGAGCGCGGCGTGACTATTCGGATGGCAGAGATTCATGAAGACGACTGCACCCTCGATTTGGACGATTTGGCACGCAAGATCACTGACCGCACCAAACTGGTCGCGGTTGGCTATGCTTCGAATGCTGTGGGCACAATCAACGATGTGGCGAAGATCATTCGTCTTGCTCACCAACGGGGCGCGATGGCTTACATCGACGCGGTCCACTACGCGCCGCACGGTCCCATCGATGTCCGCGCACTCGACTGCGATTTTCTGGTGTGTTCGACTTACAAATTCTTTGGGCCGCACATGGGCGTGCTATACGGCAAGCGTGAGCATTTGAACCGGCTCGAGCCGTACAAAGTTCGTGCCAACACCAATGCGATTCCCAACCGCTGGGAGTGGGGCACCCTTAATCACGAATGCATCGCCGGGATCACTGCTTGCGTCGACTATTTAGCCGATGTCGGACGCCACGTGAATCCATCGGCATCGACGCGTCGCGTGGCTTTGCTCGCCGGCTATGACGCGATCCAGAAACACGAGCGCGGATTGATGGAGAGTCTGATTCGTGGATTGGTCGCCATCCCTGGACTGAAGCTCTACGGCATCAGCGACCCCAAGCGTTTCGACCAACGCTGTCCGACAATCGCGGTAAGAATTAAAGGTCACTCGCCGCTCGAACTCGCGACCCAGCTTGGCGAGCGTGGCTTCTTCACTTGGGACGGAAATTATTACGCGCTGAACCTAACCGAGCGCCTCGACGTCGAAAAAGATGGCGGCTTCCTGCGCATCGGCCTGGCGCATTACAACACGGCCGAAGAAGTGGAGCGGTTGCTGGAGAGCTTAAGAATGATTGTTGACACGAAGTAGTCCAATCTCTCATTCGCCGCTTTCTACGGCCCTTCTTGCTTCACTCAAGAGCTCTCTGTAATTCGGCGCAAACGGTTCGGTGAGAACAGACTCAAGCTGCCCCTCCACTTTCCAAAGCACTTTCTCTTCGGAAGGGTGAGCAAATGGAGGCATTTGCGACTCATCGAGACCTGCCAGCCACCCGTCGAGACTTGCTAGCCACTCGAACAATACAAGCGCTTCCGCCTTCGAAAGCGTCAACAACACTTCGCCCTCGCTCATGCCTGTTTCCTTTGTCGGACAAGAGATAAACGCTGATCCGGCGGATAATTCTACGACGACATCACTTTAGGTTGCGCCGAAGTTCCGCGACCTTCTCGCCTTTCGCACACAACACCACTGTGGCCAGGTCGATGAACAGCCCATGCTCAACCACTCCGGGCATGTCGCTCAGCTTGCGTGCCAGAGCGGGCGGATCGGGAATCTGGCCGAAGCTGCAATCCAGGATATGATGCCCTTCGTCGGTTACGAAAACATTTCCCTTCGCGTCCCGCCGCAATTTTACGGATGAGCCCAAGGCGCTAATTCTCTTCGCAATCAACGGTTGCGCGAAGGGAATGACTTCGACGGGTAGCGGAAACTTCCCCAGCATGTCGACCTGTTTGCTCGAATCGGCGATGATGACCACTTGCCGCGATGCCGAAGCGATGATCTTTTCCCGCAGCAGCGCGCCACCGCCGCCTTTGATCAGATGCAAATGCGGATCGAATTCATCCGCTCCATCGATGTCGACATCGATTCCCCGGAAATCGGCTTGTTGAAACACATCGAGCGTGGTCAGCGGAATTCCCAGACTCGCCGCTAATTCTCCGGTATGCGCCGAAGTCGGAATTCCACGTATCTTCAATCCGGCTCGAACTTGCTCTGCCAGAAATTTCACGGCGTAGGCCGCCGTTGAGCCCGTTCCCAGTCCGATGACATTGCCGTCGCGCACGAAACGCAAGCTGGCGCGAGCTGCCGCTTCTTTTTCTAAATCGCTCTGCTTCGGTTGATTCACCATGTCTGTCGCGATTACTGTACCGCTTTCTCGATCAACGCACCAACTCTGCTTGCTAAGAATTCAGCGTTAAGCTCTGCAATCGCTTGCATATCTGATAATCTGCCGCGGACATGCGCGCAGCTGCCATCTTCGGGCCGGGAGCTTCCACCAAAGACCTGAAGCCGTTTCAGAAGAATTCGGAGGCGGACTGGCTCGTCGATCCGCCTGCAAACTCGAATCAAGCCGACGCGATTCTCATCTTCGGCGGCGACGGCACCGTCCATCGTCACTTGCCACAATTGGTCAAACTGCAGCTTCCCGTCTTAATCGTGCCATGTGGTAGTGGCAACGATTTCGCGAACGCACTTAACCTGCGCAGCTCTCGAGTTTCGCAGGCTGCATGGCGGAAATTTTGCTCCGCCGCAGGTAATGTGCGAACCATCGATCTCGGGGTCATTACGCCTTTGACGCCAGAGGGGCCCGGCGCCGCCGATCCACCTGAGCCTCATTATTTTTGCTGCGTGGGCGGCGTTGGTCTGGACGCGGAAATCGCCCGGCGCGCCAACCTCCTACCTCGCTGGCTTCGCGCACGGGGCGGTTACGCTCTCAGCCTTCTGCCGGCGCTCTGGAGATTCGAGCCGGTCGCCATGTCGATTTCACTGCCGAGCGTCGAGAATCCGGATGTACTCGTCGCTCGTAACACCAAATCGACGATCGTAACGGCCTTCGCCAATGCCTCGTCCTACGGAGGCGGAATGAAGATTGCGCCGCTGGCACAGCTCGACGACGGCCTGCTCGACGTCTGCATCATCGACCATATGAACAAGCTCAAGCTGTTCTGTCTTTTCCCCACGGTTTACTTCGGACGCCACTTGAGTATTCCGCAGGTCGAATATTTCCAGACCGAGCGCCTCAAACTCGAAACGGATGAACCGCAAGATGTTTATGCCGACGGTGAGTATGTGTGCCGCACGCCAATCGAAGTGAGGATCGCGCGAGCCGCATTGCAGGTGATTGTCCCTTAGCAGCCCCCTGCGGTGCTAAACTACCCTCATCGTATGGCTGAGACTGGTCGTTCCCGCACTCTACTCTGGATCGTGATCGGGGGAGGAGTTTTCTTCCTCTTCGTGCTGGCTGTGTTTACTCTCGTGTATCTAACCCTGCGCGCTGGTGGAGAGCGCGCATCGCTCGACGGCTTTGGCGACAAAATTGGCGTGATCGATCTCGAAGGGGTGATTCTCGACTCCAGTGTGATCGTGGCGCAGATCAAGAAATTTGGTGATGACGATTCCATCAAAGCCATCATCCTGCGGGTGAACTCTCCCGGCGGTGGCGTGGCCGCGTCCGAAGAAATTTATCGCGCCGTTAAGCGGGTGCGCGACGAAAAGAAAAAGCGCATTGTGGCCTCGATCAGCACCGTGGGCGCGAGCGGCGCATACTACGTTTCCTCCGCGACCAATAAGATTTATGCCGACAATGGGAGCGTTGTCGGATCGATCGGCGTAATCGCCGAGTGGGTGAATTATGGCGATCTCATGAAGTGGGCCAAGCTGAAGCCGGAAGTGCTGAAGGTCGGTGCGCTCAAAGACACCGGCGACCCCAGCCGTGAAATGACCCCAGAAGAGCGGGCCTACATGCAATCGCTGATCGACAATATGTACGGCCAGTTCGTGCAGGCGGTCGCCGAGGGGCGCCACGCCAAAGCTGACGACATTAAGGCAATTGCCGACGGCAGAGTGTGGACCGGGCAGGAAGCGCTCCCCATGCACCTGATCGATCAGATCGGCGACTTCCAGAATGCGGTCGACGATACCGCGAAGTCCGTCGGAATCAAAGGTGAGCCTACGCTGGTGCGTCCGGACAGAGATCGCAAGACATTGGCAGATCTGTTGTTTGGGGACATTTCGCAGTATCTGCCGACCCGCGAGAAGCTGATGGATCAGCAGGTGGGATTTTATTACTTGTGGAAGTGAGAAGGTCAGGCTTCAGGCTTTCGGCTTCGGGAACGGGAATCGGATTCCAAGCCGTCAGTTCCGAATCGATGTCGAACCCCGAAGCCTAAAGCCTGATTCCTGAAGCCTGACTAAAAAATGCCACTTGCGCACAACCCCTGAAATTTGAGAAGGTTATGCAGGCCCTGATGTGGCTCGGGAGCCCCGACCCCAGGCACAAGCCACTTTCATTACGACACCGACGGAGCGAAGAGGCGTATGACTAAGGCTGACCTGATCGATGAAGTGTCCCAGTTGGCGGAGTTGACCCGCAAGGACAGTGAAGTGATCGTCGAAACCATTTTCGACAGCATCGTGCGCTCGCTCCGTGTGGGCGACAAGATTGAGATTCGCGGCTTTGGCAGCTTCCGCACCAGGCAGCGCAAACCGCGCGTGGGCCGCAACCCCAAGACCGGCGATCGCGTGGAAGTCCCCGCCAAGAAGATTCCGTTCTTCAAGCCGAGCAAGGAATTGAAAGACTTAGTGAATACGGGAGTAAGTGAGACGGCCTCGCCGGCACCGGCAGCGCCCGCTTCTCCGACGCACTAGCGTCGCTCGTGATTTAGCTGCTGTTGCGAGAAATACTCTTCGTGTCTTGATGTGCCTTTACGCTCCGCTGTGGTTAAATCAGATTCATGTTCGCCCGTAAAATTCGCGTGGAATACGAGCAGAATGGCCGCCGTAGTTTGTGTCCGCTGAAGTGGCTCGACAGCTTCTCCATGCGCAACTTCACCAACGCCGGCGTCTTTGACAACACCCTGCCTCTGGCCGACGGCCTCATGGAGATTGGCACCCACGTTCCGCTAGGCGAATTGAAGACGGCCATGGAAGACTGGTTCCAGCGGAAAAGCTATATCCCGAAAGACGCTTCGTTGATGTTGACCGAGACCCCAAAGTCTTCTTAACTCCTGAGAAGTTTGCTCGACCACAGCCGTCCCGATCCGGGAACGTATTGCAATACAAGCAAGCGATAATCCGCAAACGTGCTCGTTTGGAGGTTCCATTGCACTGGAAAAAATGGAACGGGCAGAGCCCAATGCCTGAGAAGAACGGAAGGTGAATCTCAAGACAGGAAATTGTGACCAAATTCTTTACCAAAACATTACAACTCAGGTCCAGCCCTCCGGAGATTTCGCCACCTCAAGATATAGGCGTAGGTATGGACCACGAAGTCATTCAATTGGTAAGCATCTTCGGCCAGCGCCGAAGAAATCGATGGTATGGACCTGGTGTATCCGTTTGCCTCGTCCGGCTCGAATCGGGCGTGGTGCCACGCAGGCACTTGGTCAACTGGGACAGGCTCTTAGGGGTAGCCACGGTGCTGGCAGTGGTCACGCTCAGCTGGACCGCGGTCGGATTTGCCGTCTCGCACTGGTTGCGATAACTTCTCGATTGCCAACCAGGGGCACCTCCCACGGGATCGCTATCTGTCGTAGTGCAACAAGGAAAAAACGTCGTACTGGGCCAGCTTGTCGCGGCCTTTCAGGAAATCCAGTTCGACCACGAATCCCAGGCCCTCAACTCTCGCGCCCAACGACTCTGCAAGTTTGGTCGTGGCCTCGGCAGTTCCACCGGTGGCTAACAGATCGTCCACGATGATCACACGCTCGCCCTTCTTAATGGCGTCTTTGTGAATCTCGAGCGTGTTCGTCCCATATTCCAACGCGTAGTCATACTTGGTGGTGGCGGCGGGAAGCTTTCCCGGCTTGCGCACGGGAATGAAGCCGGCATTCAGCCGATAGGCCAGCGTCGGCGCGAAAATGAAGCCGCGGGCCTCCATGCCCAAGACCAAATCGATTTTCTTGTCTACATAATGCTCGGAGAGCGCATCGATCAGAATCGCGAGTCCCCGCTTGTCTTTCAATACCGTCGTGATGTCGTAAAAGAGAATCCCCTTTTTAGGGAAATCAGGAACTTCGCGAATGAGTTTCTTCAGCGGCTCGCAGTTGACGCTCGCTTTCATCGGCACTGCATTGGTCGGCATTTACCAGGCTCCTTCGATGCGAAAATTTGTCAGGCCGGCGACAGGGTTGGCGTCAGATTCCTCGACATCGTCCACGCGGGCGGCGCGCGGGCCTTCCCTCAGGCGCGAGCGCAACCCGGCCAACTGATCGCGCGTGCCCATGGCCAATACCTCCACGCTGCTGTCGGCATTATTGCGCACCCATCCCGCAATGCCGAGAATGTGCGCCTCACGCTCCACAAACCAGCGAAAACCTACGCCTTGAACGCGACCGCGAACCAAAAAGCGGCGAGCTTGAATGTCCTTGGACATGACGGTGCATCATTAAAAATATCAGATCGTCACGCCATGCAGGAATCGTGCAGTGCAATAAGGATTGTCATTCCGAACAAGCGTTCTTTGCGCAGTGAGGAATCTGGGCGAGCCGCGCGAAGGATCGCGTTCTTTGCGACCCAATAATCGCGCGTTTGGCTCGCTTCCATATCGAACTTCACCACTACCAGCGATAACCTAATGGGCGGGGCTGAGTTCATTCTTGACGATCACTCCGCCTTTCATCACGAACTTAACGTGCTCAAGTTCACCCACGTCGGCGATAGGGTCTCCAGAAACCGCAATGATATCGGCATATTTACCGGGTTCGATCGATCCTACTTTATCCGACCACCCCATCAATTCAGCCGCATTGGTCGTCGCTGCACGGATCGCTTCAACAGGCGGCAATCCAAGTTTCGTCATGGCGATAATTTCACGCGCATTCTTGCCGTGAGCCTCCGCACTCGAAGGATCGAACCCATTCGCGATTTTCACGCCTAGCTCTCGGGCAATTGAAATATTCTGGCGTGTTCGCTCCAGTGTCTCTTGCATATATTTGTGCGGCTGGGGAGACTTCGCCGTGTCCACAGCAAAAAAGTAATAGCCTATGGTCGGGACCCAGAAGACATTTTTCTGTTTTATCAACTCGAAAGCACTGCGGTCGGCTTGATGCCCGTGCTCGATTGAGTCCACCCCGGCGGTCAGCGCGTTGCGAATGCCCTCCGGGCTATCGGCGTGAGCGGCCACCTTTAACTTGGACTTGTGCGCTTCCTCGACGATAGGCCGGATCTCCTCGATGGTCAGCGTCGGAACGCCCCAATCGGCATAAACTTTCAGCAGGTTCGCGCCGTGTCCGATTTGTTCACGCGCAGCCCGGCGCGCCTCCTCCGGCCCGCTGATCATTTGCGCGCCAGTGGGAAAATCCGTGAGGTCGGGCGAAATGCCGAAGGGAAAGTATTTGCCAACCGCGGCGATCCCACGAGTTGCCACCTGCATGCGCGGGCCTTCCACGAGACCCTGATTGATCGCATCCCGAAGCGCGACGTCGGCATACCCCGAGCCTTCGCTTTCCACATCGCGTACCGCAGTAAATCCGGCGCGCAAAGTGACCCGCGCGTCGGCCGCACCTTCGAGCGCCCGAAAGGCCTGCGACTTGGTCAGCAAGCTCAACCCATAGCCCTGCGGGTCGTCGTCGGACATGCGCGCCATCAAGTGAGTGTGGCAGTCGATAAGTCCGGGCAAGAGAGTGGCATTGCCCAAATCCACGACGTCCGTCCCGGCTGGAATCTTGAGGGAAGGCCCCGCGGCGGCAATCTTGTCATCCTGAATCAGAACGACAGCATTTGGCACGACGCTCCCGCTCTTCACATCCAACATGCGGGAAGCACGAACCGCAATTATTTTTGGGGCAGGACTCTGCTGCGCGCCCACCCTCGTGAACAGGAAACACAAAGCGAGGCTAACAAAGACGGCACGACTGGACGACACAAACGTGGCCATTCGCGTACCCTCAAAGAGTTGTCATCCTGAGCGTAGTAGCTGCGTCGCGAAGCGGAGCAGCTACGCAGTCGAAGGACCCCGAGCCATCAAGGTTCACGAAAATGCGTCAGGGAATTCTCACGGCGGCGTTCGCCGATCACCAAGAGTAAAATTCCTCGAGACTGCAACTGATGGCACCTACGACTCGGGGTCCTTCGACTGCGTTGGCGTCGCTTCGCCACGCCAACTTCGCTCAGGATGACAACTTGATTTGATTCCCGGAACTTGCGCTCAAGCGCAGTGATGCTTCCCTACGCGTTAACACTACGCCCGCGACAAATAAACGCCCTCAGCCGTGTCCACGCGAATCTTCTCGCCCTCGTTGATAAACGGCGGCACCTGCACCACGAGCCCAGTTTCTGTCTTCGCCGCCTTGGTCACGCTGGAAGCGGTCGCGCTCTTCAACCCCGGCTCAGTTTCGATGACGGTTAACTCAACCGTTTGCGGCAGTTCGATCCCGACCGCCTTGCCATCGAAGAATTCTACTTTGATCTGCAAGTTGGGAATGAGGTAATCCACGGCGTCGCCGAGGATATCGCGCGTCAAGTGGGTCTGTTCGAAGTTCGTCGTGTCCATGAAGTAGTAGCTGTCACCGTCGGCGTACAGATACTCCATCTCCTGCTCATCCACTGTGATTTTTTCGATGGGATCCGGCGAGCGAAAGCGATGTTCGAACATGGCGCCGGTACGCAGATTGCGCAGCTTCGCCTGGATGAAGGCGCGCAAATTGCCGGGCGTGCGATGCTCTACGCTGAAAACCGAGTGCAGATCGTTGTTGTGTTTAATGATCATGCCAGGACGCAGCTGGGTGGCGGGAATTGACATTACCGGATGAATCTCCTTTAAGTGCGGGTTGCCGGCGGACGCGGGTAGTCCACATGATCCGCCAGACACGAGGCCCAAAGTGCTTATTTTATAGGACTTGAGCCAATATGGGAAATCGCGCGAGGATTAGAAGTTACGAATTCGCGGCACTCCTCGCTCTAGGCAGCTAGAATGGCCTTTGGCGAATCCAAGCTGTCGGTTTGTTATCGACAGGCTTGTCATGAACCGAGAGGAGCTTTTATGCGAGTGGGAAAATATGAATCTTCCGAAGGAAACGCGGCCGGAACCGCCATCACGTTCCTGCTGATCGGTCTGGGCGCGGGTACGCTCATTGGACTTCTGTTTGCGCCGAAGGCCGGAAAACAAATGCGCAAAGAACTGCGCCGCAAATATGAGGACGCGCGCGAAACCCTGGACGACTGGAAAGATGAAGCCAAAGAAGTCGCCGAAGACGCTCTCGAACGCGGACAGGAACTCGCCGACGAATTGCGGGACAAAGTAGCGCCCCTTACCGCAGCCATGAAGCGGCGGTGAACCGGCCCCATAGCGATACCTAACTCGCGCTACCTAGCTCGCTACCTAGCTAAAGATGCCGGCGAAGAAACCCTTGATCTTCCCGAACACGCCGTGGTGCACCGCCTTCGAACGGCTTTGAGGCGGAGGCAGCGCATCGAGCTCGAAAGACGCCGGACGCGGCAGATCACGCGACGCTACAAGCTCGACTTTAGGTACCGGAACTGGCGTCGCAACTGCCGGCTTATTCGGAGGCAGATCCTCCGCCCGAAATACGAACGGCGCATCCACCTGCACATGAACATCGTTCGGCTTCGAAGCCGGCAAAGCAGCCGTCTCCGGCGGAAGGCTGCCGGCTGTCACCGGCTTTGATTCCTCTCCTGGCTGCGCCAGGCGCATCGGCGAGGTCAAATTCGCATTGGTGACCGGTGCCGCCGACGCGCGCATCACAGGAATCTCAGGCGGCGGGCAGCCACAACCCGCCGGCAGGGCGGTGTCAATCAGATTCAGGCGGCCAGAGTGAAACACTACCTGCTCCGTCGGTTTCACCTGATAATTCCCATCTCCCAAAAGTTCGGAAACGATGACCGAAGCCGTGTTCCCCGGCAAGGCACGCACGCAAGTGTTGCCGTGCGAGTCAGCGCTCACCGCGTAATGAAACTCCCCAGGTCCAGACAGCAGAATACGAAAGTCAGGCGTCAGAATCGAATCCGCCGACGCATCCAGGTTGTAATGCGCTTCGAGCGCCCCGGTGTTCATCCCCAGCATCAGCGCATGTCCGCTCTGCGAAGACGTAACCGACACTGTGGTTCCCGGACAGACCAGCACTTCACCGCCGCGCTCCAATCGCAACACTGAAGTCTCCGAGCCGGCAGTCACCGACGATCCCGCGGCAGCATGTTTACCCGCGAGAATTAACGTGCCTGAAGATCCGGGGCCCAGCGGAACCGCGACCGGCTGAATGCCCTCGGTGAAAGCAGGGACAGAGGGCGGCTTGGCCGTCACTTGCTCAGCCGAACGCAAGCGAACCATCAAACGATTGCCCGCCGCATCCCAGGTGTGTCCGATGGGTTTGAGTAGATCGATGACCACGCGGGCGACCGGCGGAGCGTTCTGGTATTGGTTGATTCGAACTCGGCGAATCTCCTGGCTGGTCGAGTCGATCCGACTGTTGCTTCCGGACAAGAGCGCAATCGGCAAATCCGCATTCGGCAAATCAATCACCAGACGCGGCGGATTTTCCAGATTGCTGATGACCGGAACCAACGGGCGGCTGGACAGGATTTCCACTGCCGGCCCCGGCAACACGCGCACGCTGCGCACCAGGACTGGAGCATCCGTCGTTGCCAGCAAATTCATCTGCTGAGCGGTGCCGGACGCAATCAGCAATCCTGTGAGCAGGAACAGTCCAACCAGCGGACGCCGAACGCGCAGCAGGAACTTCATCTGAAAATAGGTACTTATGGCAACGATACCACTGGCTTGCAATGGAGAGAAGTGTCCGGGAAACACGAAAGTCATCAGGGATGACTTGACAGACAGGCGCCACGCCCCCTACGCGTAGCTACAGAAGATGTTAGCGACCGATAGTCACGATTCGGAGAGAAATTCGTATTCGTCAATGACCGCGGCCACCGCCACTTTGCCTTCGCCGCCGCCTTCCACGCGCACCACTTTGCCTTTGCATCGCACCCGAATGCTTTCAGTCAAAGTGATTTCCGGCGGCAGGGTAAGCGTAAATTCAATGTTCGCTCCCGCGGCAATCGCCGAGTCCACATAAAAACAGATACCGCGAGCGCTCACATCTCGCGTCTGCGCGCTCTTTTCGTGGACGCCATCCTCGTTGTAGGTCACCGAAACAGGTAACCGCAAAGCAAACCGGCGGGTAGCCCGCTTATTATCCTGCTCAACCTCGGCCATGTGCCCTCCAATAAGGCGTGTAAAGCATGGCGTTTTGTCCTCACCGTGTCAAGACTGTAGTTTGAAGCAGGCCTGCCCCCGAGTCGATTGTCATCCCGAGCAAGCGTTCTTTGCGCGGCGAGGGATCTGGGCGAGCCGCGCGAAGCGTCGCGTATTTTGCGACGCAATACTCGCGCGCTTGGCTCGCTTCCATATCGAACTGGCTGGAACGGCCCTCGGCAGCCATTCTCAGCGTTCTCGACGACCCGTACTAGAGCCCTCTGCGTTCTAAGATTTTGGGGTAAGCTTATGGTTGGCAGTGCAGCCATGGTCTTCGTCCTGGACAACTACGACTCCTTCACCTACAACCTGGTCCAATATCTGGGCGAACTGGGAGCCGAGGTGGTAGTCCGCCGCAACGACCAGCTCACCGTAGCTGAAGTCGAAGCCATGCACCCGGAGCGCATCCTGCTCTCGCCCGGGCCGTGCACCCCGCAGGAAGCCGGAATCAGCATCGACCTGGTCCAACACTTTGCCGGCAAGGTCCCGGTTCTCGGAGTCTGCCTGGGACATCAAGCCATCGGCGCAGCCTTTGGCGGCAAAATCGTCCGCGCGCCCAAGCTCATGCACGGCAAAACCAGCGAAGTCCAACACGACGGTAAAACCATTTTCAAAGATCTATCCACACCGATGACGGCGACGCGCTACCACTCTCTAATCGTCGAAGAAAAAAGCCTACCGAAAGATCTCGAAATCAGCGCCTACGCCCCCGAGAACGGCAGCTCCCGCGTGATCATGGGCCTACGGCATAAACGTTTTCCAGTGGAAGGCGTCCAATTCCACCCCGAAAGCGTGTTAACCGGCGAGGGCAAGAAACTAATAGCAAACTTTCTGCAGCTCTGATCCCGCTATCGTTTAGAGCTACGAGAAAACATCGTCTTTTCACGCCCACCCGCGAAAACCAAGACCCTCCTGCCAAATCCACGCTCGACCCAACCAAGCGTGAAGCCTATGCGACGACTGCCACCTTGCAACCGTAACCCTACGGCCTCAATGAGCGCTATCGCCCTGATTTCAACATCCACCCTCCTCTTAGCGCGTCCACGACAGACTTGAAGACTAACTGTCATTTCTGCCAGTTTGCCAAGTTTCTACCCCCTTCTAACCTCAAAGTGTTGTTTGCTGACGCTGCTCTTCGCATGCTGCGGTGGGCTGATTCATTGCTAAAGAGCCAAACGAGATCGAAAGGAGAACAATTTATGTATTTCACCGATGACTCACTACTACCAGAGAATCAGGCGCCGCTCATGATCACTGCCGCGCCCTATGGGCCGATGTGGATGCCGGACGATTTCCCCGGACAAGTCCCAACCACTTGGGAAGAGCAAACTCAGATCGCAGTGGACTGTTACAACGCCGGAGCAACGATATTACACATTCATGTGCGCGATCCCAAGACCGGCCACATCTCCAAGAATCTCCGGGAATATGGCGAGCAGGTCGCGCGCCTGCGCAAGGCCGTGCCCAAGATGATCCTACAGGTCGGCGGTTCCATCTCTTTTGCGCCGGAGCCCGGCGAAGAAGCGAAGTTCCAGAGCTACGACTCGCGCCACAAGCTAGCCGAGATCGATCCGAAACCCGATCAGGTCACGATCCTATGTGGCACAGGCCTCTATGACCTGACGGCATTGCACCCGGTAGATGATTCCTTTCAGGGAACCCGCTTTGAAAATCCGGCTATGCTCCACGCGATGGCCAACATGGTCGCCGACTCCACGCCGGATTTCTACCTGGAGAACATCAAGCAGATGGTGCAGCACGGTATCCAGCCGTACTTCGCGCTCGGCCACGTCCACGGTCTTGAACTGGTCGAGCGGCTAATCCGCAAGGGCTACTACATGGGGCCGATGAACGGTTTCTTCAGCATAGGTGCCGGTGGCACATGCGGCGCAAATCCATTTGACCTCATGGAGCTGATCCGCCGCACGCCGCATGGCTCGTTCTTCACCTACCAGACAACGTTCCGATTGACCCACCCCCTCGCCGCGATCTGTATCGCGCTCGGGCAGCACACTCGCGCTGGCATCGAAGACAACCTCTGGAACACCACCAAGGGCGAGCGCATGACTTCGATTCAAATGATTGAGAAGCACGTTCGCATGGCCAAAGAGCTGGGGCGAGCAATTGCCACCGCCGAACAAGCGCGCCAGATGCTGAAGATCGGTGTGACGTACTCATCCACTGCTGAAACGCTCGCCAACCTCGGCCTGCCGCCAAACCGACGCCCGGGCAACATGGGCTTTATGGTCCACGAGACGGACGGAAGGTTCCACCCAGCCGCTCAGGGAGGATGCGGACACATCCACGCAGGCGAGTGGGAGGGTACGGTGGATAAGGTGGAGGGCCCGCGGAAAGTTAAGGTTGCCTGATTTTATGGCGAACTATGTGGAGGTCGCTAGTGTCGAGCAACTTCCTCCCGGAAGAGGCACGGTCGTGACGGTAGAAGGCAAGGACGTTGCACTCTTCAACGTCGATGGTACGGTTTACGCCATCAAGGATGCTTGTCTTCATCAGGGAATGTCGCTCGGAACTTCGAAGCTGGAGGGCAAGATCGTCACCTGTCGAGGTCACGGATGGAGATATGACGTTACCACTGGAAGCACGCACCCTGTCCCCGGAATCGGAGTCGCCGCTTACCCCGTGAAAGTTGTCGAAGGCAAAATTCTGGTTGCGATCGACGAAACTTTGAACCCGGCTGCTTGACGAGGATGGCGTTGCTTAATATCGCCTTTTCCATCCCCTCAAAACGTGTAATCGCATGGTTTCGCCGCTTTGAAAAATCAGATCCTGCTTCTGTCTGGTAAGTCTATTGCGGGGAGGACGAAATATCCGCGACGCGTACGATGGTGCACTTGACTTCTTTTCCAGCAGCGCTCTTCAGTTTCCCGTTGTCGCCGTCGATCTCATAGTTCACATTGCTCCCGACGACGAAGTCGGTCGCATTGACGGTCGTTTTCTCGCCGGTGCGGCAGGTGTAAGTCTTTCCCGACGCCTCGAAGGAGAAGTCAAACTGCTGTTTCGTTTTCTTATTTTTCTTACCCTGAGTACCCGGAGTACCGGCTGGCTCCAGGTTTTTCAAAGTTGTCGTTCCGGACGCCTTTGTGCCAGCCGCTGTAGTAATGGCGCATATCAACACCAGGAACAGGACTCCATTCAGTCTTCGCATTTTCCAGCCTCCGACTCCGAGGGCAATTGTATATGATTCGCTCCGGCCAGCGGCTATGACCTCTATAAGCAACTTCTACACCGCGCGCGGGGTTTGAGCGCTGTGCGCCTGATAACGGAAGCTACATTTAGATCGCTCTCGGCGTGATGAAGAAGAGCCGCCCAAACATCGGGCGGCATTGGTGTTTTGGTTGTGATTCGGGACAGTCTCCACCGGAATCGAAAACTTACCGCTGCAGGGTAGCGGTGACAACCGTGTCTGCGTCCGTCTCAATAGCAAGCATTTCTTTCCCGCCATCGACAATCACGAAGCTGAAATTCAATGCGGACTCGGCTTTCGGCGTTATTGTAAGTGTGCCCTTGCAATTCGCATCGACCGAGTAAAATCCTGTGACCTGTTCCTCAGCGAACGTGAGAATCGTGCCGTTCTCGCTACCCGCGATGTGTCCGCTTATCACTCCATCTCCGGAAGCGTTAACACGTAATGCTAACTCGCCGATGAGGATCACTGGACCTGTAAACGGCGCCCCTGCGAGGAACGTCCCCCTCACTGCCAACCCAAAACTACCCTTAACTCCGTCATTGGTGCAGGTCGGGGAACCTTGCGCCACCCAGAAACCTCCATTGGTAGCACCTGGGTTTCCGCTAACTGATTGCAACCCGCCGGAAGTGACCACAGCAGAGAAAGGGTGAGTGCTCCCGGCTTTTGTGGTCGTGCCCGTGACGGTGCAGTTTGAAGCGACTTTGTATGTTCCACTAACAGAAGCCCCGGTTTGATCCGTTCCTGTAAATTTGCCTGTGGATGGGTCAAGTTTGAACTGGAAGAGGTTGGCCTCGGGCTGACCCTCGGGGTTCGTGCCCTCGCCCAAAGACCCGTAGATGCCTCTCACAGATGCGTTCGAACAGGTCGCCGCCCAAGCAGCGGAACTAAGCGCAAAGCTGGCAAGAACAATCGCTAAAGCGATGCGAAACATTTTGGAAATCATGGTGCTCCTCTTCTTTTTGGTCGCGTTCATCCGCCTGAATTTAAGGCAAACAGCACTGCGCGAGCGCGGCATGTTGACAGAGTGAGGCAGGCGTCTCGTTCTACACATCCGCGTGTCTGCTGGGGACGCGCATAGACCACGTCGAAAGGTCTCGTGACAAAAGTACCCATTGCCGCTGGATACGCTCCTTGGCTCTAATCAGGTAATCGGAAATGGCAGGCGAAAGACGACACGAGGGCTGCGAATTTCTGTCTGGTCGCTTCAGGCGGAGTTAACGCTGCGTGCTTTCTCGGCAAGGAAGATAGGCCAAGTTAATCATCAGGCGTTTCGTCTTCATTCAGGGCGAACCTCTACGGGCGCATCGGAAGGCGAGACCTTTGACTCCCTGTCAGTCCCAAATCGGGAATCACTCCGTCACACCAGCGCTTTTTCGTTGATTGTTACCTTCAAGCCAGATAACATATAAGACAGCACATTAGCTATTTGAAAATGGCGCGGTCATCGGCTCTTTGACAACCTACTGGCAGCTCCCGGCGCAAAGCGCTCGCCGCAGGCCGAGCTGTGGATCAGGTCGCAGTGAGAATCGACAAGCCCTTTGTTTTCTATATTTTGCGATATAACCGCAAAATATTCAAAAATAAGGACTTACGTCGTAGTAAATCTCTTTTGTTTTCTATATTTTACGCGGTATCGCCCAAATCTATGAAAACATAGGGAGTTTAACCACGATTATTCACTTGACAAAAGTTATAACTCAGGCGCATAATTGCGTACATGGAGATAAGCCTCATTTCTTCTTTGGTTTGGACGCTGATCGGGACGCATGTAACTGCTTCCTTAAGTCCCGTTTTATGCTTGCCAGTAGTTTCCGCGTCGGAACCCGTTGAAGTGCTTCTTTCTTCTCCAGTTCAGATGGGGTGTGCATAATGACTCTCCCTGACGTTACAGAATTGTTTGATACTGATGAAAAATGCCGCGAATTGCTCGAACGGCTTCGCTGGCCTAACGGTCCCGAGTGCCCACGTTGCCGCACCAAGACGCTTGCTCGTTTGGATGCGCGACTCATGTACTGCAAGGAATGCGATTACCAGTTCAGCGTCACCGCTGGCACTATCTTTCATGACTCGCACTTGCCTCTGACGAAATGGTTCATGGTGACTTTGCTTCTGTGTGAGGCAAAGAAAGGCATGAGTGCTAACCAGATCAGGCGCACGATTTGGGGCCAGCACAAAGGTTCTTACAAGACTGCGTGGTATCTCTGTCATCGCATTCGAGCAGCAATGAAAGAAGCACAGAAACCAATGTTGGATGGCACGCTTGAAATTGATGAAACCTATGTAGGTGGTAAACCCCGCAAGGGAATGTTGCCGCACGAAAGGCCGACCAAAGAAGTCGTGATCGGCATTAGACAGCGCGGCGGAGAACTCCGTTTCATCCACGCTAAGGACGCCACTTCCAAGACCATTCGAGAGATCGTTGGGGAGCACGTCAGTGAGGACGTGGAAGTATTGGTTACCGATGAATCGGTGATCTATCCCTATGCTTTCAACGAGGCACAAAAGTCCAAACACAAAACGATCAATCACAGTCGTGAATACGTTGTGGGCGACGTTCACACAAACACTGTGGAATCGGCATTCTCCCTTTTGAAGCGTGGCATCGTGGGATCGTGGCACAGGGTTAGCGCTAAACATCTTCCTGCCTATCTTGCCGAGATGGAATTTCGGTTTAACCGTCGAAAGTCTTCCGCTTTGTTTTTGGATACCCTGCGTCATATGATTACCGCGCCAGCGCTTACTTTCGAAAAGCTCACAGCCTGAAAACACCACCCCTAGTGGTGTTTCGCCTTCTTCGCCCCAGTACCTAGAATAGTTCTTGCAGATAGGGTCGAAAGTATGCAAATCTGAAAGGAACAACTTGATGTGGCCCAGAGACACCAAAAGCACCGCGTCAACGGTGCTCTCTGGCGGAACCTTTTCGATTTGGTTCGGGAAATCGGCAACCTCAGAGTAGTTCTGTGGCATTCCCAAAGTCAAGCGGAAAGTTCTGGGAGAACCCTGTCTCCAAATGGTGAGACAGCTTGCGCCTTCGCATCTGGGAAGGTTGACACCAACAAGAGCCGCAGAACTCAATGAGGCTAAAACCATATGGCTACAGGTAAGAAAGTTGTTTATCGTGATTCGAAGAGCGGCGAATTCATCACTCGCCGTACCGCAGACCGCAAAGACCCCGCAACTTGGGAGCGGGAACATGTTCCGATTAAGAACCCCAAGAAATAGCGATTGAGTCAACTGAAACACTCACGGCCCCGACCCGCGTCGGGGCTTCTTTCTGTCCCACCAAGCCTTATCCAGCGTTTCTAGGGACGGGAAAGACAAGCCTTTAGCCTCCCTCGCCAAGTCGGAATATCTTTGCGAGAATTCCTTAATCTTCATTTCTTGTTCCTCTTGCGTGAATGGGCCTGAAAGATCACTACGGATCGTGCCCAATAGCGAGTCCATTCTCTCGGCCCATTTTTCGGCTGCTTCCATTTCATCATCGCTCACAAAGGCAAAGGTTCCCTGGTCGGATACAACCACCGTAGTCGTTTTACCGCCGCAAGCTGAACCCTCCTCGCTCTTAGCGACGTGCATAAGGTAAGCGAGCTTTAGTAGTGCCTCCTTGACTCCAAACTGCGGGAGATTCCAAAAGAGAGACTCAGCAAAAGGCTCTATTGGCCTAGCACCTTGACCGATGGCCATGGCATGGGAGATGAACAGAACAGTGTTGGGGGGTTCGCAAAAATACAGGGCAGAATGACCATTGCCGCCGGACGACAAGAGAAAATGAAGCACGGGAGGTTTCATGCTCCCAAACCCTAAATACCATTCAGTCATTTTCTCTTTCAACTTATTTTGTAAATCGACAAAATTCTCAGAAGAACAAGCCGCAGCACCCAATTCACCACTGAGCATTTTTGCTGCGTTGCCATCCTCCGCAGCATTTCCGATCGCGTACGCCATCCTATTGCGGTTGACGGATAAGGTCACTTTGCTCCCATGATGAGTAGCCCCATCAGTAGCAACCACCTTGGTATCGGCGCACACAACCGCACCGCCCTCGAATGTAGCGCCAATCGCAATCGTCATGCCTGTTCTCCTTAACAAACGGGGCCTAAAGGTCACCTTGCACCTCTAGTCTCACTTTTGTCAAGTGAATAATCTTGGTTTAACTTGAATGTTTTGTTAGATCTAGCGGAAATTAGTCCGCAAGTCTTTTGTTTTCATAGATAAGATGCAAAAGCAGAGCGGTTTTTTCGGGTCCAGAAACTCGTCGACAAGGCTCGGACGAAGTGATGATCCTTAGCCCTCAGGGGCTTAAGTCCCCGACGTCCAGGATGAACCACCTGGTTGTAGTTGGATTTAGATCGAATTATCGCGAATTATCCGCCAGTTCGAGCAGTTTGCACCGCTCTTAGCACGGCCTGGGCCTTGTTCATGCTTTCCCGAAACTCACTGGCGGGATCAG
>Ga0206956_1121_pt1 | contig 20385 bp, 19 predicted proteins | sample Alteio_BWOrgHeat_35_FD_153252 | JGI IMG/M metagenome (GOLD analysis project Ga0206956, IMG submission 153252) | Enriched cells from forest soil in Barre Woods Harvard Forest LTER site, Petersham, Massachusetts, United States -... | ecosystem: Environmental > Terrestrial > Soil > Temperate forest >...
ACGGCACAAATCAGATTGAAGCTGCGCCCTTCTACGGCGCGGCAAACGTCTCGACTGGAATTCCGACATCAACAGCTGCCGAGCTTCGCTCGGCTTCGACGGGCGGCGTCGCCCGTCCCCACACGATCCACACGATCAAAGGCAAGACCTCCAAATTGACGGCCTCCGCTCCGTCCGATAGAATGGGTGAGTTCGGTCGCGTGCTTTCGGCGTGGCTGGGCGGGCTGTCCCAGGGCAAAAGTAAGACTGGGAAGGCTTCATCCGGTGTCCCTGTGAGTAAAGGCAGGGGCCGGGCCGGGAATCCGCTTCTCGACCTCGTCCGTACCGGGATCGAAAACGACTTTGAACGAGTCGTCTTTCCTAAATATCCCGAATTGCGCGAGGTCAAACGTGTGCTGGAGCGAGCCGGGGCACTGTATGCCTCGCTATCCGGTTCCGGTTCCGCGACTTACGGGTTGTTTGCGTCGCGCGCGGCGGCTGAGAAAGCTGCGGCTCAGTTGCGCAAGGACGGGATTCCGGCAACGGCCACGACTACGCTGACGCGTCCGCAGTACTGGAAGAAGATTTTCGATTGACGATTTTCGATTGCCGATTCTGGGCGGCGAGTTACACTAGAAGAGCCAGCCAGTCGTCAACAATTGAAATCTGTTTTTCAGGGAAACTGGGCCGTCGACTAATGGTAGGTCAAGTGCCTTTGGAGCACTTTGTCTAGGTTCGAATCCTAGCGGCCCAGCCAGAAAAGCAGCCGAGAGCTGAACTTATGGCAACTCTTGCGACGGTGACGGAGAAGAAGGCTCAGGTCGGCGCCGACGAAAAATCGGAGCGCAAGCCTCAACGTGGCCGCGTCGACGATAAGTTCAAGATTTTTTCTGGCACGGCGAATGAGGCGCTTGCCGATGAGGTCTGCACCTTTCTCGGAATGACTCGCGGGCAGGCCCTGGTAACGCGTTTCAGCGACGGCGAGGCCTATACGCAGATTCAGGAGAATGTGCGCGGGGCTGACGTCTTTGTGATGCAGCCGACGTGCCGTCCGGTGGACGAGCACTTGATGGAGTTGTTGTTGATGATTGACGCGCTGAAGCGGGCTTCGGCGCGGCGCATCACCGCCGTTGTTCCGTACTACGGATATTCGCGGCAGGATCGGAAGGATAAGCCGCGAGCGCCGATTTCGGCGAAGGTCGTGGCGGATTTGCTGACTACCGCGGGGGCGGATCGGGCGCTGATTATTGATCCGCACGCGCCCCAGATTCAGGGATTTTTTAATATTCCGGTGGATCATCTGTTCGCGTCGCCGGTGCTGGTCGATCATTTCAGGAAGCTGAACCTGCCGAATCTGACGGTGGTTTCGCCGGACGCTGGCGGCGTGGAACGGGCGCGTTTCTTTGCCAAAAAGATGGAAGCTGCGCTAGCAATCGTCGACAAACGCCGCGTAGAGATGAACGTGGCTGAAATCATGCACGTGATCGGCGATGTCAATGGCAGAACTTGCCTGGTGATCGATGACCTGATCGACACTGCGGGCACGCTGGTAAAAACTGCCTCAGCGCTTATGGAGAATGGCGCGACTGCGGTCTATGCTTGCGCTTCGCACGCGGTGCTTTCGGGGGCGGCGGTGGAAAACATTGCAAAGTCTCACTTCACGGAAGTGGTGGTGACGAATACGATTCCGCTGAGTGAGGCGGCGCAGAAAGAGCCGAAGATCAGAGTTTTGTCGATCGCAGGACTGATCGGGCGGGCCATCCAATCGATTCACGAGGAAACGTCCGTCAGCAAATTATTTCTGTAGACAGGAATCAAACTTATGGCAACAGCAACTGAAAATACTGTACTGGAAGCGCAGGCGCGCGTGGCAGGCACGAAGAACGATGCGCGCCGGGTCCGGGTGGGCGGAAAAGTTCCCGCAGTATTGTATGGCGCCGGCAAAGAAGCTCTGTCCGTGAGCCTCGATCCGCGGCAGGTGTCGCGGATTCTGCATTCGCAGACCGGCTACAACACTATTTTTGATCTGGCCCTGGATGGCGGGGAGCGCACCAAGGCGATGATCGTGGACTGGCAGTATGAGCCCATCAAAGGGGCGTTGCTGCACATCGATCTGAAGCGGATCGCAATGGATCAGACATTGACCGTCAATGTTCCGATCGTGCTGAAGGGTGAAGCGGCCGGAGTGAAGCAACAGGGCGGCATTCTTGAGCAGATTCTGCGCGAGGTTGAGATCGAATGCTTGCCGAGCGACATTCCTGCGTCGATTGAGGCGGATGTCAGCGAGTTGGTTTTCGGCAAGGTGTTCCGCGTGTCCGATCTGCCGCATAATGAAAAACTCAAATTCCTGACTGATCCGAACCAGCCGGTGGCTACGGTGATCTCGGTGAAGGAAGAAGAGGTGGCTACGCCAGAGGCGGTCGCTGCCGAGGCAGGAGCGGGTCCGGCGGAACCCGAGGTCATCAAGAAGGGCAAGCAGGAAGCGGGCGAGGAAGGCGCGGAGCCTGCGGCGGAGAAAGCCGAGAAGCCCGAGAAGAAGGAAAAGAAATAGATTTCACCACAGAGTCACAGAGACACAGAGAAGGCTTGATAGAAAACCGAATCCGAGATTTTCTCTGTGACTCTGTGCCTCTGTGGTGAACATGTGAAACTTATTGTTGGGCTGGGCAATCCGGGAATCGAATACCAGTTCACGCCTCACAATTTGGGATTTCTTGTAGTTGACCGGATTGCGAACGAGTTCGGGGTTGAAGTCAGGAATCGGCAGTGCCGGGCGTTGACTGCGCGAGTGGTGATTGGTTCGGAGACGGTTCTGCTGGCCAAGCCCGAGACCTTCATGAATCTGAGCGGCATCTCGGTGCGGGAATTGGTTACGAAGCATGACGTCAGGGTGGAAGAAGACCTGACTGTGATTCAGGATGAGCTCGATTTTCCGCTGGGAACGATTCGGATTCAGAGGAAGCGAAGTTCGGCGGGACATAACGGGATCGAGTCCATCATTAGTTCTTTGGGCACGAATGATTTTTTGCGGATCCGAATGGGAGTTGCTCCCGAGCGCAAGATCGAAGACGGGATGAGTTATTTGTTGTCACCGTTTCGTAAGGCGCAGCTCAAGGTTGTCGACGAGATGCTCGAGGTCGCAGCCAGTGCTGTGAAGGCTATTGTGACTGAGGGCGCGGCGGCGGCGATGAATCGCTTCAACCGCAAGCCTGAAGAATGAAAGATTAGCCGCAGATTTGCACGGGTGCACACGGAGTTGAAGATCCGCGAGAGATGGAGAATTGAATGAATCGTACTTATGAATTGATGTTCATCGTCCGGCCGGATATGGCGGAGGAGGAGCAGGACAAACTTATTTCCACGCTGGAGACGGCTGTGGCTGCGTCGTCCGGGTTGGTGAAGAGTGTCGAGCGCATGGGCAAGCGGCGGTTGGCTTACACCGTCAGGAAGTTTCACGACGGCATTTACGTGCTGTTGACGGTCGAAGGCGGTGGCGGCTTGATTCATGAACTGGAACGCCGCTTGCGCGTTACCGAGCCGGTGATCAAGTTTCTCACCGTACGCATCGACGAAGAGCAGAAACGGTTGGATAAGATCAAGGCGATCAAAGACGCGAAGCGCAAAGCGGCAGCGCCAGTGACCCCGGCTGAGGCTGCTGGGGAAGCTCCCGCGGCTACGGCGTAAGAACCGTCGTTGGTCGTTGGCCTCCGGTCGTTGGCCAACGCATGCGGCGCAGGATTGCCGACGACGAACGACCGAGGACTAACGACAGATTACAAGGAGCATCATGGCTGACGAAACTAGAGCATCTGAATCATCTTCCGGCGGCGACCGACCCGATCGCGGGGAACGACGTCCGTCGTCTCGTCCCGGTGGACCTGGCGGCGGTCGCGAGGGCGGTGGACCGGGTGGGCGCAAGTATTTCCGGCGCAAGAAAGTGTGCAAGTTCTGCGTCGAAAAGATTGAAGCGATCAACTACAAGGACATTCGTTTGCTGGCGCAGTTCGTGGCGGAAAGCGGAAGAATCGTGCCCCGCCGTCTGACTGGCGTTTGTACGCCGCATCAGCGGCGGCTGTCTTTGGCGATTAAGCAGGCTCGCAATATTGCGTTGCTGCCGTTTGCTGGGCGGGCTGCGTAAGGCCACACGGGGTTGTAGTAGAAATTCCCTGCAACGGCTTAAATGGCGCGGTCGTGCCCCAGATCCATCACTTCGTTCGGGATGACAACAAGGTGTTTTTCGAGAGATCAGATTCAACGGGAGTTACTTATGGAAGTTATTCTTAAAGAAGATGTGGCAAAGCTGGGTTCGCGCGGGGACGTGGTGAAGGTCGCCGAGGGCTTCGGCAGGAATTACCTGCTGCCGCGGAAGCTGGCCATTGAAGCGTCGGCTGGCAACAAGGCTGTCATCGCGCAGATGAAGGCGGCATCGGTGCGCCGTTCGGCCAAAGAAAAGACGCAGGCGGAAGAATTGGCCAAGCAGTTTGATGGTCTCTCGGTTTCGTTCCAGCGCCGTTCCGGGGAACACGATCAGCTGTTCGGTTCTGTCACGTCCGGTGACATCGGGGACGCGCTCGATAAAAAGGGCTTCAACGTGGATCGCCGCAAGATCCAACTGCACGAGGCGCTGCGGACTCTGGGCGAGTTTACGATCCCAGTCAAGCTGCATAAAGACGTGACGGCGCATCTGAAGGTCATTATCGAGAAAGAAGCCGCGGAGTAAAGATGGGCGACAAAGGCCCGACCTTTAGGCTCAATCGGTTGATTGCCACGTGCCTATCGAAAGTGTTTTACAGTCAGCAGGAGTAGGACTGCCAGTACCCAGAACCAGACGAAGATTCCGGCGCAGCGAAGGTACGTTGGATACCAGCTCTTCTGCACGATGTTAGCGAAGGGGTATGACTGAATGAATTTGTTTTTCTCGTAGTTCCTCCTTCCCCAACTTACCATCATGTTCGTCCTAAACACACAGAACCAACCAGCGATCATGAAGGCGGTACTCATCGCGACTATGCAAACTGTGCCTAACGGTGTGATCATCCGAATGCTTTTAGGATAGTCCCATTGTCAATCCTTCTCACAACGGATTGCGTATTTGGCGCTGCGAACTTCAAGTCACGTCCTACCGGCTCGGTTGAGCACCGACGTCACCGCGACAGCCGTGAACCCAATAACCTTTGTTCTTCCATCCTGTTACAAGTGTTCATTGTCAGCAAAAACCCTGCCAAACTCCTATAATTCCTGCTCACGATTGGGCTTTTAGGCCGTCCATAGCTATGCGACCGGGAAGAACGGCAATGGCGTCCCGGAGCATTCGAGGACAGAGAAAAATATGCCGGCCGACGCGTGGGCTGTACCATTTGCAGTTGGCGAGTGTTCCCATACGGCAATAAGTCGGGACCCAAGGGAAGAAGCTGGTGGAATCCAGGAGCCCCGATTAAGGGGCCTTATGGCTGGGCAGGCTTCAGGGCGTATCGACGACACGATGTTGGTCCGCGAAGCGCAGCGTGGCAATCGCGCTGCCTTCGAGGAGCTGGTGCGGAGTTACGACCAGGCGGTGCTGCGGCTTGCGCTTCATCTCACCGGCTCGGAACACGAAGCCCAGGATGTTTATCAGGAAGCTTTCCTGAAGGCGTATAAGAGTATCGGCAATTTTCGCTTCGAGTGCTCTTTTTATACCTGGATTTACCGGATCGTGACCAATCTTTGCCTTGATCACCTGCGCAAGCGGCAGGTGCGCAAGGAAGACGCGCCAGTTGCGACCGATGCGTCCGGGGAGCAGTACGATGTGCTAGATCAAGTTCCCGACGGGCGGTCGGGAGCGAATCCTGAGCGTGATTTGATGCGTCGCGAGTTGGGCAAACGCATCAGCCATGCGCTGGAGAAGTTAACACCGCGAGAGCGCATGGTTTTTGAGTTAAAGCACTACCACGGGCTCAAGCTCCGGACCGTGGGCGAGGTTTTGCACACGACGGAAGAAACGGCGAAGAATACTTTGTTCCGTGCGACTCAGAAATTGCGGGGCGCGCTGGCGGATATGAGATAAGGGTTTCCCCTGAGGGGGTGTGATTATGAAATGTGAGTGGGTTAAAGAAAACGTTCTGCTGTACGTCTACAACGAGCTGCCCGACGATGCGCGTTATGAACTGGAGCAACATCTGGCGCGGTGCGCGGACTGCACGGCTGAGCTCAAGACGGCGCGCAAGTTTCACACCATGCTCTCTGAGTTGCCGGTCGAAGAGCCTTCGCCTAACCTGGTTGCGGCGTCTCGTATGCGGCTGCAGGAGGGGCTCGAAACGGCTGAGCAGGGCCGGTTTTGGCATCGGCTGATCTTTGATCCCGCCGCGTGGCTTCGTCAGGTTCGTTTTGCTCCCGCGTTGGCGGCAGCGATCTTTATCGTCGGATTCGCGGGCGGCATTGCGACCACCTATAAAGTTGTCAGCGACCGGGGCGCTTCGATTGCTTCAGTCCCGGTCAGCACGCCAGCCGAATCTTCGATCACCGGAATTCAATCCATCTCTCAAGATCCCGGCTCAAACCACATCAGCATCAAGTACAACACGGTTTCGACGCAGGAAGCGCAAGGCTCGCTCAATGATCAACGCATCCAGCAGCTGTTGTTGTTTGCCGCGCGCAACAATTACAACTCGGGCGTGCGCATGGATTCTGTCGATCTGCTGACTCAGGAACCGAACAACACGCATGTTCGCGAGGCGCTGATGTATGCCTTGCGCTATGACTCGAATCCGGGTGTGCGGTTGAAGGCTCTGGATAGCCTGGGTCCGTTCGTGAAGAGCGATCCGCGGGTGCGCGATGTGGTGCTCGAAGCCCTGATTCAGGATTCTAATCCGGGCGTGCGAACCGACGCTCTGCGCCTGCTCGATCCGGTGCGGGCTGATAGCAGCGTGCGTACGGTTTTGCAAGAGCTCGCGCGGAGCGATCAGAACCAATATATTCGCTCGCAGGCTCGTATTATGCTGTCCCAGCTTCCTGAATTTGATTAGAAGGCTGGTTGGGAAATATGGGCGGGGCCGACAAGAGTCGGCGGAGTAAGTGAAGAGAACGGGAAGGTGAATGTTGAAGCAACTCTCTAAATTCGTTGCGGTGTTGTTGTTGATCTTGCCCCTGGCAAGCGCGCAACAGGGCCGTGTGTATGGCGATGGCGGAAACTGGACGCAAGAGATCACCGGATCTCTGACGACGGTCAAGAATCTTAAAATTAAGGTCGACATCGGTTCGGTGCGCGTGGATGGCGGTTCGCAGTCGAGCATCAACTACGTCATTCGTAATCATTCTTACAGCGGTTCAGAGGACAGGGCCCGACGCGAATTTGATAACTACAAGATCAGCGCTTATGTCCGCGGAGATACGGCATGGATCGTGGCCGATTGGGAGGGTGGAAGGCCGCACAAGTTCTCCGGTGATTTCGTGGTCAACGTTCCACGCGAGATGGATGAAATCAGCATTGAAACCGAGGGCGGGAACGTCAGTACAACGGGGGTTACAGGCCGGGTGGATGCGCAGAGTGGCGGCGGCAGTATCCGCGTCGACGATATCGGCGGTACAGTCAAGGCCGAAACTGGGGGCGGGAGCATTGATGTTGGAAATGCAGGCTCCGACGTCAGCCTGCAAACGGGCGGAGGGTACATTAAGGTAAATAGCGCAAAGGGAAAGATCGAGGCCGAGAGCGGTGGAGGTACGATTTCGATTGTGTCAGGCTTGCAGGACGCGGTGCTGGAAACCGGAGGCGGCAACATTCACGTGGAGCGTTGCGCTGGACGCGTCAAGGCTAGCACCGGCGGGGGGAGCATCGATCTTGGCGATATCGGTGGCGCCGCGGAAATGGAGACGGGTGGCGGAAGCATCCATCTCGCCTCGGCCAAAGGACCGGTGCACGCGGAGACCGGCGGCGGAAGCATCATGTTGAACGGCATGCCATCAGCGCGCGCCGAAACCGGCGGCGGCGCAATCGTGGCAAAGTTTGTTGCGTCGAACGGCGAGCGTCATGATTCGCAACTGGAGACTTCGGCAGGCGACATCACGGTTTATCTGGCGCCCAACGTGAACATTAGCGTTCGTGCGTCGATCGAAGTTGCCAATGGGCACAATATTCGCTCGGATTTTCCGGATATCCGAGTCAGCAGTGAAGGTGGCGATTACGGTCCGAAAACGGTTACTGCGGAAGGAAGTCTGAACGGCGGTGGTCCGGTGCTCAAAATACGCACCACGACGGGGGATATTTGTTTCCACCGGTCTAGCAATTAGCGGAAGGTTTGGGAGGTTGAGCATGCGAAATTCAGTTCTGATGACAATGATTGCGCTGCCGCTTCTGGCAGTGTCGACCTACGCCGGCGAGAATCCTTCGTTTGCGCTGGCGAGCGACTCCTATGGTTTCTCGAGTGAGGATTGGGGCGGCGGTTCCTATCTCGGAGTCGATACGCGCGATATCACTCCCGATCGACTTGCGGCTCTGCACCTGAAAGACGAACGCGGCGTGGAAGTGACCATGGTCGATCAGGATGCCCCCGCTGGCAAGGCCGGCCTCAAAGAGCAGGACGTAATCCTGACGTTGAATGGCGCGGATGTGCAAAGCGTCGAGCAACTGCGGAGAATGATCCGTGAAACTCCACCGGGGCGAGTGGTGACACTGGGCATCAGCCGTAACGGTCAAGCCATGAGCATCAAAGTGGAGCTCGCCGACCGCAAGAAAAATTACTCTTACAACTACAGTCCTGATGGCAAAGAGTTCAAGTTCAACATGCCGGTTATGCCCACGATGCCTGTGCTGCCTGACCTCCCCGAAATGCCGGTTTCCATCGTGGTCGTACACTCCTCCGCCCGCAGTGGCCTGATGGTGGAGAACCTTACGCCACAGCTGGGAGATTTCTTTGGAGCCAAGAATGGCGTGGGCGTGCTGGTGCGTTCGGTTGAAAAGGGAAGCCGTGCCGACAAAGCTGGTTTTCGCGCCGGGGACGTGATCATCAAGATCAACGGCGAACCGATCCATGACAGTGGGGACTTCAGCCAGGCCCTGCGCTCGCGCAAGGACAACACCGCCAGTATCAGCGTGATTCGCGACAAGAAAGAACAGACCATCAGCATCACTTTACCGGAGCGCAAGCAATCGGATCTTTTCCGCGAAAGTACAGACGTTGAGATCCCTGAGATCGATGCGGCGACACGAGAGGAATTAAGTAAGATGGAGTCTGAAATGGCTCACCTCAAGCCGGAGATGGAAGAAGCCATCAATCGCCAGATGAAGGAACTGAAACCGGAGATTGAGCGCCAAACCCGCGAAGCCAAAAGACGGAGCGAAGAGATCACAAGGCAGATGCGCGATGTGCAACGGCAATGGCGGGACCATCAGCACGAGATCGAGCGAGAGCTACGAGAGGAATTTGGCAGTCCCACCGAATTCTGATGGGATGGTAAATTACATTTCACATTCGATGTGTCCATTAGGCTAACGCCTGCGCCGTCGATATCGCATCCCCAGGCAAAGACCCAGTTCCCTCGCCCTGCTCGGGATGACATTTATTTTAGGATGGCTTTACTTACCGGAGCCTTGCGCCAACCCACGTCTTGGGGCCAGGAAGACCCGATTCCGGCCTGCTTGTTTTGCGGCATACAATCCAGCGTCGGCTGCCTTTACTAATTCGTCGCGCGTAGTACCGTGCTCGGAATAGTTTGCGGTTCCTGCGCTGATCGTGACCCGCCGAGGAACGCCGGGGAACTGCCAGGCTTCCACCGACTTCCGCAGTTTTTCCGCGACTCCCAAGGCGTGAACCGCGTTGGTTTGACAGAGCAGAATGGCGAATTCTTCCCCTCCGAAGCGGCACAGAACATCGATCTTCCGTAATTGCTGGTGGAAAATGGAGGACACTTGCCGCAGCACCTCGTCTCCCAACAGGTGACCGAATTCATCGTTCAGGCGCTTGAATTGGTCAATGTCCACCATGACCACGGCCATACCTGTGCCGAAGCGTTCGGCGCGCTCGATTTCCTCCACAATCCGTAATTCGAAAAACCGTCGATTGAAGATTCCAGTGAGCCCGTCGAGATAGGCCAACTGTTTTACCCGTTCGACATAATGGGCATTCTGAATGGCGGTGGCGCAGATGTCGGCTACGGACTCCAGCGGCTGCGTGTCGGTAGGGTTGAAGGCGCCGGCCCGGGATGTATCCAGCACTAGAACCCCGAGAGTCTGGCCGAATGAAACCAGCGGAATGCACATGCTGGAGGCGGTTTCTTCGTATAAGGCAACGTCAGAGGCCGCTCTCGTGTCGTTTTCGATCAGCGTCTTTCCCGCGGCCAGGGCTCGTTGCCAAAGTCCCGCATCGTCGGGCAGCCTACCGCCTTCAGGAGCGCGTCCGGTGAGCTTTCCATGGCTTGCGCGGAGAACCAGCTCTTCCTCATCCTTCAGCAACACTGAAACGTGGCAAAGCTGAAAAGCGTGCTGAATCCGCATGCATACCTGGGAGAGCAATTCTTTCAAATCGAGCACGGCCGTCATCTGCTGCGCGATTGCGTTGATCGCTTCCAATTGCGAGGCGCGCTGTCTCTCCAGCGAGTACAGGCGGGCATTCTGCAAGGCCATGGAGGCCTGGGTCGAAAACAGCGCCAGAAGGTCGATGGTCTCTGAATCGAAGTGGTTGAGATTTTCGCTCTGGCAGTCCAGTACGCCCACCACGTCGTCCCGTACCATCAATGGAACGGCGAGCTCGGAGCGGGTATTCCTGGACGACTGAATGTAGCGTGCGTCCTTGGTAACGTCTGCGGCGTAGACGGGGCGTTTCTGCTGAGCCGCCGCTCCCGTGATGCCGGTTCCGATCGGCAGCCGAATCTTGTCGTGACCCTCATCCCATCCGACCTGGCAGCGCACGTAGAGTTCGTTCTTGTCCCGCAAAAGGATGGCGACGTTCTGCAGGTGAAAATAATCGCGCGCGATAGTCAGGATCTGCTGCAGCACCTCATCCAGATCAAAGGTGGAGAGTACCGCCTGACTCGCGTCATAGAGGATGGAGATCTTTTGCATGCTATGGCAAGATTCTAGCTGTACCATCCCCGGTTACGGAGGTTCCGAAAGTAACCTACTGCAGGAGGGCGGGTTTTTGTCCGAAATCCAGACAGGCGACTGCGGCCGTTTAAGAGCCGTAGGGGAAAGAATATCGAGTTTGGAGGTCCAACGGTTTAACTTCTGGAACGATTCGAGTCTCGCGTCCGTCCAGCGACAGTCTTGATTATGCCGAATGCCACCAGACACAGCCAGAAGTCCACCAGGAGCCCAAGGTCGATCTGAAAAGGCACGTGGCGGGCGCGAGGCGGTAAATGCCTAACCAGCAAAAAATAGGCAGCGTTCCCGGCGAGAACCGCCGCGAGGGCGTGAACGAAATTGATTGCTGCTTTGGACATGACCGATCACGATCGAACCGAGGTGCCTGGTCTCGGATTAGAACGTCACGCGGACTATAGCACCCCCGAGCTCCTGCTAACATCCCTTCAGATGCTGCAACTGAGCACGTCCGTTAAATACGTGAAAGGGGTGGGCCCGAAGCTTGCTGAACTGCTTGCAGGCAAGGGCATCCAGACCCTTGACGATCTGTTGCATTACTTGCCGTTTCGTTACGAGGACCGGCTGAACCCGAGGGGTATTGCCGAACTGCGCGCCGGTGAAATGGCTACCGTGATTGCGGAAGTGCGGACTTCGGGTCTCTTCCGCACCCGTCGCATGCCCATTTTTCAGATGACTGCCGGACAGGGCCGTACGCGACTGAAGTGCATCTGGTTCAACGCCACCTACCTTAAGGACAAATTCAAACCCGGCCAGATCGTGGCGCTTTACGGAAAAGTCGAGCAGGATTACCGCGGAGGCGAACTCCAACTCACGCAGCCTCAATTCGAGATCATCGGCGAAGCTTCCGAAGACGGCAGCGCCGATTCCGCGGAACAGAAATTGGCAGCATCGCTCGAAATCGGCCGGATCGTGCCTATTTATGAGGCCATTGGGCAAGGCCGGCTAAGCTCTCGCTGGTTTCGCCGCGTCATTCACGCCGCACTCGAGAATTTGGCTTCGGATTTGCCCGATCCCGTCCCAGCGGCAGTTCGAAGTCACCTGAGCCTCATCTCCCCCCGAGAAGCTTTGCAGAAAGTTCACTGGCCCGAGCCTGGCGAAAGTATCGAGGACCTGCAATCTTCACGCACGCCGGCTCATGTGCGCCTGATTTTTGAGGAGCTGTTTTTCGTCGAGCTCGGACTCGAACTCAAACGTCGCGAGCAGAAAGCACAAACCGGGATCGCGTTTCAACTGGATGATCGCGCCCGCGCCGCCATCAAGAAAATTCTCCCGTTTCATCCGACGGGCGCACAAAAACGGGTATTGAAGGAAATCGCCTCTGATATGGAGAAACCATTTCCCATGCGCCGCCTGTTGCAAGGCGACGTAGGTTCGGGCAAAACCATCGTCGCCTTTGAAGCTGCAATTATCGCAATGGAAAACGGATACCAAGTCGCACTGATGGCGCCCACGGAAATTCTTGCCCAACAGCATTATTTCTCTGCTCGCCGCATCCTCGAAAGCGCGGGCTATCGCGTCGTGCTCCTCACCGGCTCGATGGAGGACGATCGCAAGCGCGAAACTAGGCGACACATTGTGCAAGGCAACGCCCAACTCGTGATTGGGACGCACGCCCTGATCGAACAAAAAGTCGAATTCGCGAAACTAGGAATGGTGATTGTGGACGAACAACATCGCTTCGGAGTCCTGCAGCGCTTCAAGCTCATGAAAAAATCAAGCGATGGAACGGCCAGTGTGGTGGCGGGCGCCCCGCCCGCCAAGCCGGAACAGACTTCGGCTTCTCCCGAGCCAGACGTTCTAGTCATGACTGCGACTCCGATACCCCGCACTCTTGCTCTCACCCTGTACGGCGACCTCGACATAAGCGTGATCGACGAAATGCCACCCGGACGTACTCCAATCGTGACTCGCTGCGTGTCGGACGAGCGCTCGACGGAAGTGTGGGATTTCGTACGCAAGCAAGCGGCGGCGGGCCATCAAACCTACGTCGTGTATCCCGTGATCGAGGAAAACGAAGAGACCGAACTAAAAGCCGCGATGAAGATGTACAAAGAGCTGAGCAAGAGCATCTTCCCTGATCTGCGGGTTGGCGTCCTGCATGGCCGCATGGAGCCTGACTTGAAAGAGCAAGTCATGCGGCTGTTCCAGAAGGGCGAACTGGATATTCTGGTATCCACGACCGTAATTGAGGTTGGGGTTGACGTTGCCAACGCAACCATGATGGTCATCGAGCACGCGGAAAGGTTCGGATTGTCCCAGCTTCATCAGCTCCGCGGTCGCATTGGCCGTGGCGCTGCGAAGTCTTACTGCGTGCTCATGACCGGAGGCAAGGTTTCCGAGGACGGAGAGCGTCGCCTGGATGCCATGGTGCGCACTAACGACGGATTCCAGATTGCGGAACTTGATTTAGAGCTTCGCGGCCCGGGTGAATTCTTCGGTACGCGTCAGGCTGGCCTGCCAAGTTTCCAGGTGGCGAATCTGATTCGCGATCGCCTATTACTGGAAGCTGCCAAGCGCGAGGCCGCCGCGGTCCTGGCGGGGCCGAGCGCCGAAATCACTCAAGCCGAGATCGACGCAGCCCTGCGCCACATGCGCACTCGATGGCACAAGAGCTACGGGCTAGTGGAAGTAGGTTAGCGTCGAGCTCGCCTTGGTCTTACGGTGCTGGCAGTGGGATAATCAATGCCGGTGAAAATCGACTCAAGCGCCGACCTGTACCGCAAACTGCCCTCGGTCGATGAACTGCAGCGCAGCTCTGAGCTTGCGGCGCTCGCTGCGAGCGAAGGTCAAGCCGCAGTCACTGATGCCGCGCGTGCTGTACTGGCCTCTCTGCGGCAGGAAATTAGCGATGGGCGCCTCGACGCGAACGCCGTCGCTCTCGCTGTTTCTGGACTCGAGGACGCCATAATCCGGAGGGTTCGGCAATCGCTCAAATATTCGTTGCGCCCAGTCATCAATGCTACCGGAGTTGTTCTGCACACCAATCTCGGTCGCGCTCCGCTGCCGGCGTCGACGCTAGAGCACATTCGAGAAACTGCGGCCAGTTATTCCAATCTCGAATTCGACGTAGCAACGGGCGAACGGGGCAAGCGCGATGTACACGTGGACCGCCTGTTCCGCAAACTGCTTGATGAAAGTGCAAGTGCGGGCGCCCCAGCCCGTGGACCCGGGGTGGGAATCTCCACCATTGTAGTGAACAATAACGCCGCTGCAGTCCTCCTCGCGCTCAACACTCTCGCGGAGGGCGGCGAGGTCATCGTTTCCCGGGGCGAGTTGGTCGAAATCGGCGGCTCTTTCCGCATTCCGGATGTCATGTCGAAATCGAACGCCATCCTGCGCGAGGTGGGAACAACCAACCGAACCCGCATCAGCGATTACGAAAAGGCGATCAACGAAAAAACCCGGCTGCTGCTGCGCGTGCATCGCTCTAATTTTCAGATCACCGGATTCACTGAGCAACCACAAATTGAAGAGCTGGTGACCCTGGCTCGCACGCGCAAGCTTCCTATTGTGGAAGATTTAGGCAGCGGCGCATTGTTCGATCTGCGCTCGATTGGCATCAACGGCGAACCAAGTGTGCTCGACAGCCTGCGGCAAGGGGTAGATGTCGTGACCTACAGCGGCGACAAATTGCTTGGCGGCCCTCAAGCTGGGATGCTGAGTGGCCGCAGTGAACTGATCGCTCGCATGCGTGCGAATTCGCTGTTCCGCGCGCTTCGTGTCGACAAGTTGACCTACGCAGCCCTCGAAGCCACTTTACTCGCCTATGTGAAAGGCGAGCACGATGCCATTCCCGCCTTGCGGATGATGCATTTATCGAAAGAAGAAATCGGACGGCGCGCGGAAGCAGTGGCAGAGAAAATAAACCCGTCCCGGTTGTCACTAGAGGTGATCGACGGCGAATCCGTAATCGGTGGCGGAGCGGCACCCTCTGCTGTACTGCCCACAAGATTGCTGGCGATCGCTTGCAAGGGCTTGAGCGCTGATGAACTCTCGTCAAGCTTACGGGCCGCCAATCCACCCATCATCGCGCGGGTCGAGGACGGCCGCGTGCTGCTCGATTTGCGTGCTGTATTCCCCGAGCAGGACGAAGCGATCGTGAAGGCTCTCATAGAAGTCGCGGGAAAATGATCGGGCAAGAACGTAGTGGCGACTCTCTACACCATCGGCCATTCCACACGCTCGCCGGATGAACTCATTTCGGTCCTGCAAGCTCACTCCATTCAGACGCTGGTGGATATTCGCTCCTTTCCCATGTCGCGCCGCCTGCCCCATTTCAATCGCGAAGCGCTGGAGAAAACGCTGCACGAGGCTGGAATTCGATATGTCTGGCTGAAAGAACTTGGCGGACGCCGCAAGAAGATCCGCGAGGACTCGCCCAACCTCGCGCTACGCAATGACAGCTTCCGCAACTATGCCGATTACATGCTTACTGAAGACTTTCAGCGCGGCATCTCTGAGCTGATCAAACTGGCAGAGCAGTCACGCACCGCATACATGTGCGCCGAACGAGTTTATTTCCGTTGTCATCGTATGCTGGTTTCCGATTGGCTGGTGGCTCATGGGCACGAAGTTTTCCATATCGACGGAACCGGACCCGTCAAAAAGCATGAACTCGTGTCTGAAGCGCGATTGATCGATGGGCAGGTTATTTATCGCGGCGACAGGTTGCTCTGAATATATCGAACCTCCGGAAGCGGGTTGTGCCCGTCCTGATTTAGACTTTCACTTGCAGCAAAATGAGGTGAACATGGCCGAACGTACTCCGCAGACTCTTGCCAATCATGTGAGGTTCGATCCTCCATTCCACTACTTTGTAGCACCGGTTTTTGTCATTTCGTGGATCATCAGCGTGGTCTTCCTGGTGCGCCATCCGGGTTTTCTGCACTTCTGGATCGTGATCTTCAATACGGCTTTAGTCGTTGCTGTGACCCGGTTCCGGCAATACGCGCTCAAAGTACAGGATCGCGTAATAAGACTCGAAGAGCGCGAGCGGCTGGCAATGCTGGTGCCGGATTCGCTGCGCCCGCAAATCGGAAAGCTCAGTGAGCGTCAGCTCATCGCACTCCGCTTTGCCTCCGACGAAGAAGTGACGGGGCTCGTCGAACGTACTCTATCAGCGAATCTCGCGCCTGCTGATATCAAAAAGGCCATCAAGAATTGGCGGCCGGATTATTGGCGCGTCTGAAGAGCTGCGGCGCGTGGGCCCTGAGCATTACACTGACTGCATGATCGTCGGCACTGGCATCGACTTAGCGGAGGTACCGCGTATCGAGGCGTCGATCGCACGCTTCGGCGACCGTTTTCTGCGCAGAATCTTTACCGAGGCTGAGATCCACTACTGTGAATCGAAGGCCAACCGGGTCGAACGCTATGCGGCGCGGTTCGCAGCGAAAGAAGCTGCCATGAAGGCGATCGGCACTGGCTGGAATCACGGCGTCACGTGGCGCGACGTCGAAGTATGCCGCCAGCCGGGAGGCCGTCCCACCATCGCATTCCACGGCAAGGCAGCCGAATTCGCGTCCAAGCTGGGCGCGCTGCATGTTGCGCTCTCCCTTTCCCACACGAAAGAATACGCCATCGCGCAGGTTATCCTGGAAGGTTGACGGCTGCTCGGCGCGGGTTCTGACATGGCTGGGTGCCGACGGCTGAATGCTGAGTGCTTTCTGTTAGACTGTCGCATTCCAGAGCGAAGACCGAATGTCCGCTATAACTGAAACTCCTCCAATCAGCAGGACGAGCACTTCCGAAACAAGCTCCGAGCGTTCCCTGCTGGCCGGCGTCGCGGTCAGCAGTTTCGCGGCGCTGCTTCTGGAGTTGGCGCTTACGCGACTATTTTCCGTGGTGCTGTTTTATCACTTTGCCTTTCTTGCAATCTCAATCGCGCTGCTCGGTCTCGGGTCCGGCGGAGTATTCGCATACTTAGGAAAAAACTGGCTAGGCCGCTTCTCCACCCGCATCCTGCTTTCATGGCTCTGTGTCATTAACGCCTTGGTGGTTCCGCTCGTCTTGGAGATCGTGTTGCACGTCCCGGTTTCGCTGAGCTTGTCGGAAGCCAATTTGTTCCGTCTTACGGCGATCTATCTGGCTTCTGCCGTGCCATTTTTCGTCACGGGTCTCGAGTTCTCTGTTCTCTTTGCCCGGGAATCGCACCACATTTCGCGCCTATACGGAGCGGATCTCCTAGGTGGCGCACTGGCTTGTTTGGGAATTGTTCCTCTCCTCAACTGGGTGGGAGGGCCGAATACCATTTTGTTCGCAGCGACGATGGCAGCTGTCGCCGGAGCTGTGTGGGCCTTCGGCGGGAATCTGCGAAAACTGACGCTAGGGCTGGCAGCGGTCCTCTTGTTGCTGATTGCCGCGAACTATTCGGGAAGGCTGATCGACGTCGTCTATGCGAAAGGCATCTTTCGTGACAAGGCTTGGGTAGAGTTCGCCCGCTGGAACGCCATCTCCCGTGTGGAAGTAGATCGTCAAGACCAAGCAAAAACCGTAGTGATTGATGCCGATGCTTCTACCTACATCATGAACGCAGACCCGAAGCAGTGGCAGGGCTCGGAGTGGCAACACAACTTGATGTCCGCGCCTCCCGCGCTGGCTAACGTTCTGCGCCCGCACGGTGAGTACGCCATCATTGGACCAGGTGGCGGGGTCGATGTGCTTCGCGCCGTGGCCAATGGTAGCCCCAGCGTGACTGGAATCGAAATCAATCCCATAATTGCCAATACGGTGATGCGTGATCGCTATGCGGAATATTCGTATCACTTGTACGAGCGTCCCGAAGTGCATATTCACGTGACGGACGGTCGATCATTCGTGCGCAATGCGAAGCAGAACTTCGACGTAGTCCAGATGACCCTGGTTGATACCTGGGCTTCAACTGCCGCGGGTGCGTTCGCCCTGAGCGAAAACAGTCTCTACACCGTGGAGGCATTCCGGGAATATTTCGAGCATCTGCGACCCGATGGCATGGTCGCGATCACGCGCTGGGAGTTCCGTCAGCCGCGCGAAGCCTTGCGCGTGGTGTCGGTCGCCATGCAAGCGCTGCATGAGCAAGGAGTCGAGAATCCAGCGAGGAATTTCATCGTAGTCTCCGAAGGTGATTTGGACGAAGACGGAATTCCTGTGGTCGTGTTGGCGAAGAAGAGCGCGTTCACCCGGGAAGAAGAGGAACAGGTTCGATCTCACCTGGCGAGCAATCCCAAATTAGTCGCGCTGTACCTTCCTTCCGATCCTAAAGATAATCCGTTCTCGGCCTTGATCGCGCGCAACGACCCTTATGCTTTTGCGGAGAAATATCCTTACAATGTGGCGCCGGTAAACGATAACCGGCCATTCTTCTTTTTCACGCTAAAGCTGGACCAGGTTCTGCACGATGACGATTTGAGCGAAGGCATCGACTGGAAGGTGAACTTGGGCGTCGTTGTGCTGGCTATGGTGCTGGTGATTTCTTTTGTCGCGGTGCTCGGATTTCTGGTGATCCCCCTCGCGGTGCGTGGTGGAGACGCGCGCGAACGGCCGGTCCGCCTGTTGTATTTTGTCGCTGTCGGTCTGGGATACATCCTGGTGGAAATTGCTTTTATCCAACGCTTCGTTCTATTTCTCGGGCACCCGACCTATGCCCTTACGGTTGTCGTGTTTCTGCTCCTGCTTTCGAGCGGCGCCGGCAGTCTGGCATCGCGTAAATGGCTGGCTCGGACACAGCGCTCCTGGCTTCCGCTGGCATTTATCACGGCTGCGCTTCTGCTGTATGTTTTCATTTTGCCGGGACTTCTAAACGCGCTGGTCGGGCTTCCCTTTGCGACCAAACTATTGGTGAGTGCGGTTCTGCTGGTTCCCTTGGGATTTGCCATGGGGATGCCATTTCCCACCGGGTTACGGGCATTGGCCAGCGTCCCCGTGCCGGAGTTTCCTACTGCGGGTGAGAGTAGGTTTCAGGAAAATTCAGTAGAGTGGGCTTGGGCTATGAATGCGGGTTCCAGCGTATTGGGGTCCGTACTAGCGATGGTCATTGCCATCCAGTTTGGACTCAATGCCACTTTGGCTTGCGGCGCCGGCGCGTATCTGTTCGCCATCCTGCTCGCACCAACTTTGCAGCGGCAGCGCGCCTGACGAGAATGGTTCACTGACGGTCTGCTATCATGCTGGCATCCAGTCTTGGTTTTACGGGTCGCCACGGAGAATGTTGCCATGACGCGCTTGGGGAGAATCAGTGCCTAGCCAGAAGCAGTTGCAGTGGTCTGAACTGAAAGTCGGGCTCACAGTGCTGATTGCCAGCATCACGCTGGGCATTCTGATCTTGCTCATGAGTGGTACCGGAGGAATTCTTACCAAGAAGATTACTTTGATCTCGTACTTCGACAATGCCGGCGGCTTGCGCGAGGGTGCGCCGGTTCGCCTCCAGGGCGTGGACATAGGCAATATTTCCGGGATCCGGGTTGTCTCCGATCCAGCCAGACGGTTGACCCCGGTAGAAATCATCATGAAAGTGAACACCAAGTACCGAGGCAGTCTACGCAAGGACTCGGTAACCTTGCTTTCCACCGCGGGTGTGCTGGGCGAGACCTACATCGACATCGACAGCTCGCAGGCGCACGGACCTGAGGCCCAGGAAGGAGACGTGCTGGCCACGCGAGACACACCCCAAATTCAGGATGTAGTGCGTGCCAGCCAAAGCACATTGCAAAATCTCGACGCGCTGGAGAAACGGGTGGATCGGATCCTGGCCTATGTAGAAAGCGGCCAGGGATCTATCGGCAAAGTGATCTACGATCCCAGCCTCTACAACCGGCTGAACGACACGGTCGCCCAATTCCAGGGCCTCGTCAATGACGTAGTTTCAGGCAAAGGCAGTATTGGCAAGCTCCTCGTGAGCGATCAGCTTTATCAGAACGCAAATGCAACCATTGAAAAGTTGAACGGGATTATCGACCAACTAAACGCAGGCCAAGGCACTGCCGGGAAGTTCCTGAAGGATCCCACACTCTACAATACGGCTAACGACACCATCGCCAATGTGAAAAAATTGACCGAGGATGTGAACGCGGGTAAGGGCGCCTTGGGTGTGTTGGCCAAGGATCAGCAGTTTGCCGAGAAGCTGAAAAATACCATGAGCAAACTATCGGACCTGAGCGACCGTCTGAATTCAGGCGAGGGAACGATCGGAAAGCTGCTGCAGGATCCGTCCGTCTACAACCACACCGACGCGTTGCTGCAGCAGGCGCAGGAGCTGATCAAAGCGATACGCCAGGATCCCAAGAAGTATCTGACCATCCACCTGAAGATTTTCTAAGGGTTGTTCCATCGCCCAGCGGCGGTCAAACGCAATTGTCATC
>Ga0206956_1122_pt1 | contig 19804 bp, 22 predicted proteins | sample Alteio_BWOrgHeat_35_FD_153252 | JGI IMG/M metagenome (GOLD analysis project Ga0206956, IMG submission 153252) | Enriched cells from forest soil in Barre Woods Harvard Forest LTER site, Petersham, Massachusetts, United States -... | ecosystem: Environmental > Terrestrial > Soil > Temperate forest >...
GATGAGCTCATTTAGCTTATCGTCGCCGAGATTCATCCACCACGGTTCCGGAGGCCCCATGATTTGAGCGGATACTTCCGGTTGCGGCGCATGCCACCCGGACGGCAGGTCAAGTGCAGGCGGCTGATAATCGGGACCAACGGCGCATGCGCTCAATGTCACCACTATAGCCGGTACAATGTAGGTTACATATCGCATGTTTTTGTCCAGATGATTCATTCATACCAGTAACTGCATAATTTTTTGTTAAAATATTGACTATTTCGCCACTATGTTAATCCCTTTTTAAGCTGCGGCGGATAGCATAGCAGGAGTGCAACCGGTTGACGGGCATACTATGGATTACCTGGCATTGCAGATGCTGTTCGAGGATCGCGGCAAATATTTTGCCATGTTGGCCGGCATTTGTTTTGCCGCTTTAATCATGACGCAGCAGCCGGCCAGATCAGTCGCGGTAATCAAGGCTACCTGACGTTCAACAAAGATGCCGACCTTTTCCAGCCGGAATTCGATGCGTCCTATGAAGTCGACCTGTTTGGCGGCAACCGCCGCCGGGTCGAGGCGCAAGATGCTGCGATCGCCGCCAGCGAAGCCGATTTCCGTGACGCCACGCTTACCTTGAGCGCCGAAGTGGCGCGCGGATACGTGGATTGGCGGCAACTGCAACAGCAATTGCAACTCTCCCGCGATACCGTGTCGGCGCAACAGCAGCTTTTCGATATTACGCAATCGCAATTTCGCGTCGGCATCGCCAGCAGCTTCGAGGTCGCGCAGGCGGAAACGCTGTATAAAACCACGGCGGCGCGCCTGCCGGATATTGAACGCCAGCTTGAAGCCGCCGGTTATGCGCTTTCGGTATTGCTGGGTGAAACGCCGGGTAAACTCAATGATGAATTGCAGGAGACAAAACCGATGCCGGTTCCCACTTCCCTCTCGGCACTCGATGCTCCTGCTGATGTAATCACACGACGTCCCGATGTGCAACGCGCCGAAAGGGAATTGGCCGCTGCTACCGCCATGCAGGGCGCCGCTATCAGCGAAATGTATCCGAAGATAACGCTCTCGGCACTGCTTGGAATCCAGGATACCAACTTCTATCCCACCACTACGATTTGGTCCTTAGGATCGGGATTGGTAGTCCCGCTGCTTAATTTCGGAAGGATAGAAGGGCAGATACAGGCGTCGGATGCACGGCAGGTACAGGCCTTCCACACCTATCGCCAGACAGTGCTGCAGGCACTGGCCGATGTGGAAACCAGCCTGTCCAACGTTGCTAAGGAAAACCAGCGGCGAGAAGCGTTACAGGCGGCAACCGATAGCGCTGAACGTACCTTGTCCATGGCAACTAGCCGTTATCAGCAGGGACTATCCGATTTTACCGACGTGCTGCAAGCCGATCAGCAGTCTTATAGCGCCAAAAGCAATCTGGTGGCTTCACAAGCCGGAGTGATTAAGGATATTATCGCACTGCATAAAGCACTGGGCGATTAGACCGGCGCTTCGATTGCAGCGCCAAATCATGTAATCGGCCATTATCGCTTATGATTTTCCACACTTCGGGATGGTGCAGATAGGTGTTTTCACAGATGTCCAACGCAACCATTAGCACCGGCGTACGAACGCCGTGATAGTCAACGTCATCGCCGATACGCTGCGTGCATATGCCAAAACTGGTCAGCAATTGCAGCAGGCGAGGATCGAGCGTCGCAAATGCCTGCCCTCCTTTTTCAAGAGATACCTGGACTATAATCTTGATCAGGCCAAGGCTAAGGTAAGGCAGAAGAGAGCGCGTGCGGGCAATAATGTTATCCGCCGACAATTGCTTGCTATCACCTTGTTGTGCGTCAGAAGATGACTGATAGGTTTCAGCATGGCATATCTGTTTACGCATGGTGCGCGAAATGCACATACGCGATACTTCTACCGTCCGCATGACCGTCTCACGATCATGCGTCAATGAATTTTTACACAGGCTTTGTATCGGGAATGAACTATCCCAACGATCTTCAACAGGCATGATCAGTCTCACCGAACCAATAGCCAGTCCGCTGTGGCAGTGTATCAATAATCCCTGTTCGGAATGAGCGTCATAAGCGTCGAACTCCAGACCGTTTGGATGGTTTTTGGGATTCTCGAAACCTTTATTCTCAATGCAATAGGCCTCATAGCGCAAGCGGTGCGCTTTCTCACGCAAAGCAGCGGTATCAGCAATAACGGTATCAAAAGTCTCCATATGGCTTTGCGCCAAAAAAATCGGGCCAGGGCGCGGAGATGTCGCTGAAGAAAACGGAAGAGTCTGTCCTACGTATTGGGCAGAGGTGGTAGAAGAAGAACGTAAGATTAACATACAATTTACGCCCGACTGTTAGAGTTGTATGGCACTGTTTACAATTTATTAATAAATGTTATGTTTTATATACCATGATAAATTTTGGAGTCAACATATAATTAATAATTGGTAATATTTTAACATGCCTGCGATATTTTATATTAATCAATATATTATCTGCGAATAGGTTGCATATTAATGCGTCTCACTTACGAGAATGCAATTTATGAGACCGCTCGTCATGTTCGTATTTGCGGACTAGCGATTCCATTTTATCGACAAGTTGTCCATTTTTGGTAAGTATTTTCCAGACCTCCGGATTTTTTTTCTTCACTGATTTCCAGATTCTCAAAGGATCCATTATTACCGGATAACGATTGCCGTGATAGGAAATGGCCGGTCCCAACAGATCGGATTCTATACCCAGTTTTTTCAGCAGACGGATTAACTGTGGTTCAAGAGCAGCATAGCCCCAGATTTTTTCCTGTTCGATCATCATTTCATATATAGCGCGTATCAACCCCAGGGGGGCAAAGGGGATAACGCGCTGCCGGTGCGTTTTGGTAAACAAGCTGGTTGGATTGGCATACTTACCCAGGAACACTCCGGTATAGAGGCCGTCACTTTCGCGCTTACGGAAATCCCTGGATACGCAAAAACGGGAAATCTCGCAGGAGATTTGTACATGATCCGGATTGCGCAATCTATCAATCGATACCAATTTCTGCAGGGGAAAGGAGAAGAAAGGATCATCTGCTTTTGGAAGAACCAGGCGCACGTTGCCGACAAGCATGCCGCTGCGACGGTGTGTCAGTAGCGTATGCACGCTTCTTTTATCGTATTCATCGATTTCCAACCCGCCGGGATTTTTTGCCGGATCTTCGAAGGGCTGCTCTACGCAATAGACCTGGTAACGCAGCCGGTGGGCCGCTTCCTTTAATTCCGGTGTCGTGGCGCGCACGACTGCGAACGTATCCTCGTAAATATCATAGAGCGGCAGAGATCCGCCCTTGAGCGAATGTTGCGGAATGACACCAAGTTTCCGCAAGCTGGCTTTGAAATGCCTGAACGATAAAGAATCCCGTGCTTTTACCATACTATTTCATTTCACGCCTCATACTCGCGTTTTTCTCCTTATGTTCATATCTGGCGATGAGTGCTTCCATTTTTTCAACCAGGGTGCCATTTTTCGTAAGCACTTTCCAAATTTCCGGATGTTTCTTTTTTACCGATCGCCAGATACCTAAAGGATCCATTTCCAGCGGATAACGTTCGCCGTGAAAGGAAACGGCGGGGCCGAGGATATTGAACTCAATTCCCAGTTTCTTAAGCAGGCGTATCAAAGTCGGTTCAAGCACTCCGTATGCCCACACGATGTCATGTTCAATCATCATTTCGTATATAGCGCGCATCAACCCCAGCGGCGTAAAAGGGATGACACGGCGCTGATCATGTTTTTTAAACAGACTAAGCGGCGACATATGGTTGTGCAGGAACACTCCGGTATAGAGATTATCCTTATCCTCTTCGCGCTTGCGGAAATTCTTTGAGACGCAGAAGCGCGATACCTCGCATGAGCGTTGCAAATGTTCGGGATTATCCATCCTTTTATGCGAGAACATCTGTTGCATGGGGAAAGATTGAAAGGGGTTTTTAATATCAGGCAATACCAATCGTACATTGCCGACCAGCATGCCGCTCTTGCGATGGATCAGGAGCGTATGCACGCTCCTGGGGTCATATGCATCCTTTTCCAGGCCATCGGGGAATTCTGCGGGGTTCTCAAAACCGGTTTCCATGCAGTAGACCTGGTAGCGCAAGCGATGCGCTGCCTCTTTCAGTTCCGGCGTCGTGGCGCGTACGACCTCGAAGGTATCCTCATAAATATCGTAAAGCGGCAAGGGAGCGCTATCGGAAACAACACGCGGCGAGGAATCAGGCTTTTTATTCCAGCGTGATTTCAAATAATTAAAGGACATCATACGCGCCGGATTAAACATGAATTTACACCGAGTTCATTATTTGGATAAGGACTGTCGATTGCATTCCAGTACATTATATGTTGATTACATACTATGCTCTCTTCATTATTAAAATAAGGTTAAGAGAGGTAATGAAGCATTTAGTAATATGGGTTTGGTCTCAGAATGGGAATAGCGGCGGCTTCGCTCGCGAAAATGGCAATTGCCAGCATGGGCAATTAGCAAAGAAAAAGGTAAGGCCTCACGGCTGATAAGATGTGATAATTTTTAATTAGCTTGTCGTGGTTCGATTCCTGTCGGGCTTATTATTTTCATTCATCCGTCTTTTTCGACGGGCCGCTATCGAGTATATCGAATACGCCGCGCAGGAAACCCGGCGTTAGGATGGACAGCGGATTGACTGAGACATCGGGATCCTTGACCGAACCGCTGACGCTGTAGCGCGCAGCGAAGACGCCCTGCCCTGAACCACCCGTCAATATATGCCCAACCAACGGCACATCCCCCAATACAGTGTTAAGCGAATAGGAGGGAATAACCGTGCCTTTCAGATCCAGCGAACGCTTGGGAAACGTGATGGTACCGGAGGTGGTCATGCCGATGGCATCGCCGTGCGTCTTGGCGTCTTCGAGCGTGATGACATCCTTAGATAGTGTGAATGGCGCGTTGAGCCGGTCAAAATGGATGCCTTTGCCTGACAGCATATCGAAAAATCCGCTGAGCGATGCCAGCGACAATATTTTGGCGAGGATGGGCGCGTCGTGGACGGTGTATTCGGTGATATCGCCCTTGCCTTTGAGTACGCTGTTTGCGCCGCTGTCGTCGTAATTGCCGGTGATGGTCAAGTCGCCACCGTCCATGCCGTCGAACATACCGATGGCTTTGACAAACGCACCCGCTCCCTCTGCGTGCAACGATAACTGGCGCATGCCTTTTGGATTGCGCAGGATGCGGAAGGAAAACGGTTTGCCGTCAACCGTCTTGCCACCGATATTAGCGCTGTTGCACAACTTCGTAGTGCAATCTACTTCGCCTTCGACGGAAGAAACTTCACGTCCCTTGCCCATTATCACACGGCCTACATCAGCTTTAAGCTGGAGTGCCGGAAAATGCTCGAAGGAAAAGGAATGTTCGTCGCTGGCGCTATCATTTTTCAGCCAGCTGGTCAGGTCAGCGCTGTCGCCGGTTGCTTCGACATGCCAGCCGCCTTCGAGTGGCACGTACACCACTTTATCCAGATCGTTATTACCGTAGCGCAGCGTATCCATCTCCACCCGCTTGAAATCGGAAAGGTCGGTATTGAGTTCAGCCGAGCCATGCGCCTGCATGTCTCTGCCCTTCAAACGGAATGATGGAAAATGAACGGCGCCATTATTTTTTTCCGCCGTCAGTTCGAAACTTGCCGATTCTTTATCGGGCTTGATGTAGCCGAAATTGACCAGCGTCACAGTGGCGTTGGTCAGATCGATAGTCGCCTGCGATTGTTGTATGGTATCGCCCTGCTTGAGACTGGCTTTGACGCCCAATGTTCCTTTGAGGAACGGAAATAGCGGATAACCAAAGCGCGGCAACGATTCAACCGGCGCGGTTGCGGTGACGTCGATGAACGTGTCGAAATCCTTATCCGCCTTGAATACGTATTTAACATCGGCGCTCGACGCGTTGGCCCCGTTGACATCGCCGCTGCCCTTGAACTCGAGCTCTTTATTATCGATCGTGATCTTGCCGTTGCCGTTCCTGATATCGAATTTTTTCATGAATTCCGGCACGGCGACATCTTTCATTTCAGCAGCGATGTTATAGACGATGTCGGAATCACTTTTATTGCGTGAGGCGAAGAAATAAAAGCCGAGCTCGGCATGACCGTGTGCGCTGCCGATGGCAGACTCCTCATGCAAATTGAGCTTCGACGCCTGTTTGAGCCGCGGCAGGCCGAGCAACTTCACCACATCTTTAGCCGAAGAATCCGCATCTAAACTTACTTTGATATAAGGATTGTCGGCATTCAAATCGTCGATCAGCAGTTTACCGTTCAACAGTTTTGTCTCTTTCATGTAATCGCCGGATTGAATATCAGCCTCGAGGTTTACCGCATTGATATGGACGACGCCTTTAATATGCGTCACTTCCGGATGCTCAGGCAGGTAGCGTATCTTCGCACCTTCGAGCGTAACGGCGGCATCGACGTCTTCCTTCGGCAATTGCGGCTTGGCCAGATCGCCGAACGGGATTTTGACATGCACCTCGGCGCTCGTCACTTTGCCTTCGCTGATATTAGTCGTCACCCACTGACGCGATTGCGGCGACAATGTGGGCGGCCACAACAAATGCACATCGCCGGCCAGTACATTGCTGAGTACAACATTGCCGTTTGCGGAAACATCGTTGTTGTTCAGCGACACGATGCCCTCAGCAGCAAGACCAGCATTTCCCAGTTTAGCGATCAGATGATCGATCTGGAGATCGCTGGCGTTATTGCTGAGTTGCCCCTCCACATGCAGCCCATTGATGGCAAGCGGCGCTTCCAACTTGTCCGATTCGATCGTACCCTTGCCGCCGTCGATAACGAAGTTGACCCGCTGCGGCACGCCGTTCATATCGATCGCGAGCTTGCTTTTGCCGCTTAAGGGGAACTTGGCGGCAAGCAACGCCTTATTATCGGAGAACAGCGCCGCCAACGTGCTCGGCATCAGCTGGTCAAAGTTGGCTTCGCCTTCAATGAACGGATTATCTTTGGAAAACGTGAACTGGGCGTTGATAATTGACTGATTGTTGCCGTAGCTGATTTTGGCGCCGAAGGCAGACTGCACCACGCCATGACGGTCACGCCGGAAAGTGATCGTCGCATCGCTGGCTTTGAAAAAAATGCCCTTCTTTGCATTGCCCACGCTAACATCGGCACCTAGTATGGTAATGAAATGCAATTTGCGCAGGCTGCTTGCATCATCGGGAGCAACCAGCGGCGCAAGGACGGCGGCAACGGGCACTTCATTGGGCGCAGTGGCGGCAGGCGTTTGCGGCGGCGTGCTGGCAGCGGGCGGCGGGATAGCCTCGCGGAAACCGAAGCTGATGGAACGGTCTTCATTCTGGAACAGGCTGATGACGGGATGGGTGATGGTCAGCGACGTCGGCAGAATCTGCCCGAACGCCAATGACAGCACATCAATCCCCACCGAAATTTCCGGAAATTCGGAAAAGACCTGCCCTTCTTTCGTCAGCACTGTGACATTCTTGAGGCGGATATCAATCGGATGTTTCCAGCCGTCCCAGATCAGCCAGGTCTCGCCGATTTTAACCGAGAACTCCTGATGCGGTGTCTGGAACGACGCAGCGATATAGGGCGAAAGCCTGTCGAGCGAGCGCGGACCGGTCGCCACCCACAGCAGCAGGACGTTGAAAGCAACGAGCAGCGCCACTGCCAAACCGAGCAGTGTACCGACAATGAATTTCAGAATTTTGCGGCCCATAGTATTTTCGAGTTTAATACCTCATTATTTGATAGTACATTTGCTGCGAAATGAAAGACATAAGCGATAATTCCTCTATTTTACCGTCATCGGCGGCGATATTGCCACAACCTTATTCTAAAGACGATGCCGAACGCGGCCTGCAGCAATGGCAGGACGCGGCCGGACAGCAGCAGGATAAGGCACTTGGCAACTGGATGCACGCATCGACCGCCGATGCTAATCCGTTGCGGCCGCTGCTTGCAGCGGTCTTCGGCAACTCACCTTACCTTTCGCGTCTGCTGCTTTTATATCCGGCACTCCTGCGCGACATGGCAAGAATCGGCGCCGATGTCATGCTGACAAGGCTGGCCGATGATCTGGAACCCATCCGGATAGAAAACGATCAGGCCGAGCTGATGCGGCAGCTGCGAATCAATAAAGGTAAGCTGGCGCTGCTGACAGCGCTGGCTGATATCAGCGGTGCGTGGACACTCACACAGGTAACGGCTGCACTTTCCGATTTCGCAGAGCGCAGCCTGTCGATTGCGATCGACGCACTCTTACGCGTAAACCACAAACGCGGCGAAATCGAAATCAGCGAGAGTAAAAACAGCGGCATCATCGTGCTCGGCATGGGCAAGCTCGGCGGGCGCGAGCTCAATTATTCGAGCGACATCGACCTCGTTATTTTCTTCGAGCCGGAAAAACTGGGTTACAAAGGCCGCCAGAACGAACAGCATTTCATGAACAAGCTGGCGCACGATCTGGTGAGCATCATGCAGGAGCGCACGCGCGACGGCTATGTTTTCCGCACCGATTTGCGTCTGCGTCCCGACCCGGCGTCGATGCCGCCCGCCATCGCCACCATCGCAGCTCATTATTATTATGAAAGCGTTGGTCAGAACTGGGAACGCGCCGCCATGATTAAAGCAAGGGTCGTTGCCGGTGACATTGCAGCGGGAGAACGTTTTCTTGCCGGTATCGCTCCGTTTATGTGGCGGCGCAGCCTCGATTTTGCTTCCATCAACGACATCCATTCGATCAAGCGGCAGATGGACAGCGTCGGTAATAAGACCATCCAGCTCAAAGGCCACAATATAAAACTGGGCCAGGGCGGCATCCGCGAAATCGAATTTTATACGCAGATTCACCAACTGATCTGGGGCGGGCGCGAACCGGCGCTGCGTCTGCGCGGTACCTGCGAAACGCTGCACAAGCTGGTCGAATTCGGTCAGGTAGATAGCAATAAGGAAAAAATATTGCGCGAGGCGTATGAATTTTTGCGCAAACTCGAGCACCGATTGCAAATGATCGCCGACGAACAGACGCATGAACTTCCCGAAACCGACGCCGGCATGACACATGTCGCGTATTTCATGGGCTACGAAAATGTTGGAGCGTTTGAGAAAGACGCTCTAAAATATTTGAACGAAGTCCATACGATTTATGCCTCGTCATTCCGAAGCGCAGATAAACTGGGCGATGAAGGCAACCTGGTCTTCACCGGCGTCAGCCATGATCCGGAAACGCTGGAAACGCTGCGCCGCATGGGTTATTCGCAAGCCGAGACAGTGTCGGAAATCGTCATGGGTTGGCATCACGGCAAAAGCCGCGCCACGCGCAGCAAACGCGCTCGCGAACTGCTCACCGAGCTGATGCCACTACTCCTCAAACGCCTCAGCGAAACGGCGCAGCCCGACGCGGCGTTCCTAAAATTCAACGATTTCCTCTCACAGCTTCCCGCTGGCGTGCAAATGTTTTCGCTCTTCAACATCAACCCGCATTTGCTCGGCCTCATCGCCGACATCATGGGCAGCGCGCCAATGCTGGCTCTGACATTAAGCAAATCACCGGAGCTACTCGACGCCGTGCTTTACGAAGATTTTTACGGGCCGTTGCCTTCGGCGAATCATTTATCGCAGCAGCTGGATGATATACTTGCCAACTTACATGATTTCGAAGAAACCTTGGAAGGACTGCGCCGTTTCCGCAACGAAAAACAGTTCCAGGCCGGTGTACAATTGCTCAAAGCCATGATCACGGCACGCCAAGCCGGAATATTTCTCACCGGCCTTGCCGAAATTATCATCCAGAAAACGCTCGCCGCCGTCAGCGCCGAGTTCGCACGCAGCTACGGCCACATCAAGAACAGTCTTTTCGCCATCATCGGGCTCGGCAAGCTGGGCAGCCGGGAATTGACCTTCGGCTCAGACATCGATCTAGTATTTGTTTATGATGCCGAAGATGCCGATGCACTTTCCGACGGCGCGAAAAAATTCTCCGCCAGCGTATATTTCAACCGCCTCGCCCAACGTTTCCTGAGCGTGCTCTCAGCCATGGGGCGCAACGGCAGACTCTATGAAGTTGACACGCGCCTGCGCCCGTCCGGCGATCAGGGCTTGCTGGCAGTTAGCATTGATACGCTTGCTCATTATTTTGACGAATCGGCATGGACATTCGAAATAATGGCGTTCGCCAAAGCACGCATCATCAGCGGTGAGGCACTTAAAGAACCGCTCGAAACACTCATCCGCAAGCAATTTACCAAACCGCGCGACATGGAAAAATTGCGCGCCGACGTCATCGATATGCGCGAGCGCATCGAAAAAGAATATGGCGGCAAAAACCCCTGGGATATTAAATATGTGCGCGGCGGACTGATCGATATTGATTTCATCGCGCAATACCTGCTGTTGCGTCATGCTCCTAATACGCCAAGCGTGCGAGGTGGCAGCGCTGCGGAGATTTTCGACTGGCTGAAACGCTCAGACAGGCTTAAAGCTGCCGACGCCGATGCACTAATCGAATTCGACCGTTTCTTAGGTCAGATGTTCAATATGCTCAGGCTATGCTGCGACCGCAGCTTTGATGAGGCGACAGCACTGCCGGGACTTAAAAAACTGCTGGTGGCATCGGCAAAGGAAAAAGATTTCACCGGTTTAAAGAAACGCCTGATAGGGGTTGAAGCGGCCGTATATGAGCATTATAATAGGTTACTTCAATCATAAAGGGAGAACCTCATGCCCACTGCTGCAAAGAAAAATCCTGCCGGACTTGCCGTAGGCGATAAGGCACCGCTGTTCGATGTTGCGTGGGACAGCCCGACGCCCGTCACCAAAGAAACCCTTTGGGGAAAGCACATGGTTATTTATTTCTACCCCAAGGACGACACACCAGGTTGCACCATCGAAGCCAAGGATTTTAAAGAGCATATCAAGGAATTCGAAGCGCTGAACACGGTCGTTATTGGCGTGTCAAAAGATTCCGTCAAAAGCCACGCAAATTTCCGCAAGAAATTCTGCCTGCCCTTCCCGCTCGCCTCGGATGAATCCGGCAAAATGTGTGAAGATTATGGCGTATGGGTCGAGAAAAGCATGTACGGTAAAACCTATATGGGCATCGAGCGCGCCACCTTTCTCATCGACAAAACTGGCATCATCCGCAATATCTGGCGCAAAGTGAAAGTCGACGGACATGTCAAAGAAGTGCTGGAAGCGACGAAGGGGCTTTAGGCGGGAATTTCCTACATTAGAGGGGCTTAACCGCATAAAAACCCAGGAAATAAGCCACATTCCAACATTCACTCTTGACTTCCGGCCCTAGGCGTGTGAATATGTGCCTCGAGTTTAGTATTTAAACTCTTCGCATTACTACTTCACTTAAGACATTCCTTTAGACTGTTCTTTCCTGACGTGTGGCCAAGAGTTTCCGGCTACATATTTCATTTTTATATGTATTCGACTACGAAGCTCTGGGCATGCGGCGCAGTGTCGTCTGTCTAAATTAATTTTTTAAGGAGTACTACAATGGCTACTGGTGTTGTTAAATGGTTTAATCCCACTAAAGGTTACGGTTTCATTCAGCCCGATCAAGGCGGTTCCGATGTGTTCGTTCATATCAGCGCTCTGGAACGTGCCGGTCTTTCTACCCTCAACGAAGGTCAGAAAGTGAGCTACGAGCTTGCCACCAATAAAGGCAAGACGTCCGCTGCCAACCTCAAGCTGGTTGCAGCCTAAACAATCAAGGTGTCAGGTGATAGGTATCACGCGTCGGACAATCCGCCGCCTGCAACCTGTCACCTGCATCCTAAATCTCAAGAAGACGCGGTTGATATATCTGGGCATGTGCCTGTTAGTGTCGGACCGCTTCACGCGAGAAGAACTAACTATTCCGTCCGCAATAATGCGGCGGAGCACATAATTATAAGGATATATCATGTCTACGTTTGAACAGTTCGGCCTCCCGGCCGCACTCACCGCATCGCTTGCGCGCATGCAATACACCACCCCTACCCCGATTCAGGAACAGGCAATCCCGCTGGCCATGCAGGGGCGCGACATCCTGGGCACCGCCCAGACCGGCACCGGAAAAACCGCTGCTTTCGCCATCCCGATGATCACCCGCATTCTCGCCTCGCCGCGCGGTTCAGCCCTGGTGCTGACGCCGACACGCGAACTCGCCACACAGGTGCTTGATATCATCAACCAGTTGCTTGGACCCCGCAGCTTTATCCCGACCGTACTGTTAATCGGCGGCGACCCGATGGGCAGGCAGATTGCGCAATTGCGCGCCCGCCCGCGTATCATCGTCGGCACCCCCGGCCGTATCAACGACCATCTGGAACGCGGCACGCTCATTTTGCATGACGCCAGTTTCCTCGTGCTCGACGAAAGCGACCGCATGCTCGACATGGGCTTCGGCATCCAGATCGAACGCATCATGAAGTTTCTGCCGCGTGAGCGCCAGACACTGATGTTCTCGGCAACGTTGCCACCGGAAATCGTCAAAATGTCGGCAAAATATTTGAGCAACCCTGAGCGCATTGCTGTTGGTTCGACAACCAAGCCAATGGCCGCGATCAAGCAGGAAGTCATTTTTATCGGCGAAAGCAATAAATACGAAGAATTGCTGAAGCAACTCAACACGCGAACAGGTTCGATCATCATATTCGTGAAGACCAAGCGCGGTGCCGACCGTATGGCTGAGAGGCTCAATAAACAGAAGCATAAAGCCGATACTATCCACGGCGATTTGCATCAACGCAAACGCGAACGCGTGATTCAGGGCTTCCGTGACATGCAGTTCCGCATTCTTGTGGCCACCGATATCGCAGCGCGCGGCCTCGACATCCCGCATATCGAGCACGTCATCAATTATGACCTGCCGCAATGTCCCGAGGATTATATCCACCGCATCGGCCGCACGGCGCGTAACGGCGGCGAAGGCTCGGCGATCTGTCTGATTTCGCCGGAAGACGGCATCAAATGGAAAGAAATCCATAAGCTGCTGCATCCGGGTGAACCGCTGCCGCATATTCCAGGCGGCGCACCGTCACGCAAACCGCAAGGTTACCAGGGCAAAAAGCCGCATGGCGGCGGCGGTAATAATCGCTTCAAGCGTTACCCAAGGCGCGACGGCCGTCCTTCAGCGCACAAAGTGGCGTAATCAAATTTCCTCTTCAACTGGAAGAGGGCACTGGGTGGGGTCATGCAACAAGGGCATCCCTCACCCAAGCGCTTCACGGCGCGAGAAACGTCATCAACGTGTCTTTGAAATAATCGAGATACCACATCATAATAGAGCTGAAGGTAATCATCAGGATGCAAAAACTGATGAGAAGCTGCGGCGCCATCATGATGAAGAAAATCTGGATGTTGGGTACGAGCCGGGCGATGAGCCCGGCGCCAAGGCTTACCATCATGCCGATGACGATATTGGGCGCCGCCAGCTGCATCGCCATGCGGAAGGCACCGCTTAAAATATGCGTGGCGTGATTAGCAAAATCCTCGACCAGGGGAAACTGCCCGGGCAGAAACAGCGTATAGCTGTCGGCCAGCCCGCGCAGCATCAGGTAATGCAGGTCGGTGGCGAAAAGCAACACCACCGCCGTCATGCTCAGCAGATTGCCCAGCGATGTGTCCTGTCCTGAAAATCCCGTGATGTCCTGCGTCAGCGCCGACGCCAAGCTCGACTGATAAGCGATAACGGTTGATGCGATATGCATGGCGGCGATAAGACAGCGCGACAATGCACCCAAGAACAATCCAACCAGAATTTCCGCCGTGATAACCGTCATGAGGCCGAAGACCGTACCCGGAACCGGCGGCAAGTTGTGCACAACCGGCGTTAATGTCAGGCTGAACATCAGCGCCAGCACCAGCCGTATGCGCGGCGCCACATACACCTCACCGAAACCGGGCAGCAACATGATCGCCGAACCGATCCGGCAGAATATCAGCAGGAACGCAAAAATTTGGGAGAGGAGAAAATGCTGGAGCATGCGCCGTTCACTCTATGTGAACAATTTTATCTTGCAGCTTATTGGTAAAATCGGTGAGTTTCTCGACAATGAAAGGCAGCGTAAGCGATAGTATAAGCGTCATGGCCAGCACTTTCGGCACAAAGGTCAGTGTTGCCTCCTGGATTTGCGTCAGCGCCTGCAGCAGGGAGATAAGCACGCCGACAGCGAGCGCTACGAGCATGATCGGCGCTGCGACGATGATCAGCACATAAATCGCTTCACGGATGATTTCGATGATTTCCGGTGCTTCCATGTTCCTCCGTCATCCCGGTGCAGACCGGGATCTCATTTCTCAACTTGCTCGCATGTTGCAACATAAGATACCGGCCTGCGCCGGTATGACAAGGCTTAAATACTCATCTTGATGATGTCATTATATGCATTGATGACGCGGTCGCGGATGGCGACGACGGTTTGCAGTGACAATTCAGCGTTAGCAACGGCCGTGGTCAGGTCGGTCAGATCCACCTTGTCGCCAGTAAGCGACCCCATCTGCACCGCCTCGGCTTTATATTGTGTATTGGCAGCATCCTGAGCAGCGTTTTCCACCATTTTCATGAAGGAGGTTCCGCCTGCCGCGCCACTGCCGCCGGAACTTCCCGTATCAGCGGTACCCGCATCCTGCATCATTTTGAGCTGGTTGCGGTAGGCATTAGCGGCACTTAAAGCATCAATGGGCATATCACTTATTCAGCAGGTTGATAGTCTGTGATAACATAGCTTTCGATATCTGCACAACATCCATATTGGCTTCGTAGCCACGACGCGCTTCGCGCATATCCATCATTTCGACGATGGTGTTGACGTTAGGATACTGCACATAGCCCTGCGCATCGGCGGCGGGATGCGACGGATCGTATTTCTTGATGAATGGAGACTGATCCAGCGGGCGCTTGGTAACCTTGACGGTGTTGACGCCCAGTTCCTTGTTCAGCATATTTTCAAAAACCACCAGCTTGCGGCGATAAGGCGTACCGCCGGGGGTGGTCGCAGTCGAGTCGGCGTTGGCGATGTTTTCGGCGACGACGCGCAACCGGTCACCCTGCGCCTGCATACCCGCCCGCGAAATTAACAATGCGTCTTTAATGCCCGACATCTAAGACCTCAACTTCCAGTATTTGCATTGCCGATGGCCGTCTTGAACATGGTGATCATTTTGCCGTACATGCTCAGCACCTTTTGATAATCCATTTGATTCAGCGCAACCTTCGACATTTCTTCCTCAATCACGACGTTATTACCGTTGGGGTTCAGCTCATCAGTGTTTTTGCGCTGTTCCACCCTAAACATGCCGCTTTGCCCGTCACCGCCGGTCATGTGTTTTGGGTCAGTGACCGTCATTTGCAGGTTCTGCGAGGCGCCGCTGCCTCCCATCATTTTTTTGAAATCCGGTTCGGGAATATCCATCGCCTTATAGCCCGGAGTGTCGGCATTGGCGACGTTCTGGGCCAGCGCGGATTGCCGCTCGGACATATAATTGAGCTTGCCCTTCATTACGCTAAACAGCGGTATAGTCGAGAAATCCATAATTTTTCCGATAGCGCGGCAATAATTACCTAGTTTGCACTAATACCATAGTATATCATAAGGGTAAACACTACATTAAAATTTGCTTTTTGTCGGGTTTTACTCCACTAGTGACAGTGAATAGCAATGACCGTACCACGGCGAGAAAAGGCAGGTAGCTTCTCAAATGCTTTATTTAACGCGAAAAATCGGTGAATCGATTATCATTAATAATAACATTGAGTTGACCGTTGTCGAGGTGCGCGGCAAGACGGTCAAGCTCGGCTTTCTGTTCCCGAAAGAGGCAACCATCCTGCGCAAAGAATTGCACCAGAAGATCATGGAGCAGAACCTTGCGGCGGCAACGGGTGCCGATGCCGACCTGCTGGACCTCGATTTCGAGCTTGGCGCGGGTCCCGCGCCAAAGCCGGAGAATGAACCCGATGGCAACCGCTGACGATAATGACAAGGATAAGCTGGCCGTAGCACTGGCCTATGACCGCAAGAAGGATAAATCGCCGCGCGTGACGGCCAAAGGCAAAGGCTATATCGCCGAAGCTATCATTGAGCTGGCCAAAGCGAATAACATCGAGGTGCGGGAAGATAGTGACCTGGCCGGATTGCTTTCGAAGCTTGATATCGACATGCCCATTCCGATCGAGGCCTATGCGGCGGTAGCCGAGATTCTCGCTTACGTATATAAAGCTAACGATAAAGCCAGGAGGAAAAATACATGAACCCTGAGAAGCTGTTTAAGGATATCGAACAGTTTGTCGGCGACAGCCGAAAATTATTACAGCAAGGCGCCATGATGGAATTGTCCGGACTGGAAAACCGCGTCATGTTGTTATGCGAGGAAGTGTTGCTATTGTCACAGGATGAACGCCTGCAATACTCCACCCGCCTGCAGCAGCTGATGACGGATTTAACGGCGCTGGGCGAAGAGATAACAGCGCAGCGTGACACGGTAGCGGAAGAATTACGCCAGCTCCCCAATCAGAAAAAAGCCCATGCCGCGTATAAGATTACCGAGGCAGGAGATGAGGACGAGGATAAGAAAGAATAGTCATCCCGGCGAAGGCCGGGATCCAGATCGTACAACAGGAGTAATGCATAATGTTTTATAGAATAATCAAAAAATTTCGATTTATGCCTGCGGATCAATATGGATCCCGGCCTTCGCCGGGATGACGGGTATGGACACCATCGATCCACTGCGTTTCATTTTTGCATTTGTTTTCGTACTGGGCCTCATCGGCGCGATGGGTTTTGTCCTGAAACGTTACGGACATCGGCTGCTCGGACAGAAAATGTTTGCGATGAAAGAGGAAGGCGGCAGGCTGCAGGTGCTTGAGGTGCGCTGGATTGATCCCAAGCGCAGGCTGGTGCTGGTGCGCCGCGATAACATCGAGCATTTATTATTGCTGTCCGATAAGGGCGAGCAAGTGATTGAGAGCATTGATAATAGCTAGAAGCTGCGCACGCCCGGTATGCACGCATTTATTGAACTGGTAAATCCGATCATTCTTTACGCCGCCTTAACCGTAGTGGCCACGGTCATATCCCTGGCATATATCGGTTTATACGGGATAGTCTTCATCGGCCTGGAGCGGTTTTTTCCGAACAACCCGGACCAACCCGTAATACGGCAGGGCATGACGACAGATTTTATATATTCCGCTTCGCTGACGTTATATGCCCCCCTCAGTGTTTATATTGTCAGTCGCCTGCAGACATATATCTATCCCGCAAACGATGTGGTAAGTTTGCAAAAAGATGGGCTACCGCCGCTTTCGGATTTGCCTCTGTGGGTGCAAATCGTTCTTTTGTTTTTTGTCGTCGATTTTGTGCAATACTGGGTGCATCGCCTGTTTCATAAAATTCCACTGCTGTGGAGATTCCACGCTATCCACCATTCCTCAAAAACATTGGACTGGTTGTCGACGCAACGCTGGCATCCGCTGAACCATATCGTCTATACCATGCTCATCGTTGATTTCATGTATGTATTCGGGTTCAGCCCCAAAGCGATGGGACTATACCTCACGCTTTATGGGCTGAATGCCATGCTGGTGCATGCCAATCTTAAGTGGACGTACGGTCCCTTTCGTTATATTTTTGCAAGCCCGGTCTTCCATCGCTGGCATCATACGTCACCCGAGGAAGGCGGTAATAAAAATTATGCACCCTATTTCTCTTTTTTAGATGTGATATTTAATACCTTCTACATGCCGAAAGATTTGCAGCCCAAAAATTTTGGCATACAAAATCCTATCCCAGACGATTTTCTAGGTCAGCTTATTCACCCTTTTCGTAAGCATTCAAAATGAACGATAACCGAACGATGAATGAACGAACAGCAGGGAAGCATAAAAAGCAGATATGCTTTTTTCTGCTGATGTGTTTGTTTGGCTTCGTTGCATCGCTCATTCCTCATGCCGCCCTCGCCCAGACCATGACGGTCGACCTCGGCGATACTGGCGGTGGTACGGCAGCCGGCCGATTGATTCAAATCGTCGTGCTGCTGACGGTGATTTCGCTGGCGCCCGGTATTCTCGTCATGATGACGTCGTTCATGCGCATCGTCATCGTGCTGTCGTTCCTGCGCAGCGCGCTCGGCCTGCAGCAGACACCACCCAATCAGGTGCTGATTTCGTTGGCGCTGTTTCTCACCGCATTCATCATGGCGCCTGCCTTCGAGCAGGCCTATGACGACGGCCTCAAACCGCTGATGGAGGAATCGATCACCGAAGAGCAGGCGCTGGAGCGTATCGGCGCGCCGTTCCACGCCTTCATGCTACATCACGTGCGTGAAAAGGATTTAAGCCTGTTCGTCGCCATGTCGCCGGGACTGACCATCGAGAAACCGGAAGACACGCCCTATCGCGTGTTGATTCCGGCCTTCATGATTTCTGAACTCAAGCGTTCTTTTGAAATCGGCTTCCTCATTTTCATCCCGTTCGTCATGATCGACATGCTGGTCGCATCGATCCTGATGGCGATGGGTATGATGATGCTGCCACCGGTGATGATTTCGTTGCCGTTCAAGCTGATTTTTTTCGTGCTGGTTGACGGCTGGTATATGGTGTGCGGCTCGCTTATCAAGAGCTTTGGCACAGTGTGATTTAAATCTCCGTCGGAAGAATAATAAACATCACGCTCCTGATAATCACCATAACGACGAACGCTACCAGGCACAATTGGTGCAATGCCGCCCACGCACCGTTATAGGAACTCAAGACCTGAACATCTTCTACATAAATAATTTCGCAGGCGCCGTCGCCGCGGTCGGTGCGCGTCATGCTGGTATTACGGAAGCGCCCGTCCCAACGCGCCTCTGAATAATTGACCAGCATTCCCTTGATATAGACCTGATCACCGACATGAAGGTTCCTGATGCGCTTGCGGATTTCATCATTATTGGTAATGAGATGGTTGTTAGAAAATTCGTCTTCGCTAAAATAAGTTATTCCCGATTCGAACCGCCCCTCGCAAGACCAGTCGGTATTTTGTACCGTCATATGCTGGTAAGCACCTGCCTTAACATTGCCACCCCACATAACGCAAATATCGCGGGTATTGATCGATTTTTTATCATGGCTAAGGTCAAACCTATACCAAAGGTCCGGATCGTTATGAGAAACGATCAATACCCATATATGATAATCCGCTTGCGGGACGACAGTGACATTTTCGCCCTTGTAATTGTAAGTGAATTGTCCATAGGATGGCTTGGCAGTCTGCACCGGCGGCTGGGATAGTTCCGATCGGATATCGCTCACGGGAGGCAGTCGCATCATGAGAAAGAGCGTGATGACCCATCCAGCCACAGCCACATATGTTATCCATCTGGCTATTTTATCCATTTGGCTATTGTCAAAAGGGGTTCATAATGCCTTATAATAAGCAGAAATTGTAAGGTATTGGTTAATGGACGTCATAGGACACATACTGCTGGCGCTTTTTGTGGGGCTGGTGCTGTTTGCGGCAATGACGTTCGGGTTTATGATGCTGGCCTGGTTTGTGGCCTTTGCCATTGCCGTCTCGGTGCTGGTTATGCTGCGCGCCTGGTTGCGCCGTTGCTGGTTTTTGTATGTATCGCGCGACCGGAACTATCGGCAAAGGAAGCCAAAGGTTATCGACGCGGAGTACCGCGACATTTCAGATGAGGAATAAATGATGATCCGCTCCGCATTGCTCGCCGTTTTAATTGTTTCGCTTTCGCTGCTGGCCGGCA
>Ga0206956_1123_pt1 | contig 19759 bp, 7 predicted proteins | sample Alteio_BWOrgHeat_35_FD_153252 | JGI IMG/M metagenome (GOLD analysis project Ga0206956, IMG submission 153252) | Enriched cells from forest soil in Barre Woods Harvard Forest LTER site, Petersham, Massachusetts, United States -... | ecosystem: Environmental > Terrestrial > Soil > Temperate forest > O...
CAACGCTCTAATAAATACCAAATAAAAAACTAAATAATTTCAAAAAAAAATAATTAAACAAATCCATACAATAAATACTGGCTTATTACTAAAATAATTTAACATGGTGAAAAATATTGATAAAATTTAACCATTTTGTAGGATATTCAGGTGGATTAGTGCATATGTATGCACATTAGTATAATGTAATCGTTACCACGTCATCACGTCAATGCGGTAAATAAACTAAAATTTCATCAAGTAAAAAATATATAGTTAATAGATTTTGCATTCAAATACTTATTAATCACATATTTTTAATCAAAATTCCGAAAAAAATAATCGAAAATTTACCACACAATACATGCAATATATATTATAAAATATAGATATATAAACCTCAAAAAAATCGTAATCCAAGTAAAACAATAAAATAACACGGATACAAATAATAGTATAAATAAAAACTCCACTGCTCTAAAATAATAAATATATGGCCTATAGTCCAAAATAAATTACCATTTGATGTATCATCAATGTCGTATCAAATATCCAATCATTAAATATTCATGATTTCTTTCTTCAATATCTTCAATAAAAGCTTCTCTTCCCGCCTCTTCCGCTGTAAGTGGACCACTTCATTTTAGCTCTGTATCTTCTTGTACATTATCTAGATCAACATTAGTATCCGCATATATATACTCTCAATAATTATTTCACGATTTAACATAGCTTTGATATTCATATCATTCTTAATTAAAGTGGCTGTATTCAGGTGCGATGCTCCCTATCATAATAAAATTTTGACATAAATTCACTAGTAGTGGCTCATCCAAAAAACATTCAAACGTATCCTCCAAAAATTTTAAGATGGATAAAAAACATCAAATTTAAAAACATATTTTACATAAGCCAATCTAAAAAACATAAATAAAAAAAAACAAAATAAACAATTCCATAATAGCACAAAAAATAAAAAGCGGTGTTTCGCCATGTAAATTCAACATTGAAAATATATAACTTATATAAGTAAAAAAATAATATCTTTTACAGATATAAAAATCAATTTACCTAAACTTGTTGAACAAAAAGCAGTAATAATGTATGCAATTTAGAAACTATAAGATTTTGCTTAATATAGGTAATAAATAAGTATGAAGTGGATCAAAAGAAAGTGATTGCTGTAAAAGTCTGCTTGCATAATAGAAATGATACGCCAAATCCAGGTCAGTAATACTTCAATAATCCCAAAATAAAAAATAATGTCATTCTCAATAACCATCAAATAATCCATTAAATAATCAATAGAACCATCATAATAGATTTCATGTTTAAATATAGATGCAATGGACCCATATGCCACCAACCTAATTCTCCCATTATACCAGCACCGATAAACGTTGATAAATGCATTAACTGATAAAATCATTCACTTTGGCCTATGAACCAATAATCTACCGTATCATACCATATATAAACCCAAAACATATCCCACAGCGTATCACACCAAAAAACATTTCATAAGAAGTTCTATACACACATTAAACATTAAAATATTTTCAACTGAACTAAACATTCCACCATAAAAAATATAATCTCTTAGCATCTATTTTTTACCCTTTTCCTTTCCCTTTGAATCACACTTTCCATTTTTCACAAAGCTCCTTAAATTTTTTAAGAAACTTCGAGAATCAAAGCTGACACTTTTTATAAAACCGTATAAACTTAATTTCAAACGCCTTTTTTCATTGGCTAACCTTTTTAGAATCATTATCTTTATCTCGCAGCTCAAATAGAAAAACTATACAATACTAATAACAGCCAACAATGCATGTAAAAGAATAAAACCGCCTGTAAATACATACAATGCATAATAATATATAAAGCATGCGCAAACACATAACGTTATGATTGCCTCATGCATATACTTCCAACAATCAAAAATAAATTTGTGCTGCCCTACCCATACGATGCGGATGCAACAAAGACTCAACTGGAAATTGAGTATAATCATAAAATTCAATAAAAAAAAAAAAATTAAAATAAAAAAGATAACTAAAGGAACCAATTAACTAAACCATCAACGGATTCAACAACTCGTATATTAACATCATTACACAAAAAAGAAGTAAAATTATAACAGCACCAATATAAACTATTACAATTCAAATAGAAAGATATCTGCTCCCAAAAACATAAAGATTATGCTTATAGTTCAGAATAAGGCTAGAAAACATAACAATCCTTTCACAGGGTTTTTAGACATTACAAAAAAACATGCTAAAATAACGTCATCAGAATTAAAATTATTAATATTCCGTTTAGCATAATGTTTCTTTATTTTGTTCTATTGCTTTCAAGTCACAGTCAAATTTGTGAATATTTTTTATTATGTTTAGTGATTTACTAAATCCATAATAATTCTTAATAAAAGAAAAAAAAATTCTATAATATAATAAATAACTTATTATATATAAATAATACTTGCATAAAACCGGCTCATCGCCTTTAAAATATGTATAAATAAAGGGTTTATAACAAATCCTTTATTTATACATATTCAAGTATATCAAAATTATTTTGATATACTATTGCTAAATCGAAACAAAAAATAAAAATAATTTTCCATTTATATTTGATATTAAATTTTTATAATTATAAGCATATATTTAAAATCTGTTAAATTTCTTTGATGAAAACCTATTTCTTAACACCAGCGGCATAAGATAACAACAAGGGTAAAATTTAAATCAGTATTTAACTGAAAGTTCTTCTTCATTACATAAAGTTAATTTTACTTAAACTCGTTATCATAACCATTATCTTTCTTATGTATTATCACTAAATCATTGATTTAACACTTCCATAAATCATTTTAAACGATTTTTCAATTGAGAAATACGGGAACTTAACTTAGATAATGCTAATATTCGCTCAATAAAACACAATTAATTACTTTTTCATTTAATTTATTTTTCTCACGAAATTTTATAATTTTCTCATATTTTAGCAAATTTAAGATATGACACGTACTCGATAATTCAATCTTAAACGTGACAGATCGATTTTCTAAGATAAAATAAATGCTTTTAATAAAAAATAAGTTGGTAATTCTTTGGTAAAGGAATTAAAGAAGTGCAAAACGTTGATGTATACACCCTAAATTACCTAATACCGTTCCTAACGGAGGTGATGGTTCTGCGCTGCTGGCTTGTATGTACAATTTCTTCAGGAATTTAAAAGAAATCATATCTGCGGCTGTTTTCATAATTATATTACTTTCAAATAACTCCAGCACCAATGGTTAAATACCCTCACGCATAACAAATTTCAAACCTACCGAAATAGGGGCCTTATTATTTAAATAACAGTCAAAACCAACGAATCACCTGGCATTACAAAAGCATGCTCTTTAGGTAAAATTATAGTACCTGTAATATCAAAGTACGAAAAAAAAAACTGAGGCTTATAATTAGAAGCAAAACCAGTATGACGACCTCCTTCCTTTTTAGTAGAACATAAACTTTTGCCTCAAAAGATCCAAATGGTTTTATTGTATTAGGAGCTGCTAAAATATAACTCTAGATACATCGTTTTTATGAATACCACGAACCAATATACCTACATATCCCCAACTTCTGCATAGTCCAAAGATTTTCGGAACATTCTAAACCTAAACAAATTGTAGATTTTACATCCGAACCAATAACTTCTAACTCATCATAGTAGTTACTTTACCTTGATCTACTTTTCCAGTTACAACTGTACCCCGTCCTTTTGCCACAATGAACCTTCTACAGATAATAAAAATGGTGCATCTAATAAACGTGATGGTTGTTGAACATATTATCAACAGTATCCATAAGTTTTTAACAGATTCCGTTCCCAATTCCGTAGGCGTACTTTCTTCTAAAGCCGCACGTGCTGAACCGCCTTCCACTGGTAATCTGAAGGAAAATCATAAGACTCTAATAATTCACGTACTCAAGCTCAACTAAATCACGCATTTCCGAACCCATGCGCATATCCAATTTATAATATACACAACAAGGTAGGTATACCAACTTCTTTTGCCAATATACATGTTCACGTGTTTGAACTTGTGGACCATCATCACAGCTACAACTAAAATAGCACCTTCCATTTGAGCAGCACCTGTTAACATATCTTAACATATTGTTGATGACCTGGACAATCAATATGGGAATAATGTCTAAATCTGTTTCATATTCAATATGTGAAGCATAATTGTTATACCTCTTTCTCTTTCTTCCGTACAATATCTATATCTGCATATAATTTAGCCGTTGTATACCTATACCAGCTAAACACTTTGTAATTGCTGCGGTTAATGTTGTTTACCATGATCAACGTGGCCAATAGTACCAATATACAATGGGGTTTAGTTCGTTCAAATTTAATAACTTTTTTGGCTAACATAAATTTAAAATGAATTTTATCTCCTCTATATTAAAAGCTCGACCGGCTGTTATCATACTTTCATCATCATAGTTAAAGCTTTCGAATTAATCAAAATAATAAAAAAAAATATCCTTCAAGAATATCAAATAAATCATTTTTTTTTATTTTAATTTTAATATATCATTCTCAAATTGATTTAAAATTTTAGAATTAAAATAATATCTTCTTTCGCTACTAACTTTTTATATTTTCTTAAAAACTTAATTCACATCCGAATACCACGTACAATACTATATTAAAAGTAAATAAAAAAAAAAAAATAGAAAATATAAATTGAATTTCTTATAAAAAAAAAGAGTTATACTACTACTCGTAGTAATATACAAATTATATAAAATAATATAAGCTATTAGAAATAATCATTTCTTCATTCGGAATAATACATGAAAATTTAACAAACCAATTCCAAACAATATAAATAATAATGCTGGCATAGAAATTTACTCAATGAATTCTAAATATCAACAAGTTTATCGCCTGTAAAAATATATTTTTTTACGCTTTTTTTTTTTGCGTATTCTTTTTCTTTTAATCCGTATCAAATGCCTATTTATATACTTGTTAAATAAACAGACCTTTCTTTTCATATGATTCACCTTGATCATAAACGCCTGAACAATAGTTTCAGTAATATCTTAAGCGTTATTAATTTATTCTTATCACGTATTAACTTTGTTACTCATTTTACTGCAAGAATATATTGTTACGTTCACTAATAGGTAAAGGTATACCTTGCATTTTACCACCAATCTACGAGGTATTAATAAAACCTCAGGTGTAATCTTCATAATCCGATTAAAAAAATTCAAAAAGGATCAATCTGTTCGCATTTTTTTATTCATGCTTTAAATTTAAAAAAAAATTAAAAGCTCAAAGTTTACGTCCACGAAAAATAATGATCCAAAAAATAATTTATGATATCTATATCATAATATGCATAATACTCAAATCTACGTATATACTTATATCTTTACTATTAGAAAAAATATAAATTTTACCATATTCTAAAATCCTTTTTTTTCTTTTCTAACACCAATTTAGATCGTCTATTCTTACGCCCATATTCTTCAGGCGAGTAAAATCATAAACACCACGAATAAATGATAATTTATTCCGGGTGAATCTTTAGGCCCATGTCCTCTAACAAGCACAACAGAATGTGCTTGTAAAAAATGTTGACCTATCCAGGAATTTTTGCAAATAACCTTCGTTGCTTTAATCCAACACGTACTTTTGCAAAAGTACGCTTAGCTGAATTAGGCTTACGTGGTGTCATACAGCTATTTTATATATAATTCCTCTACGCAAAGGTGCACCTTCAAAAACTGCAACTTTATGCGACGTCATTTTCGCTTACGCATACCATCACTTAATGGCGTCCTGTTGGTAACATTTATTTATTTAATTTTAACATTTTTTCTATTAACAACCTATTATTTTTATAATCCTTCCATTATATTTCACACGTTTTAAATTAAGTTTAATCACTGTTGTCAGTAATATTTCACCACTATTTTAATTTAATTACCTATACCTCCTAAAATTGCAGTTGTTGTATATAATACAAACAACTCTTCTGGCACAACTTGAACAACTATCGGCATAAATCCATGCGCTGCTCCACATAATCTGAACATTGCCCATAGTAAATTCCAGGTCTTGTAATAAATACAATTGTTCATTCAAACGTCCTGGTACCGCATCTACTTAACACCAAACTCTGGTACTGCTCATGAATGTAAAACATCACTGACGTTACCAAAAAACGTATCGGAACATTCATAGGAAGAATAACCTATTATCAACTCTAATAATCTCTTTGTACCCAACTCTAACATTTCCGTAGTAACAATATACTATCAAATGCAAGAGTCATTAAATGAAATCTCGTCCTTGAACTCATGTAGTATACTCATAAGTTCAATACCATGATGTGCTATAACTTTTATAGTCAAGCCGGATCTAAATCATCAGCTGATCCATATAATAACAATAAGATGGACCTAGCATACTTGTAATCATACCTGACGGCGCACTACTCAAACCATTTCAAAATTAAACTATGAACAAATTCTTGAGATGCAAGAAAGTATCACGAAAAACAGTTTTAAAATCATATATAAAAAAACTTCTAGGATTATTACCATAACCTGCATAGCTGCTTAACAAATCAAAATACCAAAATTAGACAGTTTTTCAAAATGTAATTTGCGAGAATAAAAATTATATCCATTATATGATCATGATAAAAATATGCACCAACATTATTTACAAATTTATCTTTTAAATAATTCACCTTATTAACCGTATTTATTATACTTCTACAAAAATGTTCTTTTTTTTTATTTTCACTAAAAAAACGCGCATTTATTCGTGAAATATGATATCACTTCTAAAATAATTTGCTTCGTCACAAAAATTTACTTGTCCTTTATAATTACAAACAAAATCAGGCAATAAATTCCACTCATATGTACGCCAAATAATAAATTAAATATACTTATATAAAATTGACTTAAATCAAATAATCAATCATCACCCAAAAGATAATGGTTTTCAAAATAATCCAACCCCATTTCCATTATTTTTTTCTTACTAAACTGCGGCTATAAATATATAATTTGAAGAATAAAACATAAACTTATAAGCTATGATATAATATAATATAGTAAACCCAACTCAAATATAACTAAAAACTGCAACTAATGTAGCTCATGATCATCTAAAAGATTTTTGGGGTATCAAAAATCTTTTATGATTCTATACAGACCTCAATAACAAAAATTAAAATAATTATAATATATAACATGTACTATGATGTGTACTAAATAAATGATAAGCATAACAGACGCAGGATCTTTAAAACTTAAAGGATATCAAAAAACTCTATTTTCTCTAAAAGCATGCACAAATGCTTCCAAATACCTATTGGTTCGTGCCTCATAATTTTATCATAAAAATATGATAAAAATAATTTCTAAATATAATCTATTCCCTTTGCAGTTAATAACAAATATTTTTTAACCTTTTAAATGATGGATGGACTTAATCGAAATGAGCCACGTAAACGGTAAAATACAATCATTATGGCCAAACCCAAAGCGGATTCAGCTGCACCTATAGTTAAACCAATAAACAACAAATTGCCCTAAAATATCATCAAAATATATAGAAAAAACAACAAATTAATACTTGAAGCTAACAACAAAATTCAAGAGACATTAATATAACAATTAAATGTTTCCTTGCAACAACAATCCAAACAGACCTATTATCAATAATTAGTAGAAAGTATTAAATATTTAAACATTTATTTCTTCCCGTTTTTTCATTTTAATATTCTATAATAAATACCTCTTAAACGCTTCATTAACCGCCTTTTATAACCTATTATCTTTCATATTACTTTAAAACTATCCACAGTTTTAGGATCTTTTAAATATACAAAAATAAAATACCATATTAAAAAATCTAAATTAAGTGTACCTTTTTTCGTAAAATCAACATCTGTAGACACATAAATATGGACTAAAACAGTTTCAATCGAACAATAAAAGGTAAAATTACAAAATAAGGAAAAAATAAAAAAACGTTAACACTGCCCTATTTCAAAAAAAGGTGACATTACAGGTAAACATCCAATCATCCAAGTAAGACACAATTCGTAATAAATATCAAGCAAATACTGTATAAATTGGCTGAAATATTACACTACGACAAAACTCACCTTTACATAAAAAGGAATAATAAATAATGCAAAAATAGCTAAGCTAGTAAAAAAATTCCTAATATTTTATTGTTACAGATCGTAAAATTGCATATAAAGGTAAAAAATACCATCTGGAACAATATGAGGTGGCGTTATTAAAGGACTTGCTAAAACATAATATCAAAATGAAGCAGCAATCTGGTGTTATGATAACACAATAAAAAAATACAAGTAACGCAAAATTATGCTAACAAAATCTTTTATTCCATAATAAGGAGTAAAAGGAATACAATCTGCTTTTGGCGTAATACCAAGAATATTATAGAACCATATTCATGCAATCCTACAATATGTAATGCACTGCTGCTAAAATACCAAACGGTATAAATAATGCAAACTATAAAAACGTTGTAAAGTTACACATCTATAGAATAACTACCTCATAATAAAAATAACAAATCTGCACCTATTCCTGGTATAGACCCCAATAAGCTAGTAATAACATAGCACCTCAAAAACTCATTTGTCCTCACGGTAAATGTAACCCAAAAAAGCAGTTGCTATCATTAAAATTCAAAGAACCACACCCGAAATTCATAATAATGCCGCGGATATAAAAATGACTTATAATAAATACCACGCGCATATGAACATAAATACAAAAAAAAAAAAATGATGCTCCATTTGCATGAATCAAACGACACATCAACCAAAGTATATTTCATTCGTCAAATCAACAATTATATATGTGCAACAAGACAATTCGGAACATAAAACATTGCTAATACAATCCAGTAACAATTTGTACTGAAAAAAAAAATAAAGAAGCAAATCCTGTATCCACCAATAATTAAAATTTGGTGGAGCTGGATAAGAAACAAGTGACTCTTTAAAAATAACTGATACTACAACTTTTTCATTTATACGTGCTTCTCCACCAAATCTTGCTATTAATTCTTCATATTTTGCTTGATTTCAATGAGATCAATGATCAGGATCTTCTGGATCTGTAATATATACTGGATCCCCAAAAAAATTACTCGGCTTTACTCCCTTCGCTCTATTTCGCTCTGCATTTTTCTTCAATTGCTCAAAAAATGCTTTCTGATATGGACTATTTTCTCAATATTGCGGAAAATCAACATCTTCACTACGTCTTATTTTTATTTTATATGGATTCATGTTCATGTTTTTAGTTTATTTTTTATTTTATTTGTTTTACGAAAATCGTATCTCCTAATCAATTATTATACTACTTGTTAACGATCAATTTCACAAAAACTAAATCTTGCGTACCTATAATTGTTACCAAATCCGCAAGATAGGCATTTTTCACCATAAAATCCAAGCCCTGTAAATGTAAAATCCAGGGGCTTTAATATGACATCTATAGGCTTATTGGTTGTATCAGCAAATAAATATACGCAAGCTCACCTTTAGGCGCCTCTACAACTGTATAAGCTTCTTCTAAAGGAATATAAAACCTTCTGTATATAATTTAAAATGATGAATTAAAGATTCATGGAACTTTTCATAAACCCGCGCATTGGAGGAGCAATTTTAAATCATCAATAATAAAAGAATGATGTCCTTATGATATCAATATGTTAAATAATCTAAACATGTGACATAATATTCAAACTTTCACGCATTTCTTCCAGACGAATAAATACCTATCAAAACAATCACCTTTTCGTCCCAATGGAATGGAAAAATTAAAAAGATTATAATGTTCATAAGCCTCTACCAATCGTAAATCCCATGCCAATCCAGATCCGCGTAACATACACCTGAAAAACCTCATTCACATGCATTATTACAGAAACAATTCCAATATCAACTAAACGTTGATATCAAATTCTATTATAAGTTAACAATCATGAATCTCATCAATTCGCAAATAAAAAGATTCAATAAATAAATAAATATCTTCTATCAAGCCTTTCGGTAATCTTGAGCAACACCTCCTGGTCGAATATAATAGCGTGAAAACGTGCACCACTCACCCGCTCATAAAACTCCATTAATTTTCACGTTCTTCAAAACCCCAAAAAAAAGGGGTCATCGCACCAACATCTAGCGCATGCGTGTTAATGCTAATAAATGATTCAAAATACGAGTAATTTCTAAAAATAATATCGTATAATACTTGCTCTTGTTGGAATAACACATCCTACTAAAGATCAATACACAATGAATAAACATGTTCATACGCCATCATGCTAACATAATCTAGCCTATCAAAATACGGTAAGCCTGTAAATAAGTTTTATATCAGATAATTTTTCAGTACTCTATGTAATAAACCAATATGAGGATCCACTGAAACAACCTGCTCACCATTTAAATGTATAATAAGCGTAATACTCCGTGCGCTGCTGGATGTGTGGACCAAAATTCAATGTTAAATTTTTTATCTTAGTAAAAAAACGTTCCCTCATAATTATGTCATTTACTTCAAGGATTTTCAAACTCATAAAAACGCAAGGCCTGTGCCATTCAACTGCAGATATTGAAATAGTCTGCTTTAAATCATATAGTAAATATCAACATAACCAATTAATGGAAAATCTTTACGTAATGGATGGCCTTTAAATCCATAATCAGTAAGAATCTACGCAAATCAGGATGAAATAAAAATTTAATACCAACATATCTCAAACCTCACGCTCTAATCATAAACATGATTTAAAAACACTATTTAAAGAAAACACAGGTATATACCATTATTAAAAATTTTTATAATAATCTATTTTCTTTTCAAATATTCAAAAAGACATAATTAATATAAAACGACCACTAAATTTATTTGTAATTTTATCAACAACTACAATATCCAATAAGTCCGTAAAGAAGTAATTTCATTTTTTTTCATTATATTTGCAACAGGTAATAATACATACTCTTTATAAAACAAATAATCGTGTTTCCTTTAAAAGAAATCCATAATATATCTCAATAAAAAACGTGCTAAATATAATCATAAATATTTTATTTATTTGATAGTTTTAGATCTCTTATTATTTGCAAATCAATCGCACCCATAAAGATTCGTAAATAAAACCTATAAATAAAATAATAATAAAAATATACATACTTATAAAACCAAAAAAACAAAAGCTGAAACACTAAGAATTCAAGGAAATATATATCCTATTCTAAATCAAAGATAATAAATAAAATACCTACTAAAAAATATTTATCTCAAAGGTATTACGTGCATCCCCATATGGATTAAATCCACATCATAAGCTGACATTTTTTCTTTTTCTGGTTTTTGGTAAACTAAAAAAAAAGAACCAATTATTAACAAAGTACTAATATTAAACCAACAAAAAAACCTTTTAAAAGATTATTATATCTACTAATAATAACACTGATGGATTATTCATATTGTAAAGATTTTTATTTTTTTTATTTGCATTTTTTATTTTACCTAGATTTTTCTAAACCATTTTTAACCCAAATCTAAAATGACATCATCAAAACTACTTACCCTTTACTATTGTAAATTCTTGATCGTCATCATCATCATCGAAGCTAACTCCACAAGTAGGAAATTCCTGATCCGCTGGATTGACTTCGTCATCAAAGCTGATTCTACAAGTAGGAAATTCCTGATCCACAGAATTGGCTTCGTCGTCATCGAAACTGATTCTACAAGTAGGAAATGCTGGATCCTCGCCTTCTTTAGGCTGACAGTCTACACAAATTTGGTGCGGTCAAAGCTTTTCTATAATATAACAATAATTATACGTTATAACTGATTCGGTTTCAAATTTATTAAGAGTATGAAGATAGTAATAAAAATACCATCGACTAGCTCCCTCGGCAAATTTACGCATAACGGGCCATATATGAATAAAACTAAATATATCCCTTGATAATATAATATTAAAATATAAAAATAAACTAATGATAATAAAAAAAGGATAAAGACAATGGTAATATAATTTTCAACCTAATCCCATTAACTGATCAAATCTATATCTAGGTAACGTCGCGCGCGCCCATACAAACAAAACATAACAAAAAGTGTTTTAAATGAAAATCAAATCACCCTGGAATTCAATATAAAAAACTTATATTCAATAAGGGTAATCAACCTCCAAAAAATAATATAATATATAAGCTGACATTAAAATTATATTAGAATATCAGCTAAAAAAAATAACGTAAATATCACACTTGAATATTCTACATAAAGCCAGAAACTAATCAGATTCAGCTTCAGGTAAATCAAAAGGTAACCTATTGGTTTCTGCCAAATACTGATAAAAAATAGAATACTAGAAGGAAATAATGGAAACCAAAAATATAAAACTTCCTGTGAAATACAATATCAGTTAAATTGGCACTTCCTGCTAATAACAATACAGGCATAATTAATAATCCAATGAAACTTCATAACTAATCATTTGCGCAGCAGCACGTAACCACCTAAAAATGCATATTTAGAATACTAGCTCATCCTGACATAATAATTCCATATACACTTAATGATGAATAGCAAAAATAATCAAATACCTAAAGATAAATCTGCAATTACAACATATTACTTAAAGGCATTACAGATCAACTAGTTAAACTTAAAGCAAATGTATAAGTGGTGCAAACACAATATAAAAAAATTTGCAGAACTCGGAAATACTGTTTCTTTAGATAATAATTTAATCCATCAGCAAATGCTTGTAGTAAACCATAAGCCCAACAACATTAGGTCCTCGTCTACGTTGCATGCTGCCAATACTTTACGCTCAAAAACTGTAAAAAATGCAACCGCCAATATAATGGTATAAATACTGCTAATATTTTTAAATAAATAAATCAGAAAAAAAAATAAAAATTTTTATAATAAATAATTAATAATGATAAGAAGACAAAACATAATTTTAAACTTTACTAAAAAAAAATATAAAACAATATATTATTAATTTGAAGAATATATTACAAAATATTAAAATTATTTGCGGATAAATACCGCAAATAAGAATAAAAAAACAAATGCACACAATATTAAAAATTCCAAACGTGAACAATCTGTATAATATCTTATAAAACATCTTGTAATGGTCCAAAAAATATGCGATTATATAAAAATAAAGAATATATAAAGACAAGATCATACCAAATGATGATAAGAATACAATAACATTACTAAATTCAAAACCACCCACAAAATCAAAAATCACCAATAAAATTAAATGTTCCTGGAAAACCAAAATTTGATAAAATAAGATAAAATATAATACAGAAAACATTGGCATAAAAATAACAAAGACCCATAATAAAAAATTAAGCGCGTTTTATAACGATCGTATAAAACGCCTACACCTAAAAATAAAGCACCAGATGTAATGCATGACCCAACATCAAATAAAACATACCGGATAAACCTACAATCGAAAAACTAAACATACCGAATAAACTAAAATCATATGGGCTATTGATGAATAAGCAATTATTTTTTAATATCAATTTGACTTAAAGCAACCATTGATCCATAAGTAAACCCCATAAAGCTAAAATTAATATAAAAAAAATCAAATCATAAAAATGTCATAAAAAAATCCTACTAATAATCGTAAAATTGCATAAGTCCCTAATTTAATAATATTCCAGCCAATATTACAGAGCCTGGGGTTGGAGCTTCTACATGTGCTTCTGGTAATCATATATGAAATGGTAACATGGTATCTTAATTGAAAATCCAAAAAACATTAATAAAAAAAAAATTAATGTCTATTCGTAAAAAAATAAGAAGACAAAAAAAAATAAAATGATGACGATCCTTGATAAAGTGAATACTTAAAAAACATAATAAAACAAAAACTGAACCAAATAAGTATATAAAAAAAATTGATAAGCAGCATAATCTTCCTACTACGGCTTCCTCAAATACAATTAACAAAAACATAGGTATAACAATACCTTCAAAATATGCATAAAAAAGAACAAATCCATAGATGTAACACATTCAATAATAACCACAATGAAAAAAATAAAATAAACATATATCAATAATCTTATATCTAAGATATCAATAACTTAACAACAATACATTAATAAAAATACACACAATATAACAATAATAACGAAATACCATCAACCCACAAATATAAGAAATTTGTAAAAAATTTATTTCATAAAATGTAAATACATTTGATACCATAAAACAGATTTATATAATTCAAAATTAAATATAAATTAATAGAAAAAAAATAATAAAAAAAAAATAACTTACAATTCTAAGATATGATGAAAATAACTAAATGCAAACTTAGACACCAAATTATAAAAAAAATTAATCAATAGAAATTCATTATTTATTATATAAATTAAAAGAATAATCGTTAACTTACGAGCGCATAACATCATTGTTTTTGAATTGCGCGTATAACGTCTGACAAATAAAAATTATAATAACAGAACTAAAAATACTATTGGAAATAATATATTACCGCAATTTAATATCAACCTATAATCATAATATAACTTACATTCAAAAAAATTTTAGATAATATTTATATACATTTTTAAAAAAAAAACAATTATATTTAATATACAACCAAAAAATGGCAAAATTTTAAAAAATAATGTAAAATAGAGAAATTCCTAAGAAATAATTCTTACTTAAAATCATACATAAATTTATAATATCAAAATCAGAAAATATTTATAATCAAACGAAACTGCAATTTCAGATTTACGGATACGCCCTTCTAAATTCAAAAATGTTGTATCTATTCGGAATATGCACCCATGGGCAAAATTAAATCAACAGAATCAATTATATCAGTAATAAACAACCTTGAAAAATAATAAATGACGTTAAATCAGAAAAAGATATATTTCAACATCAATCCCTAAAATATAAACAAATTTATTAATATTATTTTAACAGAATTTATTTTATTAATCAACTTTGTTGAATTAATGAAAATTCAAAAGCAATATACGCCCCATTTTTAAACTAATAACATGAATATTTGAAATAGGCATAACAATTCCTTGAAAAAATATAACATACTTGTTAATAAACTATACTATCTATTCGTTGTAAATATCTATTCCAATAAAAACATCTAAATATTATCGAATTTATTAAAAAAACTTAAAGAATAATAATCTTCCAATATAATTCCTTTAATATTAATAATTTACCTACCAAAATAATAATAATGTTAAAGATGTAGAACCTATATAACAACAGGAAAAGTTAAATGACTTAATCCTAATCCAATGAATATGATGAAAATCATATTTACCTAAAAAAAGTTTACGAATCTAGCATTCAATAAAGGTGCCTCTAAACGTATATTGTGCCTATAAATAAAAATTTTATTTGCCTTCTAATCCAACTAAAGTTTCATTTAATTGAAATAAAAATCTAACATCAGCATTTATCAAACTATTATTACAATAATAATATAAGAACACCCAAAACTATTAAAAAAAAATTTCAATTGTAAAGCAGCTCTATACTTAAATAAGCACCACAATAGCTTCAATAAACTTAAATTTAAAATTAACATATTACGGACAAAATATCAATTGCAAAATCTCAACTTATCAAAATCAAAAAATATAAATATTAATACGTGGCGTAAAAGCCGTTGACTTTCCAATGCATCAAAAGAAAATCGAGCTTTATAGATATTCATTCTTCATTCACATTTTCATCAAGACAAGGTAAAATACGAGCCACGCGATTAGAAATAACATCAATACGAATAGACGAACCTATGCATCAGATAAATCAACACTTTGAATTTTATATACTCCCATGGCCGTGCTTTAAAAGCAAATGGCATAGAAGTTAAAGCACCTACAGGACATAATCAATAATATTTCCCAATAATCATCATTTATATAATTAGTAATATAAAAACCAATTTCCATTGATGCACTCTACCAATTACACCTAATTCAGGATTTCCACTAATTTCATAACAAAACGTACACATCTAGTACAATGAATACATCGTGTCATACTGTTTTAATTAAAGGACCTAAACAATTTAAATTATCAACCGCCGCTTTTCAACCTCATAAAATCGACCCTTATCTGTCCCTAAGTTAATGCAATATCTTGTAAATCACATCACCACCTCAATCACATATAGGACAATCTAAAGGATGATTTAATAACAAAAATCTAAAACACCCTCTCGTGCAATACGTACACGTTTATATCTGTAAAGATACACATATTATCTAAAATCGGCATTGCACATGATACAGCTAAATTAGCGCCGGTATAACTTCAACTAAACACATTCTACAATTTCCACTATAGTCAATTTTTCATGATAACAAAAACATGGTAAAATATACCAATACTAGCACATGCTGGAAAATAGTAAGATTCGGTAATACAAAATAAACTTATCATCAATTCAAACTTTATCATAGCACTAATTTAAAAAATACAAAATCAAAATCAAATAATATTACTTAACTCGACTTGCCCGATTTATCGACTACGGACAAAATATAATTTCGATTTTCTATAAAAAAAAGCCTTACGCTTAAAATCCATACAGATAAACTATATGCACGATATAAAAATAAGATACTATAAATTCAAGGCCTACACGCATAATACATTACGCAAAATCAATGTTGAATCCGCAGCAACTAACGATGTTCGCCTTACTACAAAACATAAACCTTCAAGCGATATAAAATTGCATCCTTTCAAAAAACAACTACTAAAATATCGCCAACACTACATGAAAACCATTTTCTGACGATAATATATCAAGACGACTATTACGGGAATTAATAAAGTTTCTATTTTTGTTTTTTCATCTTCTTCATCTAAAAAATAAGCTTCCATATTATATTAAAGCTTTAACAATATACTTCTTAACAGTATAATAACATCTACTCCATTTCTTACTCAATAAGCTAAACGCATACTGTCAATAACAAAAATATTCTCTGTTAAATTTGGGTTAATATAACCCAATCTTTCAATATAACGACCATCTCTACGAGTTTTCTTGGACAAAGAACTATATCAAAAAAATCATAATTTTTACATCCGCGTCTATGTAGTCTATAGTCAAATTATTAAACTTCATAAAACAAATTATTGCATTTCTCTAAAAATATCAATAACTGCGTATGCTAAATCTAATTGAAAAAAAACCAATAATAATTTATAACCAAAATAAAAGAAATCAGAAAGCTTGCCTTTCAGTTAATGGTATAATTCACAAGCATTTTATAAGCAAATTCTTTATTTCAAAATAATAATAAACGCACTAACTAATATAGTATGCACAACTAATTACACTTACCAATACCACACATAATGATAATAAATAATGCTGTGAAGAAATAGAGATCAAATAATCATAGCTTTAGCCGAAAAACCAGCAAAAGGTGGAATACCTGCCCAAGTTAATATGGAATAATCAAAATTCAACTTAATCAAGAATTACCAGAATAAGTAATGAAGATATTCAACAATATTTCGTATTTTTGAAGAATTTTGTAAAAAACGTATGCTAACTAATACAGCAAAAAATTGCATAATGATAATAAATAAATAATAAATAATTAATGGCTGCCATAGCACCCAAATCTGACGACGTACATAAACTTATCATAATATAGCCCATATTTGCAATCGCACTATATGCAATAAAACGATAAATGTTATCTGATACATTGCGCCTAATACACCCAAAATCATAGACAAAGACCACAAAAAATAAATAAGAATATAATAAATTTTTATACGGATATATAACATATTTTCAATTCAAAAAAAATGTTTTACAAAAAATACATATAAAATATATAATACAGAAATTTTTGGCACCACAGCAAAAAAAAATGTAATATGCCGGCAGAGCCCTCATATACATCGGGTACTCAAAAATGAAAAGGTGCGATCCTAGCTTAAATAATAAACCTGCTAAAATAAATATCATTCCATAGATAGCAGAGAGTGGGATAATGTATTATCAACCGAGAATATTAAAATGAATTTCGCAAGATCTCTAAAATAATAACCCCAAAACTTCCATAAATTAACGATATACCAAATATTAATAACCCTGAAGCACATGAACCATAAATAAAGTATTTAAACCAGCTTCGACAGATAAATTAGAATATTTTTTCAAAACTGCCATTGTAAAAGACTTAAACTTTGTAATCTAAACCTAAATAGGTCATCATAAAATCATTTGCCGATAATAATATAAAAACGCCCTCCAAACATATAGCATAAAGATAGGTGTTCAGGACTAAAAAATATCTCATAACGAAAATAATCATTCAACAACAAAAATATAAATAAAGTAATTAAAGTAACACAAACATAATCTCTAACATAATTGGTGTATAAATAAAGTTTTATTGGGAACATGGCAACAACATTTACCGTCATAGTAGTAATTATTATTCACAATGAGCTAACAACCCAATTATGCTATATTTAATCATATATACACCTGTTTGTAAATACCTAAAATACAAATACGGATTATATAAGGATCATAATAATCAATGCCAAAGAAAATATATTAGTATAAAATATATTCAATCTAAAAAATGCTCTTATTCCCCAATCCTCAAATCAAGTTTTATATATTTGTGTTACTGCCCATAAAAAAATTTCTATTTTCGTTCCTATTCCATCATCACCACCCCATCTACTCCAATCTATGTAAAATAAAAACATAACAATTTTTAAAAACTTAAAACTGGTATAAATATAATCACTTAACATCTAATTTTTACCTTTTTTTATTTATCCTTTTAACAAAATAATCCCACCCACTGCTCAACAGAGCACCACCCCAACTATATAAACTACTCATTTTTTTAAAACCACCTATTAATATTTATACCTATACCTACTAAACCCTAATAAAATATTCCAATTTTTTATAAGCGACTATAAAATTTATTGGAATATTTTATTGATAGAATACCCATCCTACCATATTTTACACATGTCTTTTAAAAGCCTTTTCCTAATTATATCAGAAAAAGCTGGTCGTTTATAATACTTCCATCTATAAAATCTTCGAGATTGATCTTTATACATTATTTTATAGTATACTTATAATATTTTCTCTTTGATAAATAGCGACGAAATCCATTTAACCGTTTATACTAAAAATACCAAAACCCATCATATCCATTGATACAAACAAATTAAATTATAGAGCCGTTTAAATAACTTATTTTTTATGGAAATTTTAGTACTATTATATTGATAACTCATTTAGAATAAAATCGAAACGCAGCATTAAAATAACGACACTAGAATTTAGTACCGAACAATCCATAAATAATATAACTGTAATTTTGTCACAATAACCCATTGGATAAAAAATAATAGTTACCTTTTAACTGCTCCATAGATAGATTTCAGACATATCCATATAAGAAGTATTCACCAAATAACTAATTTTAACTAAACAATTTAGATAAATATATCTAGTCATAAATTAAATAACGTTTTAAAATAAAATAAAAAAATAAAATCATAAAAATAATCATTCAAAAATAAAATAAAGGAAGTAAATATACAAATAACTTTCTATTCCTTGCCTGACGCTT
>Ga0206956_1124_pt1 | contig 19754 bp, 18 predicted proteins | sample Alteio_BWOrgHeat_35_FD_153252 | JGI IMG/M metagenome (GOLD analysis project Ga0206956, IMG submission 153252) | Enriched cells from forest soil in Barre Woods Harvard Forest LTER site, Petersham, Massachusetts, United States -... | ecosystem: Environmental > Terrestrial > Soil > Temperate forest >...
TTGGTTGAGGGCAAATGCGTAGAACGTGTTTTACCGATCCATAAGGCCCAACTTCTCAGCTACATGAAGCTTCTCGATATTCCGATTGGGCTTCTGATCAATTTCCACGAAGCAGTTCTTAAGAATGGTCTTTCCCGGCTCATTCTCCCTGGCGCCAATTTACCCTAGCCACTTCGTTTCCTTCGTTCTCTTCTGTAAAATCCTTCCGTGAAAATTTCCCTCAACTGGCTCAAAGACTATGTGGCCCTCGATGCCTCGGTGGACGAGATCAGCCGCGCCATCACATTTCTCGGCTTTGAGGTCGAGCAGGTGATCCGAAGCGGCGCGCCAATCCTGGAGAGTGTGGTCGTTGGCGAAGTGCTGACGCGCGACAAGCATCCCAACGCCGACAAGCTTTCCGTCTGCACCGTGGACATCGGTCCGGCCGGTGGCGTGAAGACGATCGTCTGCGGCGCGCAGAACTACAAGGTGGGCGACCGCGTGCCCGTGGCGCTGCCCGGGGCGGTGCTGCCGGGAAATTTCGTTATCAAGCAATCGAAGATCCGCGGCCAGCTTTCCGATGGCATGATGTGCTCGGCGAAGGAAATTGGCGTGGCCGAGGACGCTTCGGGTTTGCTCATCCTCGACGGCAAGCCGGCCCTGGGCACGCCGATCAACCAGGTCTTGCCGGCCGGTGATGTGGTGTTCGACATCGAGATCACTCCGAACCGTCCTGACTGTCTCTCGCACCTCGGCATGGCGCGGGAACTCGCGGCGTGGTTCAAGAAGGACCTCGTCTATCCGCAGGAAAAATTTCGCGGCGAAATTTCCGACTCGGTGGCGGCGCGGCCAGACCTGCTGGCCTCCGTGCGCGTCGATTCCCCGACCGACTGCCCGCTCTACACGGCGCACATCATCGCCGGCGTGAAAATCGGCCCCAGTCCCGTGTGGATGCAGGAGCGCCTGCGCGCCGTCGGCCTGCGGCCGATCAACAACGTGGTCGACGTGGGCAATTACGTGATGCTCGAAACCGGCCAGCCGCTGCACGCGTTCGATGCGCGGAAATTGGGCGGCAACCAGATTATCGTGCGTCCCGCCGCGGACGGCGAAAAACTCACCACACTCGACGGCAAGGAGCGCGCGCTCAACCAGAGCACGCTGGTGATCGCCGACGCGCAGAAACCCGTGGTCATTGCCGGCATCATGGGTGGGGAAAATTCGGGCGTGAGCGACGACACCGTCAACCTCGTGCTTGAGGTGGCGATTTTTCGGCGGCAGTCGGTTCGCTGGACTTCCAAGCGCCTCGGGCTTTCATCCGATTCTTCCTATCGTTACGAGCGCGGCGTCGATCCGCATGCCGCACTCGAGGCGGCGTGGCGTGCGGTGGATCTCATCGTCGAGACGGCCGGTGGCCAGGTGGTAGGACCGATTCACCGGGTCGGCGGCGACGTGCCCTGGCAGCGCGAGATTGTCGTCACACCCGCGTTTATCCGCGAACGGGTCGGCTTTGACATCCCGGACGCCGACATGCGGACAGCGCTTGAATCGCTTGAGCTCAATATCACCCGCGAGGAAGACGCGCCGGCCGGTGGCGTGGCGTGGACCGTGACAATCCCGAGCTGGCGCGATGACCTCGACCGGCCGATCGACCTCGTTGAGGAAGTCCTGCGGGTTTACGGGACGGAAAAAATTCCCGCGACGGTCATGATCTCGCCCGGCCTCGTTGGGGACGACGCCCCGGTGGTGCTCTTCAATCGTCGCGTCACTGATTATCTCGTCGGCCATGATTTTCACGAGTGCGTCAATTACACGCTGCGGCCCGCGAAGGAACTCAGCACATGGGTTTCGCAGACCGCCGCGGCGGAGCTCGCGCTGGCCAACCCATTTGTCGAGGACCAGTCGCATCTCCGTCCGACCCTGACGATGGGGCTGCTTGAGTCGCTCAAGCTCAACCAATCGCGTGGCGTGGCGGCAACGCGCCTGTGCGAAACCGGCCGGGTGTTCATCGAAAGCAACGGGCAGAATTTCGAATGCGCGGCGGTGGCCTTCCTGCTCGCCGAGCCCGTGGGCGAGCGCTCCTGGCTGGCGCGGCCGGCGACGGACTTCTACACGGTGAAACATCATCTCGAGGCGCTGGCTGCGGCCGCGGGCGTCGATCTCGCTCGTCAGCCGCTGGTGCCGATCACGGGTTCCTTTTATGGCTGGCAGGAGGGACACTCGGCGGCGGCGGGCGATATGGACCACGGCTGGAGCGCGCGTTTCGGCCTGTTGAATCTCGCCATGCTCAACCAACTTGGGATTGAGGGAAAAGTTTACGCCGGCACCTTCGCAATCCTGCCGGAAAAGCTCACGGTGGGCGCGACCCGTCACCGCTACGCTGACTTCAGCCTCTTCCCGGCTGCGTTGCGCGACCTTGCGCTGGAGGTGGACGAAGCCACGACAGCCGACGAGGTGCGCAAGTCTCTCGCCAAGATTGCGCGCGCGGCCGCCGGCGCCGCCCTCGTGCTGGAGAGCGTGAAGATTTTCGACGTCTACCGTGGGAAGGGACTCGCGGAAGGGAAAAAGAGCCTGGCGTTCTCGCTCGTTTTTCGCGCGCCCGACCGGACGCTCACCGACGATGAGGTCAACGTGGTCTTCACCAAGATCCAGGAGGAGTTGCTGAAGACGACGCCGTACCAGATTCGAAAATGAGGATTGGGATCCGGAATGTGGAATGTGGAACTCAGGAAAGTTGGAAAAAATACCGAGCTCTTCCTCCTCCGTCCCTGATTTCCTGAGTTCCACATTAAAACCCGACATGTCTTCCCCAACTGATCTCAACATCGACCACGTGGCGCATCTCGCGCGACTCGCACTCACCCCCGGGGAAAAAGCGAAGTTCGCGGCGCAGCTGGGCGATGTCCTTCGCCATGTCGAGCAGCTCAGCAAGGTCGACGTGGCGGGAGTCGAGCCGACCGCGCACGCGTATGCCGTCAGCAACGTCTGGGCCGAGGATATCGTGCAGCACGGCCTGTCCGTCGAACTCGCGCTGAAGAACGCGCCGGCCCAGCGGCAAAACATGTTTGCGGTGCCCAAAGTCATCGAGTGAACCGCGATGTCCGGGGAAATTTATTTCAAATCCGTCGCCGAGCTGGCGGCGCTGCTTGAGGCCCGGAAAATTTCCGCGCTCGAGCTCACGCAGGCCGTGATCGGCCGAACCAAGGCCGTGGAGTCGCGGGTCAAGGCATTCAACTCCTTTGACGAGGCCGGCGCGCTGGCCCAGGCCATCGTCTCCGATGAGCGCCGCGCGACCGGACAGGCGAGGGGACCGCTCGATGGCATTCCGGTTGGACTCAAGGATGTCATTTCGGTCGCCGGCCAGCCGCTCACGGCTTCGAGCAAGATGCTGGCAAACTTCGTGTCACCGTACGACGCCACGGTCACGCAGAAATTGAAACACGCGGGCGCCGTGTTGTGGGGCCGCCTCAACCTCGATGAATTTGCGATGGGCTCGTCGACGGAGAATTCCGCGAACGGGCCGACCTCGAACCCGTGGGATCTCACGCGCGTGCCCGGCGGCTCGTCGGGTGGCAGCGCGGCCGCGCTCGCGGCCGGCGAGGCGGCGGCCACGCTCGGTTCCGATACCGGCGGCTCCGTTCGGCAGCCAGCGGCGCTTTGTGGGGTCGTCGGCTTGAAGCCAACGTACGGGCTGATTTCCCGCCATGGACTGATCGCGTTCGCCTCGTCGCTCGACCAGATCGGGCCATTCACACGCACCGTGGAGGACGCGGCCATCGTGCTGGGAGCCATCGCGGGCCACGACGAGCGCGACTCCACGTCGTTCAAGGCGGAAATTCCTAACTACCGGGCCGAGCTCGCCGCGCGCCAACGTCCCTGGCGCATCGGTATTCCGAAGGAATATTTCGCCGAGGGCCTTGACCCCGAGGTGGCCGCGGCCGTTGAGCGGGCGATTGCTTTCTACCAGGCGCAGGGCTGCGCGATCAAGGAGGTCTCGCTGCCGCATACGCAGTACTGCCTCGACACCTACTACATCATCGCGACCGCCGAGGCGTCGTCGAACCTCGCGCGCTACGATGGTGTTCGCTACGGCCATCGCTCGAAGGAGGCGAAGGACGCCATCGATATTTATTTCAAGTCGCGCGCCGAGGGTTTCGGCGCCGAAGTGAAGCGCCGCATCATCCTCGGCACGTATGTGCTCTCGAGCGGATATTACGATGCGTTTTACCTGCGCGCGCAAAAAGTCCGCACGCTCATCCGCCAGGATTTCCTGAATGCCTATCGGGAGGTCGATGCGTTGCTCACCCCAACGTCGCCGACGCCGGCGTTCAAGATTGGCGCGAAGGCCGACCCGCTCGCGATGTACCTCTGCGACATTTACACCATCGGCGTAAACCTCGCCGGCCTGCCGGGCATCAGCGTGCCGTGCGGTTTTTCATCGGGCGGCCTGCCGATCGGCCTCCAGCTCATTGGCCAGCCCTTCAAGGAAGCGGAGCTGCTGGCGATGGCGCACCGCTACGAACAATCGCACGACTGGCACACCAAGCATCCGATCCTCTGATTTTGCCCACGGAACACACGGAACATACAGAATGAACTTTCCTCTTTTCGTGTATTCCGTGTGTTCCGTGGGCCACTCCTCCTGAAATGAACTACGAAGCCGTCATCGGCCTTGAGGTCCACGTCCAGATCAAGACCAAGTCCAAGGTCTTCACCCGGGTCGCGGCCGGTTATGGTCACGAGGAAAACACGCTGACCGATCCTGTGGTGCTCGCGCTGCCCGGGACGCTGCCGGTGATGAACAAGGCCGCGCTCGATGCGATCATCAAGGCCGGCCTCCTGCTGGGCTGCGAGATTGCGCCGGTCTGCAAATGGGACCGGAAAAACTATTTCTATCCCGACTCGCCCAAGAACTACCAGATTTCCCAGTACGATCAGCCGATCTGCCTCGGCGGCAGCGTGGAAATCGAGCTGCCCGGCGCGGCGCGCAACGTGATGGGCGAGCATCGTCAGATTCCCCTGACGCGCATCCACCTCGAGGAGGACGTCGGCAAGCTCAACCATTTTGCGCACGATTCGCTCGTGGATTTCAACCGTGCCGGCACGCCATTGATGGAAATCGTCTCCGAGCCCGCGATGCACCAAGCCGAGGAGGCGTTCGCCTACCTGACCTCACTGCGCGCCACGATGATCTATGGCGGCATCTCCGATTGCGACATGGAGAAGGGCCAGCTCCGCTGCGACGCCAACATTTCGATCCGGCCCGTCGGTGAAACCAAGCTCGGCACGAAGGTGGAATTGAAGAATCTCAACTCCATCTCCTTCGTGCGCGATGGCATTGCCCACGAGGTCAAGCGCCAGATCGCGGTGATGAAGGCCGGTGGCACGATTGTGCAGGAGACCCGCCAGTACGATGGCGAGGCCGGCGTCTCGACCGCGATGCGCTCAAAGGAAATGGCGCACGACTATCGCTATTTTCCCGATCCCGATCTCATGCCGGTGAAAGTGGACGAAACGTGGAAAGCCCGGCTTCGCGCCGAGTGCCCCGAGCTGCCCTTCGACAAGCAACGGCGGTTCATCGCGGAGCATCAGGTCCCGTACACAATTACGTCGGTCCTCGTCTGGGATCGGGAGCTCGCCGCTTATTTTGAAGAGGCCGCCAAGATTTCCGGACGGCCGCAGGCCGCGGCCAACTGGATCGTGAACGATCTTCTCCGCGAACTCAGCCACACCCGGCTGCCGCTGGCCGATTCCAAGGTGCGGCCGGCGCACGTTGCTGAACTGGTGAAGCTCATCGAGGCCGGGACCATCCTCGGCAACACCGCGAAGGAGATTTTCAGCGAGATGTTTGCGACCGGCGAAATGCCCGGCGTCATCGTAGAGAAAAAAGGCCTCAAGGTCGTGCCGGCGGACGCGGGTGCGCTCGAGCAGTGGTGCCGCGACGCCATCGCGGGCAACCCGAAGGCGCTCGCGGATTTCAAGTCGGGCAAGGACAGTGCGATCAATGGTTTCAAGGGCGCGGTGATGAAGGCCGCCAAGGGGAAGGCCGACCCGAAGCAAGTCGACGAAACGCTGCGCCGGCTGCTGGCGGGCGGGTGAGCCAGCGGCGATCTGGCGCGTCATGACTTCCGGCCAGCCCAGCGCCTCAATTTCCTGGCGGGCTGAGTTTCAATACCTCCTCAAGGTATCGCGTCCGGGTTTCTGGCTGACGGCCGTTTGGTTTTATCTCCTGCCGCTCGCGCAGGTGCGTTTGCTGGATTCGGGAAGATTCTGGCTGGGGATTGTCTACACGAGCTTTGGCCTGGGATTCATTCTTTATGGGTGGAACGACCTCGTCGACGCCGAGACGGACCGGTTTAACCCACGCAAGGATTCATTCCTCTTCGGCGCGCGGGGCACGCCGGCCCAACTCGCGCGGCTGCCCTGGCAGATCGCCGTCGTGCAGGCGCCCTTTCTCGCTGTGTTCGTATGGCTGGAAGGTCCGCGCATGCTCGCGTGGATGGCCGCGCTCGTGCTGGCGACGTTTCTTTATAACACGTGGCCGCCGCCGGGACTCAAGGGTCGGCCACCCTTCGAACTGCTCAACCAGCTGGGCTACCTGCTGGTCTTCGTGCTCAGCAGCTGGCTCAACCAGGTGCCAGAGCTGCCCTGGCCGACCTTCGTCTTCGGCGCCCTGTTCGCGATGCACTCCCACCTGTTTGGGGAAATCATGGACGTCGGCCCGGATCGCGCCGCCGGCCGCCGGACGACGGCGGCCCTCCTGGGCGTGCGCCGGGCGAAGTTCCTGCTTGTGGGGTTCCTCGCGGTCGAGAGTGCCCTGGTCCTGCACTGGTTCAAGAATCCCGTGATCGGCGGTGGCCTGGCGGTGGCCGCGGGGTGGTTCCTGCTCGACGCCCTCGTGCTTTGGCGCGAGCAAAATTACACCACCGCCCAGATGAAGTTTTTCTTTCTGGCTTGGAATGCGGCCGCCCTCGCGAGCATGGTCTGGATCTGGCGGACGGCGGCGTTGAGCGTTCTCCGCTAGCGCTGTCGTGGACGGCCTTTGGCAGATAACCTGCTGATTGGGATCCTGTCTCCCATGCAAAAACCGCTCGCGCGCCCGCAGTTCTCCTGAATCCTGACCCTCGGTCTCTGGCGACCTCTCCATGCATCTCACGCCCCGTGAACGGGAAAAACTCCTGATTGTGACTGCCGCCGACCTGGCCCGGCGTCGGCAGGCCCGCGGCCTCAAGCTCAACTACCCCGAGGCCATCGCGATCATCACCTACGAAATCATCGAGGGCGCTCGCGACGGCAAATCGGTGGCCACGCTCATGAGCTACGGCACGACCATCCTCAAGGCGGCCGATGTCATGGAAGGCGTACCCGAGATGATTCATGACGTGCAGGTCGAGGCGACGTTCCCCGATGGGACCAAACTCGTGACGGTTCATCACCCGATTCGCTGAGCATGATCCCGGGAGAAACCATAGTCGCAGAGAAGGCCGCGTCGCTCCCGGCAAACGTGGGCCTCGCGACGCTCACGCTCAACGTCGCCAACACCGGCGACCGTCCGATCCAGGTCGGGTCGCACTATCATTTTTTCGAGACCAATGAGGCGTTGCGCTTCGATCGCGCGGCCGCGCGCGGCTTTCGGCTCAATATTCCCGCGGGCACCGCCGTGCGTTTCGAGGCGGGCGACACGAAGCAGGTTGAACTCGTCGCGCTCGCCGGCACCCGCGAGGTCTATGGTCTCAACGCGAAAATCAACGGCAAGTTAGAGGCGAAGCCCCGTCCTGCGCCGAGGCGTTCATCGTCTGGGAAATCCGCAGTCCGCAATCCGAAATCGTAAATCGAAAATGCCCCTCAAGCTCACCCGCCGACAGTACGCCGAGATGTTCGGCCCGACCACGGGCGACCGCGTGCGGCTCGCGGACACCGACCTGTTCGTGCAGGTCGAGCGCGACTTGATCGCCGAGGGCGGGGGCTACGGCAATGAGATCAAGTTTGGCGGCGGCAAGGTCATCCGCGACGGCATGGGCCAGTCGCCCACCGCGCTCGACGCCGAGTCGCTCGACCTGGTCATCACCAATGCACTCATCCTCGATCCAATCCTCGGCGTCATCAAGGCCGACATCGGCATCAAGCACGGCCTGATCGTCGGCATCGGCCACGCGGGAAATCCCGGCATCCAAAGCGGCCTCGGTTCGGTCTACCCTGATCCGCGCACCAAGAAGAAAAACCCGATGATCGTCGGCGCCGCGACGGAGGTGCTCGCCGGCGAAGGCTGCATCATTACCGCAGGCGGGATCGATACGCACATCCATTTTATTTGTCCGCAGCAAATCGACGAAGCCATCAGCGCCGGCATGACCACGATGCTCGGTGGCGGCACGGGCCCGGCGACGGGAACGTTCGCTACGACCTGCACCCCCGGCACCTGGAATATGCACCGCATGCTCGAGGCGGCGGAGGCGTATCCGATGAACCTCGGTTTCCTCGGCAAGGGCAACTGCGGCACCGCCGCGCCGCTGCGCGAGCAGGTGCTGGCCGGCGCGATTGGGTTGAAGCTGCACGAGGATTGGGGCACGACGCCGGCGGCGATCGACGTCTGTCTCGGCGTAGCGGACGAACTCGACGTCCAGGTTGCGATTCACACTGACACGTTGAACGAGTCCGGCTTCGTCGAAGCGTCGATCAACGCGTTCAAGGGTCGCACGATTCACACGTTCCATTCCGAGGGTGCCGGTGGCGGCCACGCGCCGGATATCATTCGCGTGTGCGGCGAGGCCAACGTGCTGCCATCGTCCACGAATCCGACGCGTCCCTTTACGGTCAACACGATCGACGAGCATCTCGACATGCTGATGGTCTGCCACCATCTTGATTCGAAGATTCCCGAGGATGTCGCGTTCGCGGAATCGCGCATCCGGCCCGAGACGATCGCGGCCGAGGATTGCCTGCACGATCTGGGCGCGATCTCGATGATGTCGTCCGATTCCCAGGCGATGGGCCGCATCGGCGAGGTGATCATCCGCACCTGGCAGACGGCGCACAAGATGAAGACCCAGTTTGGCGTGCTCTCTGGCAAATCGCATCCCGCGGCCGACAATTTCCGGGCGCTGCGCTATCTCGCCAAGTACACGATCAATCCCGCGATCGCGCACGGCATCTCGCACATCGTCGGTTCGCTCGAGGTTGGCAAGCTGGCGGACCTCGTGGTGTTCAAGCCGGCGTTGTTTGGCGTGAAGCCCGAGCTCGTGCTCAAGGGTGGATTCATCGCGTGGGCGAACATGGGCGACCCGAATGCGTCGATTCCGACGCCGCAGCCGACTTTTTATCGCCCACAATTCGGCGCCGCGGGCAAAGCGCTCGCTTCCACCTGCGTCACCTTCGTGAGCGCCGCCTCGTTGCGCAGCAAATCCGGACCGAAGAGCCTCGGCCTGTCGCGGCGAATCGAAGCGGTGAAAAACTGCCGCGAGATCGGCAAGAAGGACATGGTCCTCAACGACGCGCTGCCGAAGATCGAGGTCGATCCGGAAACCTACACCGTCAAGGCCGACGGCCGCGTGCTGACGTGCGAGCCTGCCAAGGTGCTGCCTATGGCGCAGCGCTACTTCTTGTTTTGAAGCGGGCCGACTGTTTGAATGACGCGATGCAGCTTGTCTCCGGCCCACTGGCTACCGCGGACGCTTCGCTTCCCGAAGTGGCGGTGCGCGTGGACCGGCTGACCCTTGCGAAGCGTCTTTGGCGTGGCGCGGCGGAAGATGGCGCCGAGTTTGGTTTCGAATTGGCGGCGCCATTAAAAGATGGCGATGTCGTCGGGCAAACGTCCGCGGCGCGTTACATCATCCGTCAGCAACCTGAGCCCGTTTTGGAAATTTCGCTGGAGGTCGCAGCGTCGGCCGCCGCGGGCATCGGATGGGCGATTGGGAACCTGCATATGGAATTGTCGGCCGAGCCGGCACGCTTGTTGGCGCCCGATGACACCGCCGTGCGCCAGTTACTCGACCGCTTGAACGTTCCGTACCGTCCGATCACCGCGGTCTTTCGTCCCGGCCGCTTTGCCCGTGGCAACCAGCAACCGCATGAAATCGGCCCGAGCCATAAGCACTAAACAGCGCTCGGCGACCAAGACGGGTGACGCTGACCTTCACGCTGATCTGTCCGCCGCGTGGATCTGCGGACTTCTGCAGGCGGGCGATTCATTTTTCCCGACGGGGAGCTATGCGCATTCCTTCGGGCTGGAAGGTCTGGCGCAAGAGGGCGTGGTCCGCGATCGCGAGACGCTCAAAAAATTCGTCTTCCTCTCCGTCCTGCCGGCGCTCCGCCGCACGGAATTGCCGTTGGCGGCCCACGCTTGGCGCGCATTTGAAACGCCGGATTGGAAACGAGTGGCTGAAATTTCGCTGCTGTCATCCGCCCTTAAGACGGCGAGCGAAGCCCGCGCCGCCGCCGGCAACATTGGCCGACAGCGCGCGGAATTGTCGGCCGCCATGCGGGCCCATCCGCTCGCCCAGGAATACCTTCGTCGCGCTGCGGCGGGGGACTGGCCGTTCTCGCCAGCGATCTCCGCGGCGTTGGAGGGCCGGGTGATCGGTGCGCCGCTGACGGCGGTGCTGGCCGGGGCCCACTATGCTGCGGTGGCCTCCCTGCTGGCCGCGGCGATGAAGCTGCTGCGGCTTGGCCAGAACGGCTGCCAGACCTTGCTGACGGAGGCGCTGCTCCAGGCGCCGGCGGATATCGCTGCAGCCAGTGCGACCTCGTACGAGGAAATCGGCTGGTTCAACCCGTGGCTCGACATCGCGGCCGCGCGCCATGAAACCGCGGACGGGCGATTGTTTATTTCATGAGCCTATTATTTTCACGCAGAGGCGCGGAGGCGCAAAGAATACCCGGAGGCAAACAGGAAATCCCGGCTCCGAACTCTGCGTCTTTGCGCCTCTGCGTGAATCTCTTCCTATGACACGTCCTCCTCGCATCGGCATCGGCGGCCCGGTTGGTTCCGGGAAGACCATGCTCTGTCTCAAGCTCTGCCAGAAGTTGCGCGACCGCTACTCAATGGCGGCCGTCACGAACGACATCTACACGCTGGAGGACGCACAGTTCCTCACGCGCAATGGCGCCCTGCCCGCGGAACGCATCGCGGGCGTGGAGACCGGCGGGTGCCCGCACACCGCGATTCGGGATGACACCACCATGAACGAGCAGGCCGTCCAAGCCATGGAACGGAAATTTCCCGACCTGCAGCTCACGCTGGTGGAGAGCGGCGGCGACAATCTCTCCGCGACGTTTTCCCCTGAGCTGGTGGACGCGTTCATCTACGTGATCGACGTCGCCGAGGGAGATAAAATTCCGCGCAAAGGCGGACCGGCGATCCGCTTCAGCGACTTGCTCATCATCAACAAAATCGATCTCGCTCCGCTGGTGGGAGCCGACCTCGGGGTGATGGAGCGCGACGCGAAAATCCAGCGCGGGGTTCGGCCGTTTTTGTTCTGTGACCTGAAACGCGAGCACAACCTCGACCAGGTGATTGCGTGGATTGAACGCGAGGTGCTGTTCGGCCGGAAGCCCCGACCCTGAGTGGCCACAAAAAGGCACGAAAATGCACAATAAAATAGCCTGGGAGCTATGGAATCCGGGTTTGGGTGGCGGCGGTTCGTTTTTGTGCATTTTCGTGCCTTTTCGTGGCCAAAAATCCGCTTGATCGATGGCTGAGTTTTCCGGACATCTCTCACTCCGTGCCGCGGCTCGGCCTGACGGTCGCACGATACTCGCCGCGCAATCGTTTCGTGCGCCATATCATCTCAGCAAACCTTACTGGGATGCGGACACGCAGGCGCTGCTTTTGCAGGTGGTGAATCCGACGGCCGGGATTCTTTCCGGTGACCGCCTGGAGTCGGATATCGCCGTCGGGGAAAATGCGGCACTGCTGGTGACCACGCCGAGTGCCAGCCGCATTTTCAAAATGAAAACGGGCACGGCCGAATGCCGGCAACATTTCACGGTGGCAGCAGGCGGCTGGCTGGAGGTCATGCCGGAGCGCCTCGTGCCGCATCGCGGTTGCCAGTACCGCCAGGTCACGCGGGTCGAGGTCGAACCCGGCGGTGAATTATTTTTTGCGGACCTGCTCATGCCGGGGCGGGTCGCGCATGGCGAGGCGTGGGAGTGGAAAAGACTTTGCTTCGAGATCGAGGTGCGACTCGGGGGCGAGCTCATCCTACGCGAACGTTTCGAGCAGACCGGCGCCGAGCTCCATGCGTTAGCCGAACTGGCCGGCTCGGGTCCCGGCGCCTGTTTTGCCAATGCGGTGCTGATTGCCGAGGCCACCGAGGGTGATCAGGTATGGCGGCAAGCCGTGACGGCGCTTCACGGCGAAGGCCTCTGGGTGGGAGTCAGCGCGCTGCGCCGCGGCGGTTGGAGCCTGAAGCTGGTGGCCCCGGATGCCGTGCAGCTTCGCCGCGGAATGCGCGCGATGCGTCAGGCGCTCGCTGTGCGTTTTCCGCGGCTGGCCTGCGATCCGCGAAAGCTTTGAGGCGCGGATTGAGTTGTGGGCGGGGTGCCCTCACCCCGCAGAATCGCACAGCGGGGTGAGGGCACCCCGCCCACAACTGACTATGCTGCGAACATCAGCACGCCCGAGGCCGCAATGGCCCAGCCGGCGTATCTGGTGGCATTGGCGGACGTGCGCGCGGCGAGAACACCGAGGCCCACTCCGGCCGCGTGCAACAAAGCCGTGGCGACGACAAATCCGGCCCCGTAGCGCAATGCGCCGGCCGTCGCAGGCATTTCGGCTCCATGCGCGAAGCCGTGAAAAATTGCGAAGACCCCGACCAGCGCCACACCCGCGGCGATTGGCAGCCGCACCGCCGCAGCCACGAGCAGTCCAAGAACCAGCACGGACGCGGCGATGCCTTGCTCCACGCCAAGGAAAATCACGCCCGTGTGACCGAGCATGGCGCCGAGGGTCATCACGCTCACAAACGCGGCCGGCACAAGCCAGCGGGCGCGGCCGCCGAGCTGCGCGGCCCAGAGGCCGACTGCGATCATCGCGAGCAGATGATCCCAGCCGGAAAACGGATGCGCGAAGCCTCCACTGAAATCCCAGGTGAGCTCATGGCCGTCGTGTCCGGGATGGGCCTGCGCGAGCGCGGGAAGCGCCAGGAGGATTGCGCCCATTTGAGCGGGTCGGGTGACGCGGTTCATGACGGAGAAAATAGCAGCTTTTGCGCCAGTGGCGAAGCGGGTTTTTGCGCCCGGGTTTAGACGGTGCAGATTTTCACGCCTTCGCGCAGCGACGTGAGCGGGTCGCGGGCGGGGACGAATTCCTGGGCGACGAAGCCGGTGTAGCCGGTCGCCTTGATCGCGCGCATGACCGCCGGGTAAAATAACTCCTGACCGTCGTCGATCTCGTGCCGACCGGGCACGCCGCCGGTATGGTAGTGCGCGATGTAGGCGTGGTTGTCGGTGATCGTGCGGATGACGTCACCTTCCATGATCTGCATATGATAGATGTCGTAGAGCAACTTGAAGCGCTCGGAGCCGACGCGCTTGCACAGCTCCACGCCCCAGACGGTGTGGTCGCACATGTAGTCCTTGTGGTTCACCTTGCTGTTGAGCAGCTCCATGCAGACGGTCACGCCCGCTTTTTCCGCGGCGCCGACGATCTGTTTCAAGCCAATGGCGCAATTCTCCAGGCCCTGCTCATCGGACATCCCCGCGCGATTGCCGGAAAAACAAATGACGTTCGGCAGGCCGGCCGCGGCAGCGGCCTGGATGCGCTCGATCATCGAGGGGACATACTTCGCATGATTCTCCACGCGGTTGAACCCGTTGGGAATGGTCGTGGTTCCGTTGGCCATCGCGCAGGTTAGGCCATATTTTTTCAGGAGGGGCCAATCGGCCGGATCGAGCAGCTCAATCGATTCGAGTCCGATCCCGCGCGCCGCTTGCGCGAGCGTCTCGAGCGGGATCTCCTTGTAGCACCATTTGCAGACGGAGTGGTGGATCTGGCCGGGCGTGGCGGGCATGGGAGCTGAGGGGGTTTGATCGGCGGCGTGCGTGCGGGGCAGGGCGGCCAGCGCGGCGGCGCCGGCGAGAGTGACGAGGGCTTCGCGGCGGGTGATGGGGGGCATGGGAACGTCAGGAAGCTCATTCGGCCGCGCGTGCTTGGCAAGCATCGGCGCGTGCGGACACGACGCCGTTTTTGCCGCGCTCCGTCGTGAAAACGCGTTGCTAAGAATTGCCATGATGTCATTTCTTGGCGTTCTTCGCGTGAACAAACGATTCCTCCTGCCCCTTGGCGGTTTCGCGGCCGCCGTGCTCGGGTTCACGGCGTTGCTGTATGCCTGCGGCCTGTGGTTCCGGCCGGACGTCGTGACGCCGCCCGTGCCGCCGCCAGCTGATGAGCTGGCGGTGGTGGAGGCGGCGCGGAAAAATGCCAAGCTGCTCGACCTGACAAATCCGCCGGTCATCACGCGCCAGGTCGATTACACGGTGGGGTCCAAGGCCGCGTGGTGGCCAAAGGGCGAGGCGCCGGTGCTCGCCGCGCTGGTGCGCGCGGGCAACCTGCCGCCGGTGGCCGAGCGCGTCGGGCCGGAGCCGGTGGTGATGGAGGGCGTGGACGGGATCGGCAATTTCGGCGGCAGCTGGTACCGGCTCGCCAACTCGAGCGGGGACCTCAACACGATTTCCTATCGGATGTCGTCGTCCAACCTCGTGCGCTGGTCGCCGCAGGGTTATCCGATCGTGCCGCATATCGCGAAGTCCTGGGAGATCTCGCCCGACTACCGCGTCTACACGTTCACGCTCCGCCGCGGGATGAGGTGGTCCGACGGTTATCCGTTCACGAGCGAGGACATCTTCTACTGGTACGAGCACGAGATAAAGTACTTCAACATTCAGCCCCGGTTTTTGCGCGCGGGTGAAACGCTGGGTCGAGTCGAGAAAATCGACGACCTGCATGTCCGTTTCGTTTTCAGCCAGCCCAACCCGCTGTTTCTCGAGCGCCTCGCTTCCCTGGGGACGAGCTACGACGACTACACCGACCACATGGTGCCGGCGCATTACCTGCGCCAATATCACCCGGAGCTCGGCAACCAGGAGCTGATTCGCAAAACGATGGAGGCGTTCAAGCTCTCCAGCCCGGTCGCCGTCTACCGCCGGATGAAGTTCTACCTCAACCCGGAGCACCCGCGACTCTGGCCGTGGATCTATCACACGTATCAGCCGACGACCCCGCAGACGTTTGTGCGCAATCCGTATTATTTTGCCGTCGATACTCAGGGCAACCAGCTCCCGTACCTCGACCGCTTGGTGATGGACATCAAGACGAACAACCTCATCTCCATCTCCGCGTCCAACGGCGAGCCGTCGATGCAGGACCGCCATATCCGCTACGAGGATCACATCCTCCTGCTCGGCAACGCGGCGCGCAACGGCTACGAGGTCTACCACTGGAAACCCAGCACGCAGTCGCTCTTCGCGATCTTTCCCAACCTGAACCGCCGCGAGGATCCGGCGCGCCCCGATACCAAGCTGCGACACGATCTGCTCAACGAAGCACGCTTCCGCCAGGCGCTCTCGCTCGCGATCAACCGCCAGGACATCATCGACGCCGAGTTCAACGGCCAGACCGAGCCGGCGCAGATCGCTCCGCCGCCGGACTCGCCATTTCACAACGCCCGCCTCTATCGCGCCTTCACGGAATTCGATCCGGTCCGAGCCAACCACCTGCTGGATGAACTGGGACTCACCCAGCGCGACAGCGAGGGCTACCGGACTTTTTCTGGCGGCGAACGGATGACGTTCACGCTCAACCTGACCGACTACGCCATCGAGGGTCCCGCGCAATTCGTGGTGGATGACTGGGCCCGTGTCGGGATCCGCACCATCATTCGATCCCGCGCGCGCCGGCTGTTCGAGCAGGAGAAGCTCACCTACGAGCACGATTTCACCGTCTGGACGAGCGAGAGCGAATTTTACCCGCTGGGTGAACCCCGCAATTTCGTTCCTACTTATTGGGAATCCTACTTCGCGCCGGGATACGGCGTATGGTATCAAAACGGCGGCCTCTACGGCAATCCCGCCGCCCGCCGCCCCAACGCGATCGAGCCGCCCGTCGGTCATCCCCTGCGTCACGCGATGGAAATCCTCGAGGAGCTCCGGGCGCTCCCGGACGAAGCCGCCCGGCGGGCGCGCTTCAACGAGATCCTCGAGATCGCGGCGGACAACGTATGGGTGATCAGCATCAGCACGCCACCACCCCAGCTGGTCGTCGTAAAAAAAGGATTTCGCAATGTCCCGCGCACCGCGCTGTTCGCGTCCAGCCTGCAGTCGCCGGGCAATGCCGGCTTGGAAACTTATTTTTGGGATCATCCGTCCGATCCGCCTTCCGTGCTGGAACAGACGCAACGGGAGATCATGACGATCACGCCGCCGCCCAACGCCGTGGGCGCGGTTCGTCCCCAGCTGCCCGGTTCCGGACACGGGCTGCGCACTGTCATTCGCTGGCTGGTCGGTCTTTCGCTTGGGCTCGGGTTGGTGCTGGTCGGCGTCCGTCATCCTTTCATCGGCCGTCGTCTCCTGCTGATGATCCCGACGATGCTGGTGGTTTCGATCATCGTCTTCACGCTGGTGCAACTGCCGCCCGGCGATTACGTGGATGTCCGGATCACCCGCCTGGAAATGGAAGGCACGGCGAGCAACGACGAGCTCGCGGCCGACCTGCGGAAAAGCTTCCACCTCGATGATTCCGTCGTGCAGCGTTATGCACGCTGGCTGGGGCTCACGTGGTTCACGAGTTTCCAGACAGCCGACACCGGCCTGCTGCAGGGCAATCTCGGTCTCTCGATGGAATATGAGAAGCCGGTGAACGACGTCATCGGCGATCGCATCCTGCTGACCCTGTTGGTCTCGGTCTCGACGGTGATTTTCACCTGGGTGCTGGCCCTCCCGGCCGGTATCTATTCCGCCGTGCGGCAATACTCGGCGGGCGATTACGGGATTACCCTGCTCGGCTTTCTCGGACTCTCCGTGCCGTCGTTCCTGCTGGCGCTCGTCCTGATGTACTTCGCGAATCGCTGGCTGGGAGCCAACATCGACGGCCTCTTCTCGCCGGAGTTCGCCACGATGACGAAATGGAACTGGGCCAAGGTCGAGGACCTGGCCAAGCACATCTGGCTGCCGGTCGTCGTGCTCGGGCTGGGCGGCACCGCCGGCATGATCCGGGTGATGCGCGCCAATCTTTTGGACGAGTTGAAAAAGCCCTACGTCACGACGGCCCGCGCCAAGGGCGTGCGGCCGCTCAAGCTCCTGTTGAAATATCCGGTACGGCTCGCGCTCAATCCCTTCGTCTCGGGCCTCGGCGGTCTTTTCCCGCAACTCGTCTCGGGCGGCGCGATTGTCGCCATGGTGCTCAGCCTGCCCATGATCGGGCCGGCGCTGCTCGATGCATTGCTCGCGGAGGATGTGTACCTCGCGGCTTCACTATTGATGGTCCTGAGCCTGCTCGGAGTGGTGGGGACTCTGGTCAGCGACCTGCTGCTGCTCTGGCTCGATCCGCGCATCCGCCTCGGCGGCGCCTCTCGCTGACCGCGCTTGCGCGCGCGAGCCGGATCGCTAAGCTGGGGGCATGAACCCCGAAAATTCTTTGTCCCGCCGCGACGCCCTTAAGACCCTTGGCGCCGGCGCCGCCCTCGTTGGACTTGGCCTGCTGGCGTCGCCGGCCCGCGCCGTCGAAACTCCGGCCGCTATGCAGCCGCCACAACCGTTCACCTTGCCCAAGCTCGGCTACGATTATGGCGCGCTCGAGCCGCACATTGATGCCCGGACGATGGAGATTCACTACACGAAGCATCATCAGGCCTACATCAAGAACGCCAACGACGCGCTGAAGGATCACCCCGAGCTGCAAACGCTGACCGCGACGCAGATTCTCCAGCAGCTGCCCGCCATGCCGGAGAAAATCCGCACGACGCTGCGCAACAATGTCGGCGGCCATGTGAACCATTCGTTTTTCTGGCAGGTCATCGCGCCCGGGGCGGGTGGAGCGCCGAGCGGAACTTTGGCCACGGCGATTACCGGGCAATTCGGATCCTTCGACGCCTTCAAGAGTCAGTTCGCCGACGCGGCGGCCAAGCGCTTTGGCAGCGGCTGGGCGTGGCTCAACGTGAAGAACGGCGTGCTGTCCGTTCAATCGACGGCCAATCAGGATTCGCCTATCAGCGACGGCGCGGTTCCGTTGATCGGGCTCGATGTCTGGGAGCACGCCTATTACCTGAAATACCAGAATGTCCGCGCCGACTACGTGAAGGCGTTCTGGAATGTCGCCAATTGGAGCCAGGCCGAGGCGAACTACACGGCCGCGATGGCTTGAGGCCGGCCTCCGGCCACAAAAAAGGCGCGGATTTTAATCCGCGCCGTAAAATCACACTATCGCCTCGTCACTTGACCACCGGAGCCGGGGCCGACTGACGAGGGAAGGGCGCGGCCGTTAGGTCAGCGGCGTCGCGGATCGCCTGGGGCGAAACGCCAAAAAATTCGACCATGTGTGAAACGTCGGTGTATCCGCGCGTCTTCAGCGTCTCTTCAATCTTTTGCACCATCCCGCGGAGTTCGGCGGCCGTTGCCGCATCGATTTCCTCGACGCGATTGGTGGCCTTGCAAATCACATGATAGCGGCTCGTGGCGCTGAGATTGATCTCATAGAGGCTCGTGCCGTTATGGAAAAAGGAGCGGCGCACCAACCCAAGTTCCTCAAACACGGCGAGACAGCGATAGACTGTCACCAAGTCGCAGGAACTGTCGGCAAGGTCGTTGTGAATCTGCTCAATGCTCGCCGGCTGTCCGAAGCGAAGCATCGTCTCGAGAATCGCGATGCGGGGCTGCGTGATCCGCAAACCGGATGACCGCAAGCGGCTGATCGCAGCGTCGATCGGTTTCGCATCTGCGGGGATGTCACTGTTGACTCCCGCGATCGGGTGGTTCGTCTGAGTTGAAGCAATCATGGTATCGTCCGGAGCCATGGAGATAGACGGGATGAGACCCTAGATGCGAGGCTATTGTTGCACAGTTGTAATAATCTATCCCGGGACCGATTCGGGTGGTTGCGAGGTTGCGCGACGCGGGGGTGTGTGCTACTTCCCACCCAGAAATCCATGCAAGACCTTGAATTTGCCGAAGTCATTGCCCTGATCCGCAAGGAGGACCCCCGTTTTGACCGGAAAGCCTACGATTTTGTGCGCCATGGCCTCGACCACACGGTAAAAGAGCTGAAGAAGAAGGACACCAGTCGCGCCACTCGCACGGCCCATGTTTCTGGCGGCGAGCTGCTCGATGGCCTTCGAGTTTACGCCTTGGATCAGTACGGCCCCTTGGCCAAAACCGTGCTTAACTCTTGGGGTGTAAAGCGTTGCACTGATTTTGGCGACATTGTATTTAACCTCATCGAATACAACGTCTTCAGTAAGACCGAAAATGATCGGCGCGAGGATTTTGCCGACCTCTATTCATTCGACGAGGCATTTGTAAAACCGTTTCTGCCGGCCAAAGTCCGCTCGGTTGGGCCTTCATCGTCGGCAGCGGGATCGCTGGGATCGGCCTGACGGTCGGGCGGGATGGCCCGCGCTGCATCTTTGCCGGCTCTTTTGAGGCCGGCTGTCTCACTAAAATCTAAATGCCAAAACCCTCTCCCCGTTCTGCCGACTTCCGTCTGCTCGAGGCCTTTTGGCGCGAGCCGGTTGAACGGACCGTGCTGGCGAACGGCCTGACCGTGATTCTCAAGCCCGACCGTTCGGCCG
>Ga0206956_1120_pt1 | contig 19671 bp, 15 predicted proteins | sample Alteio_BWOrgHeat_35_FD_153252 | JGI IMG/M metagenome (GOLD analysis project Ga0206956, IMG submission 153252) | Enriched cells from forest soil in Barre Woods Harvard Forest LTER site, Petersham, Massachusetts, United States -... | ecosystem: Environmental > Terrestrial > Soil > Temperate forest >...
GTCCTCGTGCCCGCCGGAAAATATCTGATCGGCAGCATCCAGCTCGGCGATCGCACGATCCTGCGGCTCGAAAAAGACACCATCCTTACCGGCAGTCCCGATCTCGCCGACTATCCAATGTGCGATGTGCGCTGGGAAGGTCGCTGGCAGCCCGGCCGCCGCGGTCTCATCTACGCTTCGGCCGCTGATAACACGGGCATCGTCGGCCCCGGCCGTATCGAGGGCAGCCCATGGCCCACGGGGACGAATTCCCCTGATGGCATACGCAATCCCGTCGTCGTCGAGCCCGTCTCGTGCAACGGCGTGCGCTGGGAGGACTTCACCGTAGTACAGGGTGGCCACTGGGCCACGCATCCGACGTATTGCACCGATGTCGTGATCAAAAATCTCAACATCACCGGGCGCCGCGATGGCATCGACGTCGACTCGTGCAAGAACGTCCTTATCGATAGCTGCACGATCGAAAACGGCGATGACTGCATCAGCCTGAAGTCGGGTCGCGGCATGGACGGCGCGCGCCTCAGCCGTCCGTGCGAGGACATCGTCATTACGAACTGCACGCTGACCGGCATCCGCTTCGCCTGCGTCGGCATCGGCAGCGAGATTTCCGGCGGCGTGCGCAACGTGCGCATCGAGCACTGCAAGATGAAGTCCGCGACGCACACGATCTACATCAAGACCCGCATCGGCCGCGCGGGCGTCAACGACAACATCACCGGCAACGACCTCGATATCCTCGGCGGCGATTTCCTGCGCATCAACCTGGTGCGCGGTGGCAATAGCAGCACGGCGGACGATCCGGTCGAGGGTCTCATCGGTTACCCCACGGGCCGGAATTTCAACTTCTCCAATGTCCGCCTGAATGGCGCGAAGGCCGTGCTGGTCGGCACGGAGATTTCCGCGCTACGCCCGATGGAGAACCTCACGCTGACCAACATCACCGGCACCTGCACCGCCGGCCTCACGATGGCCAACATGACGGGCGTCATCCTGAAGGATATTAATGTAACGGGTTATAAAGGCGATCTCCTCGGCATCGTAAATGTGACAGGCAAGGGCCTCGAAGGCGCCGTGACCATTCCCGCCCCGGTGGATCCCCCGCCCGGCAACGCCCAGGGCTTTGGGCCTGGTCGTGGTCGCGGCCCGCGCCCGCCCGGATCGAAAGGGTCCGCGGACGGAAAAGCTCCGACAACGGAGCAAACGCCGGCTGCACCCGTACCGAAAATGTAGGGCGGGCTTTATGCCCGCCTGGTCTGTGTAGGGGCGCGCCTTGTGCGCGCCCTTTTTGTCGAACACCCCATCGCACGCATCCCAAACCGGGCGCGCACAAGGCGCGCCCCTACGCAAATCCTCACACCATCGTCGGCACCACAAACGGCGCGCGATACTCGCGCCCGTGCAGCTTGTTCGCCGCTGCGCTGTTTTCACCGGTAAATTTCTCCGTCTTCGCATCGAAGCGCAGCGGCGCGCCGAGGGTCATGGGCGTTTTCTCCAAATCCACGTCGTTCGCCGCCAGGTGGGTGCTCACGCGACCGAAGGGCTCCGCGAGGATCGGCCGGGCCTTGAGTTGATCGCGAATGTCGCCCGGCTTCATCGTGCGGCCGATGCGATATGAGATATTCGCCAGATGAACGAGCGCGCTTGATCGCTCGCCTTCCAGCAGCGGCCCGTGCAAGTCGGATTCTTTGCGACTGCGCACCGCCGTGATAAAATTGGCATGGTGGTCGCCGCCGCCGTGAAATTCCTGCACGAGCTTGCCGTCGCGGTCGAACGCCTGGACGAGCGAATAGTCGTTGGAGGGAATCGTCAGGTATCCACCTTCGCAGTGCACCACATTCCCGATATTGATGCCGAGATACTTGTCCATGGTCTCGGCCATGCCGCCGGTTGAGCCGAGCGTTTGCGTCGCACCAGCGTCGCCGCTCCACTGGTCGGGCTTGGTCGGCAGCCCACGCACCTCGAAGATAAAGGGTGTCGGATAATCGTAGTGCACCAGGAACGTGTTGGGCGTCTCACCGTCGTCGACGTAGCCGAATCGTCCTCCCATCGTGAATACCCCGGCCGGATGCCCGGGATCGCCGAGGAAGCGCCGGCCGACGTCGAGCTGGTGGTTGCCCTGCGCCACCATGTCGCCGTTGCCAGTCGCCCACTGCCAGTGCCAGTCGTAGTGAAAATGCATCCGGCGCAGCGGCACGAGCGGCGCGGGGCCCTGGAACAAATCGTAGTTCACCGTCGCCGGCGGCTGCACCGGACCCGCGGTCTTCCCGATGCTGAGCCGCCGCTTGTACACGATGCCGCGCACGAGCGTGACCTTGCCGAGGTGGCCGGCCTGCGTCCAGGCGATCGCCTCGGCGATGGCGGCGCTGGAGCGGTTCTGCGTGTTCACCTGGATGATACGGTTGTATTTCTTCGCCGCCGCGAGGACCTGCAGTCCTTCCCACAGGTTGTGCGAGACGGGTTTTTCGTGGAGCACGTCCTTCCCTGCCTGCATCGCCCAAATGCTTTGCAGCACATGAAGGTGATTCGGCGTCGCGATGGCGATTGCGTCGATGTCCGAGCGCTTGAGCAGGTCGCGATAGTCGACGACTGCATCGGCCGGGGCGTTCGCCGCTTTCGCCGTCGCCATCTCCCGATCGAGGATGGCGGTATCCACATCGCAGAGTGCGACGACGCGCACGCCCTTCATCGCGCGAAAATCCTTCGCAATGCCGCGACCACGACTGTTGAGGCCGGCCACGGCGACGCGGATGTCGCCATTTGCGCCGCTGACCTGCGACCATGAGCGAGCGGAGAACGCGGCGCCGGCCGTGGCCAGCGCGGAAACCTTGAGGAAAGAGCGGCGGGTAAGCGGGGTCATGGGGAAAGGGATTTTTTCTCCCGCCCGCGCTGTGTCGCTCAATGAGGGGATGGAGCGGCAGCGCCTGGCGGTTCATCGACGAGCAGCCGGGACTGCACTTCGAACGAACCACGGTAGAACGGGGGGAACAGAATTAACAGCGCCCGTTCGTTTTTTTTCAACTGCAACGTCTCGGCATACGCCTGATAAATGCGGCCCTTGACTGACGCACGAAGCAGGATTTTCGCTGACCGCGCGACCGTCTGGGCCGCATTCAGGCCGTCTTTCAGGGTCACGTCCTTCCCATCGACGATGCCATTGAGTGCGAGCCCGCTGAAGTTGATGATCGCGAGCGAGCCCGCCGGCTGCCGTCCGCCGCCATCGTCGAGCACGGCCACGCGATACTTCAGGGTAGTCGCGGGCTTCGCACCTGTGCTGGACGCGACGGGCGGTCCAATGGGAGAAAACAGCAGCAGCGCATTGCTGAATTCCAGCGGCACCGTGACCTCCGCAACTACCGCCCCCGAACCGCTATCCACAAAGCGCACCGGCATCGCGCCCCGATAGTCATAGCGCGGCGACCGTGCCGTTGGATAAAATATGAGCTTCGCCGCCGCCGTGTTCGGTCGCGGTAGGTAGCTGAGACCCGCGATCGGTTGAGCCGAAAACACGCTGAAATGCAGCGGCTGGTCCGGCGGGCGCGGAATCTGGGCAGGCAGCGCCGAGGCAAAAACGAGAGCCAAGAAGGCAAACTCAATTCGAAGGTAGGGCGCGATCGCTGGGCGCGCCGGTTTGTTCGTAGCCGAAATCGTCAGGTTTTGGCTTTTCCTCGACCCGGCCAAACTCTGACGAGTTCGGCTACGAATCGATTCAAGCGCGTTGAGGGCAACGCGCTCCACCTTCCGTCTCAAATATCCGATCGCGTGAGCCATCGAAATGAAATAATTTTAAACCGACGCCCAAGCGTCTGATTCCCGTTGGTCGGATCGGTGAGCCCAGTGGGTGCGACCGTCGCGTCGTCCGCGCTCGGACTAATATAATCGGGGATGCGTTGCGCGGTCGCCTCGCACCACGCCTTGCCTTCCACTGCGCCGGTCGTGGGATTGACCGTCTCGCCGTAGGTGCGAATGATAAAGGTATCGGAGCGCGTGAAGAGCACCGGGGCGAGCGCCGTCATAATGTCGGCCTGGGTGAGCCACTGGGAGCTGAACTCGGCCACGTTCGCATTGATGCCCGCCGTGGCGATCGCCTGTTCCAGCAAGCTCGGGTTGGTCGAGCCCACTGGATTAGGCCCCAGGAATTGCTCGAGCGAGAGAAACGGCCCGTTCGCCACTTGGTACGTTTTGATGGTCGCGGTGATCGCCGTCGCGAGCGTCATCACCTGCGTGGGCGTCAGTGCCGGAGTCGTCATGCCCTGGCGGAACAACTGTCGGGGCGGCCCGCCGCTGTTCGTATCCGCCAGGTAGGTTTCTTGTGCCGACTGCGCAAAGCGCAAGAATACCGGGTCGGGCGCCGGCGCAACCGTGGCGGTAGCCGTATCCGCATTCGTGCCGGTCGTCGGGTCGGCATTGAGATACGTGAATCCTGGCGACTCCGGAAACCGGATACCGCGCAGCACTGCCGCCCACGCCGTGGAATTGACCGAGTTGAGGTTGAACGCCCCGCTCTGGAGGAGATATTTCGACGATTGCTGGGTGGGCGCACCGGTTGGGCCGGAGGTGCCGGCCGCCTGCAAATCGGCCAAGGTGACCGGCAAGCCGGTCGCAGTATTGCGCGGCAGCGGCTTGAGCAGCGGATTCGGAAGCACCAGCGAACCGGTGGCCGCCGCGGGCGCGACATTCACAGCGAGCCCCGAGAAAAAGAATTGGTCGAACAGCGCCCCGGTGGCGGTGACGTTCCCCAGCGCCGCCGCCTCGCCCCAGGAGTTGCCAATCGCGAACGGCCGTTGGCCAAGCAATTGAAAATGCTGCAATTCTCCCATAGAGAGAATGGGCGCGCGCGGCAGCTCGAATACCGGCACGTCCGCATCGTAGCTCATGCCCGTGGGAATCGTGGGATCCCGGTCCAATAATCGATTCGGGTCGCTCACCGGAATCGAGGTGTAGCCGGCGGCGCCTAGACTTGATACGCCTGAACTTCCGGTCGTTCCATCCCCTTGCGAGCCAAATACGAACGAGACGCTCTTGGCCCCCAACTGCGGACTACGGGGGTCGCGTTGCGGCGCCGTCAGCCAGTTGTAACCGTTTCCATCGGTGTCTTCCTGCTCCGCGAGCCGGTACACAAATACAAAATCATCGCCGACATTCGAACTGGCGAGAGTGGGATCTTTAGGCTTGGTCGCGAAAGCTTGGTAGGGCGGCAGCGTATACGTGGCCAGTACCGCTCCATCCGAACCGCGCACGAGATCCACCGTCAGCACCGCTGGATTAGGCATCGACGTGGAAATTTGTACCGTCGTCCCTGGGGTCGTCGAATAATTCACGCCGGTCGGATTCACGATTCCGGTCGTCAGCACTTCCGTGCGACTATAAAAAGCGCCTGTCGCGGCACTCCCTGTGCCGCTCGAGGCCGACCAATTATAGACCCGCCCGGGCAGCCACGAGGTCTGGTCCGGCTGAGAGGAGGGATTCCACGGCAGCGTAATCGTAAACGGGTCGCCGTAGATCGACGAGTCATTCAATGCGACCGGCGTTTGCGTGGTGGCCGTAGCCGACACCCCACTTGAATCGGTTGTGGTATCCGTTTCCTGCAGAACCACCGACGGGAGCCCGTGAATCCGAATCTGGAGACCGCTGGAATCGGGCGGCACCAACGCGCTCGAGTAGGGATTCCACAAGCCGGCCACCACCCGCGCACTCATTTCCATCGCGGGCGCGGTCGAGGTGGAGGTGCCGCTCCGGACGGAGAAACCGATCCCCAGGAAACTGAGGATGGGGGCCACAGAAAAACTGGACGTGTTGCCGACGTCCGCCTGCGGGAGGGTGATCGCATAACGGCGTCGCAACGGATCGCTCGAATACGCCGGCACCGGCGGCGAGATCGCCGATGGGTTATTGGGGTCCTCCATATAGCCGGGGATCGCGACGTTGTTCGGATCGTAGTTCGCCCAGGCATCGTAGGCCACTCCGAGCGGACTCGGCGTCGTCCCCTGCGAAAACAGCGAGAGATCCTGTCGCAGCCCGCCGAGATTGGAATTTGCGAGCACGTTGAAATTGTTCGGCGACCACGTGAAAAAATTCTGCTGAAGTCCCGTCGCACCCGATAGGCCGACGGTGGCGCTCGCCGTCTTGTAGAACGCGAGCTGGCTGATCGCCGTGATATTGGCTGTCATCGCCGTGTTGCTCGGACTGGTCGTCGTACTAGTCGTGTCGCGCGGCTCGAAGACCACCGCGCCCGTCGCATCCGCCGCGCCGGCCCCGAGGGAGACCTGCTGGCGGGTGAGGCTGAGCAGACTGGGAAAATTCGAATACGGCGCGTAATTGTAGACGCTGGCGGTGGAAGTCGGATCGGTGGCCGTCGGGTCGGCCAGTGCGACCGGCGCCTTCACGCCCTGGTCGCCCACCCACCACGCGTAGTGCCCGATGGTCACGGCCGTGGCGCCGGCGATACCGGGTGAGCCCACCGTGGTGATCGGCTGCAACTGCGCGAGCACATCGCGCACTGTCCCGGAAGTATGGACGCCGACGAGTTCCACGGAATTGGTCGCGGTGAACGCGCTCTGCGGCGTAACCGAAAGCGGCGCGGCCACCCCACCCGCCTGAAGTTCGTTGCCGCTGACCAGCCACGTCACGGGCGTGGCAGAGGGCGTGGTGACGGTCGTATTGCTCGACCAAACACCGGTGAAATGCTTCGTGCTGGTGCCGTTGGGAAAAGCGTCCGCCGTCGCGGTGACAGCCTGGTCCGGCCCCGCATAGAGCTGTAGTTGCCCGAGTGCGACATTGAGCGCCATGAGCGCGTTTTGCCGCGCCTGCGCCTGCCGCATCGTGTTGGTGGCGACGGCCGTTTCGATCCGCGTATAGGCCGCGAGGCCAAGGAGCAGGACGACGAGAAACGCCAGCAGCGTGATGCTGAGCAGCAGCGCAAATCCGTTGCTGCCTTTGGGGACGCGGCGCCCTCGCCGCGTTTTCATACCTATTTCGCATTCGACAAAACGCGACGGGGGCGTCGCGTCCCCGATGTTTTTGCCACCGCCGTTGTGGAATAAAAATGACATCAGAGCGGCTGCGCGTTGACGACAATCCGGCGGGTGAAGACCTGCGAGTGCGCGATCGCGATTTGCCACCAGTACTGCTGGGCGGTAACGCCGGTCGGGAGCGTGGTGGAGGAGGGGATCGATGGATTGGCCTCGTAGGCCGCGATGAGCCGCGCCCCTTCGTCGGTGAGCACGCGCACCATGACGTCGACCACGTCGGGAAACGCATCGGTGGCACCGGCCACGCTCGAGGGCGTCTTCGCCAGATAGTTGGTCGCGGAGTTGGTGGCCGGAAACACCAACCGCAATCCATTGGTCGCCGTCGCAGTCGCATCCCGCACATAGAAGCGCACACCCAGGTCGATGACGTTATCGGCAATCACACTGCTCAACGTAGGGTATTTGATTTCGCCCGGATCGCCCACCGCAACCGAGTTCGACACCGGCCCATAACCCGCCGCCGTGATCGTGTATCCGGTTTCGAATGTCCCGACCGAACTGGCCGTGGTCCCATTACGCGCCGGCCTCACCTCGGAGCGGTGCAACAAATAGCGGATGTCGGTGCTCAAGGTGCTCGTCGACGTCCGGCGCCGCACGATCTGATAAGCCACGGCCACGGGCGCGGACTCCGTGGTCGCCGTGTTGTTGGCGGACGAAGCGTCATTGGTGCCACGCTTGGTGGTGAAAAACCGCAACCAGGTACCGCCGATGCCGAAGCGAGGACTGGCGGTGGAATTGTCGCCGAGGTTGCTCAGAGTGGTGCTGGAGTTGCTGATAGTCGCCGTGAACTGGAGCGAAGCGCCGGTGCCCGTGACGTTGCTGCCCGGCTTCTGCGTGGTGGCCGTGCCGGTGGTCAGCCACAGGCCCGAGGTATTGGTCGTATTGGAGAGAAACGTCGCCGCGAGCCAGGTGTTGCCATCGTCCCGAAACCGCGCACCGGAAAGATCGAGCGAAAGCAGATCGAGCGCGTAGCGCGCCTGCGCTTCGGCGGACAGCCGGCCGGAGGTGCGTGTCCAAAAACTTCCTACATTCGAGACGATGATGGCACAGAATCCGGCAATCAGCGCAGTGATCCCGGCGGCCACGAGCACCTCCAGCAGCGTGAAGCCACGGCGCGCGCCGCGCTCGGGAACCTGTAGGTCGGGGTTTATGCCCGACATGTCGGGCATAAACCCCGACCTACATTTCGACTGAGAGCTGTGTTCGGTATTCCGCATCGTTCAGCGGGTCACCGCGCCGGTGACGAAGAGCACGCGCTTCTGACTATAGTCGAACTTCACCGTCGCCGAGGGATTGCTGCCGATCTCGACCGCGCCGGTGCCACCCGCGAGCGGGACAAACGCCGGCCAGCGGATCCGCGCCGTATAGGCGATCATCGGCGCGACGGCGTCCGAGGCCGGATTGTTGGGCGAGAGGGTTTCGTTGCGAATGAGCGCGATCTCGAAAAACTTGTCCGCGCTGCCGTTAATCCAGGTATTGGCCTCATTGAAGGCACCCATCCGCGTGCCGTCGTGACTCGCGAAAAGGAGATGGGTGGTATCCGTCGCGACATCATAAGTAGGGCTGGCGTCGTCCAGGGTGAGCTGATGAGACTTGGCGGTGCTGACCAGCAGGCGGGCGGCCAGCGATTGAAACGGCGCGCCCGCCGCGACATCCGCGGCCTCCTGCGTCTGCAACTTGACGCTGAGCAATTCGGCGACATGCGCCGCCGCCTCCGCATCGGCCACATCGCCGACGGATTTGGCGACCGGTGCATAAAGCGCGATGACTCCTACAATCCCAATCGCGAAAATCCCAACCGCCACCATGACCTCGAGCAGGGTGAAGGCCGCGATAAGGCAGGGCTTAATTGGGGACGCGGCGCCCTCGCCGAGTTTCAGGATTTTCCCAGACTGGGAGAAACGCGACGAGGGCGTCGCATCCCCACCGGTAACGTGCGGCGAGAATCGATCGGTAGACCAAGATGAATGAGCGGTTGGAAGTCTCACAGCACTCAAAAACTATACGGATCGTTCACAAACGAGATTCCCCCGCTGGGACGAATCAGCACGCCACGGACGGCCCCGGCCCGGTCAAACGCCGGCAGGCTGCTCGACGATAGCGCGCCCGTGGCCACGACCAGCTTGAAATACGGCGACGTCGCCGGCGTGATCGAGCCGTCGGAATTGAACTGCACGTAATAGACCGCCGACACGGCGTTGAACGCCGTACCCGTCGGCTGCTGACCCGCGCTGGGTCCAGCGACCGTAGAGGTAAAACTGGAGAGCGGCGCCGGATTAGTCGGCCAGGTGACTCCCGTTCCGAGCAGCCCGGTCACTGAGTTCGGCACGATGTAGACGCCTTTGGGAAGGTAGGTCGGCGTCCCGACCGGCACCCACGTAGTCGAACCTTCAGGCGAAGCGACGAAGACCTGCAGCAGCCGAAGATATTTGTCCGAGTCGCCACTCGGCGGACGCACCGCGTAAACGTAGATGCGCGCTTCGGTCTGGTTGACCGCGGCCTGCGCACGCGCGGTGTTCGCAAGGCTGCCCAAAATAGCTTGGGCACTGGCCAGCGAGTTCCCCCCTGTATCGCCCAGCGAGAGGCTGAGCGTGCCGACGAGCAGTGCAATCAGCCCGATGACCATCATCAGCTCAATGAGCGTGAATGCACCTGCATTGAGGTAGGGCGCGACCGCTGGGCGCGCCGTTCGGCATACGCATGCTCCTTGTAATTCGCGGCGGGCCCAGCGGTCCCGCCCTACCCGCGGATGATCTTTTTGGCTCCGCGCGACACGCACAGCTGCAGATGTTCGAAAGACGGACACGGTGCGAACGCGCGTCATTTCCAACTCATGATCAAGTCATTTCCAACCGTGGCCCCGGTTGGAGCGCTGTAGAAGATCACGCCTTGATGGATACCGCCGGTATTCGTGGTCGGAAGATCGGTCGTCAGCGGGGTGATTGAAGGCGTGGTGGCACCCGGCGGCGTGACACCGGGGTAAGAGCCCGGACAATCGGTCCGGTTGATCACGCCATCGAGATTAGTGTCGGTGATGACGGCAATGGAAGTGTTGTGAAATCCATCGCGGATGAAGTTGAGCTGGGCGGCGGTGTTGTAGCCGTTCGTGACATCCCCCTGCGTTACCATGTCGTCGTCCGAGAAGGCGACGAACTGGATGCGACGCGAGTTTTGCGCCTGCGGCATCGGCGGCGTACGCGTGGTCGGCGCATTCCACGTGCCGGTCGGATCGCGGCGATGGCCGGTGAGCGTGTCGTAAAACAAATGCTCTGCCGTCGCCGTAGTGGTGGCGCTCTGGTTGACGAGGTGCTGCGTACCGTTCGGATAAAGTTGCGGATACGAGCCGTACTCCTGCCGGAAGGATTCGAAGGCGGCCGCCCACTCGGAGAATTGCACACGCGTCCGCGCCTTGGCCGCAGCCGTGCGCGCGTAGCTCAACGTGGGAATGAGAATCGAAGCCAAAATCAGGATGACGACGATGACCCCCATCAATTCCATGATGGTGAAGGCCGCGCAGCGCCCGCCATGAGTGCGACGGCGTGCGGCAATCAGCCGAAGTGAGGAGCGATGGCTCATGGGAGTTTGTCGGCGTAGATGTTGTCGGCGTTGTAACCGGAAGATTGAGTCGTGCCAGTATAAAGACCGGTCGAAACATTTATCCCGTTATCCGTCGTACCCGTGCCCGTCGTGCTTGTGCCCAATTTTTGGTCCGGTCCCGCCGAATAAAGCACGTAGGCGGGCGCGGCCCAGGGACTCGTCGGGGTCTGGCCGTTCGGCAGCGTGACCGTGGCGCGTTTATAGTAGTAGATGTAACGGCTACCCCAGGGATCTAAAAAAGCATTGGGCAAGGGCTGCTTGGCTGGCGGGGAACCGGTCGGAACGCCAAAGGTCGCGAGTGTTGCTGGAGTGAAAGCGACTTCGAGGGTGAATTTCTGCACATCGACAAAGATGGGGCCATTGACACGCGCGGTGAAATTCGTCGGCCCATAGACGCCCGTAAGCGCGTTGAACAGCAGCGCCTGCGCCTGAGTTGCGCCAATCGTCGCGCTGGGAACCGCGGATGCCTGGGCCGCCGCGCCCGTCTGCGGATAGTCGCCGTAGTAACGCTTGTAGTCCTCGAGCGCCTGAGCGAGGAGTGCGAGCTGCGACTTCGCTCGCGCAATCGCGGAGCGCTGCTGGGAGCCGATTATCCCGCTGACCGTGAAGGCGACGAGCAGGCCGATGAGCGTCATGACCGCAAGCAGCTCGAAAATCGAAAACCCTCCCCTGCCCCCACGGCAACCGGCGGCGGCTGGCGAATGACGATCTTTGGGCACAGGCAACATCGAGGGGAGGACGCGATTGAAGCCGTAACGTTACATGGCTCGCGGTGCGAGCAAAGTCCAAACGCCAAATCCCAAAACTCCAAACAGGCCAGCTCTGGAAGGCGTCGAAAACATGGAGATCGCGCTGCCCGATGTAGGAGCCTGCTTGCAGGCGATTCGCAACGTGGTGGGTCGCCGCGCGCTCTGAATCGCCTGCAAGCAGGCTCCTACAAGCGCTGCGCTACGCGCTCATTCTTCGGTCTGCAGCGCCGCGACCACGGAAAAGTCCTCCAGCGTCGTGGTATCGCCTTTTACCACGCCGCCCGCAGCGATCTCCTTGAGGATCCGGCGCATGATTTTTCCGCTGCGGGTCTTGGGCAGGCCCGCGGCAAACCGGATGGAATCCGGTTTTGCGAGGGAGCCGATTTCCTTGCCGACATGATTGCGGAGTGTCTCCTTCAGGGCCTCATCCGGCGTGACACCTGCCTTGACGGTGACGAAGACCACGAGTGCCTGGCCCTTCATTTCATCCGGCCGGCCCACGGCCGCCGCTTCGGCGACGGACGGATGAGAGACCAGCGCGCTCTCGACTTCGGCGGTGCCGATGCGGTGGCCGGAGACGTTGAGCACATCGTCGATGCGGCCGACGATCCAGAAGTATCCGTCCTTGTCCTGCCGGGCGCCGTCGCCCGTGAAATAGTACTCAGGGTGCGCAGGAAATTCGCTGAAGTACGCTTTCTTGAAACGTTCATCGTCGCCCCAGAGCGTGCGGAGCATCGAGGGCCAAGGCTGCGTAATGACAAGCTTGCCACCGCTGTTGCGCGGAACTTCCTTGCCCAGATCGTCGACCACCATGGGCTTGACCCCGAAGAAGGGCCGCGTGGCCGAACCGGGCGTAGTCGGCGTGATCCCCGGCATCGGCGTGATCATGATCGAGCCGGTCTCCGTCTGCCACCATGTATCCACAATGGGACAACGCTTCTTGCCGATGCGGGTGTGGTACCACATCCACGCCTCGGGATTGATCGGCTCGCCCACGGAGCCGAGCAGCCGCAGCGAATCGAGCCGGTGGCGGAGCACATAATTGTCGCCCCAGCGCATGAAGGCGCGAATCGCCGTGGGCGCCGTATAGAGAATCGTGAGCCCGTGCCGATCGATCATCTGCCAGAAACGATCCGGCTCGGGCTGGTTGGGCGCGCCTTCATAGATAAAGATCGTCGCGCCGTTCGCCATCAGGCCGTAGACCACATAGCTGTGGCCGGTGATCCAGCCGATATCGGCGGAGCAGAAATAGCGATCGCTGTCCTTGAGATCGAAGACGTAGTGGGAACTCAACTTCGCGCCCAGCAGGTAGCCGGCGCTCGTATGCAACACGCCCTTGGGTTTGCCGGTCGAGCCGCTGGTATAGAGAATAAAGAGCGGATGCTCGGCGTCGAACGCCTTGGCCTGATGCGTATTCGGGGCGCCTTCCCAGGCTTCTTTCCACCAGACATCGCGGCCCTCGACCATATTGACGGGATTGCCGCAGCGCTTGACGACCATCACCGTGTGAACCGTCGGCGTGCCTTCGACCGCTTTGTCGACGTTGGCCTTGAGTTCGATGACTTTCCCGCGCCGCCAGCCGCCGTCGGCGGTGATGACGAGCTTCGCTTTGCAGTCGTTGATGCGATCTTTGAGCGACTCCGGGCTGAACCCGCCGAAGACCACAGTATGCACGGCACCCACACGCGCGCACGCGAGCATTGCCATGACGGCTTCCGGGATCATCGGCATGTAGATCGCCACGCGATCTCCCTGCCCGATTCCCATATTCTGGAATATATGCGCCAGCCGGCAGACATGAAAATGGAGCTGCTTGTAGGTGATCGTGCGCACGTCTCCGGGCTCACCTTCGAAAATTAATGCAGCCTTGTTTTCCCGGTGGGTGCCGAGGTGGCGGTCGAGGCAGTTCTCGGATACATTTAACTTCCCTCCTATGAACCACTTGGCATGCGGCGGCTTCCAATCCAGCACCTTCTTGAAAGGCTTCCGCCAGACCAGATGTTCCATGGCTTGCCGGCCCCAGAATTTTTCTGGGGAGTTGACAGACTCGGTGTAGAGTCTTTTGTAAGTGGCGTCACTCCCAAGATTGGCTTGGGCTTTGAACTCGGCCGAAGGCCTGAATTTCCGGTTCTCCCGGGACACTGAGGTAATCGTCTGGTCTGGCACGTGCGTGTCGGATTTTAGGGTTTAAGAACGCGAACTGCGCCACTTATCCCGCCGTAAGTTTCAAGCGTCAAGCGCGGGCCGTGATCTCGATTACATTCAGCTATGGAAAAGAAAACCCCGTCCGCATCTGCGGATACCTCCGCCACTGTCGCGCCCGTCTCGAACCCGAGTTCGCCCAAGGATGCGCCCGCGCCCACAGCGGCCCAGGCTTCGCCTGACCACTCCGGGCCAGCGCCCGTCGAAACCATCCGGGTGGAAGGCGTGCTCGACGTCGATCTCCAGCGCGGTGGCAACGGCCAGCTCCTCGATCTCTCCCGCGGCGGCAAGCGGCGCCCGAGCGATCCGTTCGTGCCGAAGGAACTTATCCGGCGCTTCAAGCTGCGCACAGGCTCCATGATCGGTGGGACGGCGTTTCCGCCCGACGGTCGTTTTCCCAATCCGAAAATGCGCTTCATCGAGACCGTCGATGGCGTCGCCCTCGAGGATCGCCGCGCGAAATACGAATTCACGGCCCTCACGACGGTCTCGCCAAATCAGTTTCTTAAGATGGAACTCAAGGACGGCCGGCTCACCACGCGCGCCGTCGATCTGTTCTGCCCGATCGGCAAGGGCACGCGCGGTCTCATCGTCGCGCCGCCGCGCACCGGCAAGACCACCCTGCTCCGCGACATGGCGCTCGGCGTCCTCGAGAATAGTCCCGAGTGCCAGGTCATGATTCTGCTCGTCGACGAGCGTCCGGAGGAAGTCACCGACTTTCGCCGCAGCGTGCCCGCCGCCGAAATCTGGGCCTCGTCGAACGACGAGCAGATCGAGAATCACATCCGCATCGCCGATCTTTGCATCGAGCGCGCGAAACGCCTCGTGGAGGTCGGTCGCGATGTCGTCCTCTTCGTCGATTCGATCACGCGTCTCTCTCGCGCCCACAACACCGCGCGCAATTCCGGCCGCACCGGCTCGGGCGGTCTCGATGTCCGCGCGCTCGAGAAGCCCCGCCAGATCTTCGCCAGCGCGCGCAAGACCGAGGAGGCCGGCTCGCTCACCATCATCGCTTCGGTGCTGGTGGAAACGGGCAGCCGCATGGACGATGTGATCTTCCAGGAGTTCAAGGGCACCGGCAACATGGAGCTCGTCCTCGACCGCAAAGCCGCGGAAATGCGCCTCTGGCCCGCGATCAACATCGCGGCTTCCGGCACCCGCAAGGAGGAGCTGCTCATCGATGCCAAGACCCTGGAGGGCATCCACTTCTTCCGCCGCGCCCTAGTGCAGCAGAAGATCGAGGAGGCCACCGAGACGATGATTGCCCGGCTGTCGAAGACGAAAACGAACGCCGAATTCCTCAAGCTCATTGCCCGTTAGAAACTTCCCTCTTGCTCCCCTCAGAATTCTCCGAGATTCCTTGCTTCTTTCGCGCCTAGACCAGCCACCACGCTTTAACCTCTCGAATGCACAGTTTCTCCGAGCAATGTCTCGATATGGCCCGCTCGATGCTGGCCCACAATCTCGATTCGATCCAACCTGACGGCACCCTGACCCCCGCCAATGGCGAGCAGTCGCGTCCCGACGAACCAGGCCACGTCGCATTCGCGCTCGGCGAATTTTATCGCGCCACCGGCGAAACCACCCTTAAGGGTCACGACCTCATCGATCTCGCGGCGCGCTGTATCACGGCGCAGATGTTCACCGAGCCCGCCGCGGAAAACGGCCTCGCCTACGCCTCGCTCGGCTTGCTGTGCTTCGGCCCGTCGAAAGAGCGCAATCCCGTGTGGGAGCGCCTCGTCGAGGAGACGCAGCAGCGCATCGACAAGCAGCTCCTGCACCGCAGCGACTACGATAATCACTGGCAGTGCTTCAACATCGCCAAGGCCGTCGCACGCTTCTCTTTCGGTCTCTCCAAGAAGGACGAAACGTCGCGCCTGATCGAACGGATGTGCGATCGCATCAACCAGACCAGTTCCGCCGGATTCTTCGACGACGCCACTCATGGCTTTGGCGGCAACTTCAATCTCTACGGGGTGATGACGTTCGTATTCGTGCGTTCCGCACTGCAGCTCCACGCCAATAGCGGCGTACGCGATCGCAAGCTGCCGACGCTGCGCACCTACGCGGAGAAGTACATCAAGATGATGCCCGATCTCGTCCGCGCCGATGGCCTCGGCTGGGCGTTCGGTCGCGCCGCGGGCGCCTACGGCCAGATGCACTGCATCAGCCTGATTTTGCAGGGGCTGCGCGATGGTTGGATCGCCGACGACCAGAAGGTCAAATACTACGACATTCTGCGCCGCCTGTTCATGTTCTTCTACGAGACCTATCTCGATCAGGAGCATGGCTTCCTCGATCTTCGCGACGACGAGCGCACCGCGTACAGTTCGCATACGACGCGCATGGCGAATTTCGACGCCGCCCGCTACCTCTGCCAGTGGTCGCGCCTCGCCAAGACGGTCCAGATGCCTTCCGGTGCGCCCAAGATCGAGGCGCCAAAGACATCCGGCCGCTATGTCATCTTCGACAAGTCCAACCGCAAGGAACAAGGCCTCTTCCTCTATCGCGACGGCGAGAGCGGCCTGCACTTGCAGGTTCCGCTCATCAGCTCCGGCTCGAAGTTGACCAGCGACTCGCTCGCATTCCCGCACTGCCCAGGCATCTTCGACTGGCCGAACAACATCTACGTGCCGATCATGCTCCCCGAGCTGACCTTCGGCGAGCAAGTCACGATCCCATCGTTCTACGGCAAGAATTGCGTCACCGGCCTTGGCCTGCGCAACAGTTTCTACTTCCGCTACGATCAGCCAGACCTGATCACCACAAAGGAAGAGTTCGCCAAGAACATCGGCAGCGTGAAGGTGCAATGGACGTTTGCCGGCAGCAAAATCGGCTGCGAATTCGCCTACACGGTGAAGCAGCAGATCACGTTGGACAAATTCCGCTACACGCTCGCGATCGCCGCGCCTCATTCGAAATATCACGTGGGCGGCGCGCTCACGCTCGGACCGCAAGGTCATCGCTGCACCGTCACGAAGGATGATTTCCAGGGCGCCTGGCAGGAGACCGAAGTGGTCAGCGCCGATCCGACGTACCGCACGAACTACGGCAAGATTCACTATCTCCAGTCGCTCGTGCGCGACCATCCGCTCATCATGCGCCCCGGTCACGTTTACCGCCTCGCGGTAAACTTCGATCCGGACGTGGCGCACACGCCCAACTGAAAAGGTAGGGGGCGTTATCTCGCCTGAGGCGAGCAAGCCCTAACGCGCCGCCTCAGGGCGTTCGCAACCGCTAGCGCGGCGGATTAGGGACAATCCGCCCTACCCTCCGGCGACTACGCGTTAGAACCTGCTTGGCTCCCCGCGCTTTCGTCTGCTCGACTCCCCGCATGCTCTCGCGCCGCATCATTCCCTGCCTCGACGTCAATGCCGGTCGCGTGGTCAAAGGCGTGAAATTCCAGCAGCTCCGCGATGCCGGCGATCCCGTCGAGTCAGCCAAGGCCTACGATGCCCAGGGCGCCGACGAGTTGGTCTTCCTCGACATCACCGCGTCGAGCGACAATCGCGCGATCATGCATGATGTCGTCGCCGCGACCGCCGAACAGTGTTTCATGCCACTGACCGTGGGCGGCGGGCTCCGCACCGTCGCCGATATCGAAAGCATGCTGAAAAGCGGCGCGGACAAAGTTTCGCTCAACACCGCCGCGATCAAGAATCCCGACCTGATTCGCGCCGCCTCCGATCGGTTTGGCGCGCAGTGCATCGTGCTCGCGATCGACGCCAAGCGCGAACCCAACGGCACGTCCTGGCGCGTCTACACCCACGGCGGTCGCAATCCCACCGAACTCGACGCCGTGGCATGGGCACGCCAAGCTGTTTCACTGGGCGCCGGCGAAATCCTGCTCACCAGCATGGACGCCGACGGCACGCAAGCCGGCTATGACTGCGCGCTGACCCGCGCGGTGAGCGATGCGGTCGAAGTCCCGGTGATTGCTAGCGGCGGCGCCGGCACTCTCGCGCACTTTGCCGACGCCCTCGACGCCGGCCGCGCCAGCGCCGTGCTCGCCGCCAGCCTCTTCCACTTCGGTACTCTGACGATTCCGCAGGTGAAAACCTACCTCGCAGACCACGGCGTACCGGTGAGGCGATAAGAAAGCCAAAATCTGACGATTTCGGCTACGCGATCGAATCAGCCCAAACTTCGTCGTAGCCGGAACCTCATCGTAGCCGAAATCGTCAGATTTTGGCCTGCCCGCTCCGCCAAGATCATCCGCCCATCTTCGCATTATAAATCCGCCAGAATTTCTCCCAAAACTCATCGCGCCGCGGATCGAGCCCAGGATGCCCCGGCACCATCGCGCCCAGGAAGGGATACTCCTGCCATTTCGCGTTCAGTCCTTTTCTGACTGGGTTTTCGAACACGTAATTACAAATCGTCCCAAACGCGTCAGTTCCCTTCTCCTGATCGCGCAGCACATGATCGTGGGCCTGACGCTGCCAGGATCGCGGCGCGAGCAACGGAGCCATGTTCGTCCGAAAAAACTTCATCGCGTTCCGCTGATCGCTCGTCTCGGCCACTCCGATCCAGACAAGGTGCGCATGATCCGGCATGAGACAGTAAGCCGGACAGAACAGCGCGTAGCGCGCCAGCGCATGCAGAAGCACTTCGCGCCAGCAGAAATGGAAGCGTTCGTCTAGCCACCCGGTGGCCCGGTCATCCACGGCCAACGTCCAGTGCACGCTGGCGAAACCACGATAGTTCTCTGAGTCGAGACGGGGAAGGTGCTCGTGCATGGAGGCGAATAGAGCGTAGCCGAATTTGCTAAAATTTGGCGGCCAAAATCTGACGATTTCGGCTACAAGTCGGAACCGCAGGCCGCGAATAGCCGATTGTTTCGTAGCCGAAATCGTCAGATTTTGGCTCGCTCATCGTACGGTCGCTACCCCACCGCCTCCGCCGCTGCCTCTTTCGCCTTCGGCGCCCCGACCAGCACCGTCAGCTGTTCCTGCACCGCGACGAAAAACTCCGGCGTCAGCTCACCCGTCGGCACCTCGAAAATCTGCTTCGTCTTCGCATGCTCGTAGACATTTCTCGCTCTATCGGCCGAGAGGCCCTTCGGGCGCAGGAGCTTTTTACGCTCCAGCATGAGCGCAAGGAACTGCACCAATCGCGTGCTCTCGGCGTTCAGCTCGTTTGCGGGATCGGCCAGCGTAACAAAAAGGTTTTCGGCGCTCATCTTCAGATCCCGGTCGGAGTTCTCCTTCGATCGCGGCTTGAACGTCTGCACCCAGCGGCAGGCCACGAAGCCCTCGGGCGCAAAGTTCGCCGCCTGGGCCTCGAGCACGTCGTAGCGCACGATCCCGAGCGTCGTGGCGCGCACGAGGAAGCTGGCGACGCGATCGCCTTCGCCAAATCCCTGGCCCGAGACGAAACACGTCGTCGCGAGCGGCTGCAGATTCATTTCCATAGGCTTTCTTGTTTACTCTCGCGCATCGTGGACGCTAGCACTTTCCCACCGCATGAACGGACGGCTCATTGCCATCGGCGACATCCACGGCTGCCACGCCGAATTCGCCGATTTGCTCGAGCAGCTTTCCCCCACCCGCGACGACCGGCTCATCCTTCTCGGGGATCTGATCAACCGCGGCCCCGACAGCCGCAAGGCGATCGACCTCGCGTGTGCTTCCCGCGCGACAGCGCTGTTGGGGAACCACGAGTGGCGCCTCCTCAAATACCGCCGGACCCGCGACAAAAAATACCTGAAGGAACACGACCTCGAAACCTACGAGCAACTCCGGCCCGCTGACTGGGAGTATTTGGAAAAAATGCCTCTCACCTTCGAGGAGAAGGATCTCAACGTGGTGTTTGTCCATGGCGGATTTTTGCCCTCGATCCCTTGGGCCAGGCAAAGCGCGGAAATTGTCACGCGCATCCAGGTCGTGCGTCTCGATGGCCGGCCCGGCAAGCGCGCGGAAAATCCGGATGCACCCGCGTGGGCCGATTTATGGAGCGGGCCGCCGTTTGTCGTTTACGGGCATACCCCGCGGCCCTTCGTCTACAAACTCAAATGGTCCGTCGGCATCGATACCGGCTGCGTGCTGGGCGGGCACCTCACCGCGTATATTCTTCCCGAAAAACGTTTCGTTCAG
>Ga0206956_1125_pt1 | contig 19530 bp, 21 predicted proteins | sample Alteio_BWOrgHeat_35_FD_153252 | JGI IMG/M metagenome (GOLD analysis project Ga0206956, IMG submission 153252) | Enriched cells from forest soil in Barre Woods Harvard Forest LTER site, Petersham, Massachusetts, United States -... | ecosystem: Environmental > Terrestrial > Soil > Temperate forest >...
TCGATAGCAACACCGAGTTTATTCAGACGGCCGAACAATTCACCGGTCATCCAGTTGGCGGCAAGTTTCGCATCGTGTTTCGCCGCCAGTTTTTCATAATACTCGGCATATTCCTGCTCGGCAACGATAACGCCGGCGTCATAGGCCGAGAGCCCGAACGTCTCCATATAACGGCTTTTTTTCTGGTCCGGCAGTTCAGGCAGCGTTTTTTTGATGTTATCGACAAACTCCGGTGAAAGTTCCAGCGGCAACAGGTCGGGATCAGGGAAATAGCGGTAATCCATGGCGTCTTCCTTGCTGCGCATGGTGCGCGTCTCGCCTTTGCTCGAGTCGAACAGCCGCGTTTCCTGATCTATTTTGCCGCCGCTTTCGATGATTTCCACCTGGCGCATCGCCTCGAATTCGATGGCTTTGTGCAAAAAGCGAATCGAGTTGACGTTTTTGATTTCGCAGCGTGTGCCGAGCGGACCGCCGGGCTTGCGCACGGAGACGTTGGCGTCGCAGCGCATGTTGCCTTTTTCCATGTCACCGTCGCACGCACCGATATAACGCAAAATGGCACGCAGTTTCTTGAGGTATGCCGCCGCCTCATCCGCTGAAGACATTTCCGGCTCGGAGACAATTTCCATCAGCGTCACGCCGGCGCGGTTCAAATCGATATAGCTGTATTTGGGATTATATTCATGCAGCGATTTACCCGCGTCCTGCTCAAGGTGGATGCGCGTAACATTGACTTTTTTCACTCCGCCCGGCATGTCGAGCAGGATTTCGCCCTTGCCGACGATGGGGTCAAGGAACTGCGAAATCTGATAGCCCTGCGGCAGGTCGGGATAAAAATAATTCTTGCGGTCAAAGACGCTCTTCAGATTAATCTTCGCGCCGATGGCAAGCCCCGTACGCACCGCCTGCGCAATAGCCGTTTCGTTGATGACCGGCAGCATTCCCGGCATCCCGGCATCGACGAACGAGACGTTGGTATTCGGCTCGTTGCCAAACTGCGTTGACGCGCCGGAAAATAATTTGGAATTACTCGTCACCTGAGCATGAACCTCAAGCCCGATAACAATTTCCCACTCGCCTGTGTTGCCACGGATGAGATAAGTCATGATTTTTCCTTGTAATTACAATAAGGCCGAATGATATAGGAATTCCGGGACCCGGCAAGGAATTTATACCGTGGTAAGGCGCAAAAAACCTATGCAGCCTTCGCCATAAATAAACAGCAAATTTAAAGGGGACGGCCTCGTGGTGTTTCCGAAGGAATCGGCGAAGTGCCACGCTTATCCCTATGGTCTGAGAACGATTTTCTGGCCCGGGATTCATCCAGACGCTTCTGGTGCACCCCTGCCTCTTTGCCCGATCTTAAATGGTCTCTGAGGTCATCCCTACTTTCATGCAGGTAAGTTTCAAATAATGCTTTCGCCTCTGGCGTAGCTGCTATGGCGTTAAGTTTTTCCTTAGCAATATCAGAAGACTGATCTGCAATCAAAAGCCACACCGCAGGACGTTTTTCAGAATGCTCATCTCTTGGGCCGGGTATAAATTTACATTCGTTGCGAACTGCTATATAAATGGGAGCGACATTACGCCTAGCGACACAATTAATAGCAAACTCGGCTTTGTTATCGATTGCAGCTTTGCGCGATCCATTTTCTATGAGTGAATATAATACATTATTATCAACCTGGGGATCCGTTGCAACTCCGCCTACCTGCGCATAGCACAGTTTACGACGGGCGTTTTCATCAATGCCCAGATTCTGCCAACGGATGGCATTTTTTTCATCATCCATAAATTCCTTGTCCGTTTCAAAGAGGAGCTTATCAGCCGATTCTGCAGGTTTGATCAGCACTCGCCCCCCTCCTACTACGTCATCGCTTCCTTTTTTGGTAGCAATGATGAATACCGCGTTTTCCTGATATTTATCTATTTCTGCGTCCTTTTGAAAACCCGCGGTGGTTCTTTCCTGTTCGGGCGGCGATAATTTATCGAATTTATCATAATGCTTATAGGATTCCGTTCTCATGACGGTATATCGCGCGATAAGATCATTGCATTTCTCAAAATCGGCGCTGCCTCTGGTAGCAGTTTTTCCTGCCATATCATAGGTATCCGCATCCACGCGCTTTATGACATGGAGCTCAAAAGGTTGTTCAGAATCAGAATTATTAACAATCATATTGCTTCCTTACGTGATAAGGTAAAATGATTATTATTCAAATTATTATTAGATTTTACTGTTATCTATTAGTAAGATAATAGACTAAATTGATTAAGGAATAATCAATTTTTGGCGCTTATTGATTAAAATTAATCACCTGCTCCAGCGCATAGGCCACGTTGAGCACGGTTTCCTCATCGAACGCTTTGCCAATGAGTTGCAGGCCGAGTGGGAGGCCCTCTTTGTTCAGGCCGCCGGGGATGGAAATGCCGGGCAAACCCGCGAGCGACGTCGGCACGGTGAACACATCGTTTAAATACATTTCAACCGGATCGCTTGGCTTATAATCGAAACCGAAAGGCGCGGAGGGCGCCGTCGGCGTCAGGATGGCATCGACTTTCTCGAAGGCTTTGCGGAAGTCCTCGGCAATCAGCCAGCGTACGCGCTGCGCTTTTTTGTAATAGGCATCGTAATAACCGGCGGAGAGCACATAGGTTCCGATAAGTATGCGGCGCTTGACCTCATGGCCGAATCCTGCAGCACGGGTTTTTTCATACATGGATGTCAGACCATCTTCCGCTCCGACGCGCAGGCCGTAGCGCACACCGTCGTAACGCGCAAGGTTGCTCGAGCATTCCGCGGGTGCCACGATATAATACGTTGCCAGCGCATATTTCGTATGCGGCAGGCTGATGTCGATAATCTCCGCGCCGGCTTCTTTCAACAGTTTCGCGCCCTTGTCCCATATGGCAGCGATTTCCACATTCAACCCATCGGGACGATATTCTTTCGGGATGCCGATTTTTTTGCCTTTGACATTGCCGGTCAGCATTTTCTCGAAATCGGGCACAGGCAATAGCGCACTGGTTGAATCTTTAGCGTCGTGGCCGCACATGACGGAGAGCATGATGGCAGAATCGCGCACGGTGCGCGTCAGCGGTCCGGCCTGGTCGAGCGAGCTGGCGAAAGCGACAATGCCCCAGCGCGAGCAACGGCCGTAAGTCGGCTTGATTCCGGTGATGCCGCAGAATGAGGCGGGCTGACGGATAGAACCGCCGGTATCGGTGCCGAGCGCGATGGGCGCAAGATTAGCCGCAACGGCAGCGGACGAGCCACCCGATGAACCGCCGGGAACCAGATGTTTACCGTCTTTTTTCCATGGGCTTTTGACCGGCCCGTAATACGACGTGATGTTTGCCGAGCCCATGGCGAATTCGTCGAGGTTGGTTTTGCCGAGCATGACGCCGCCTTCATTCCAGATTTTCTGCGTCACAGTCGATTCATATTGCGGCTTGAAACCATCTAAGATGTGCGATGCGGCAGTGGTGAGGACGTCTTTGGTGCAGAACAAATCTTTGACGGCAACCGGAATCCCTTCGATCAACCCGCCCTGCCCTTTGGCCAACTTCGCATCCGACGCCTTGGCCATTTCCAACGCCTTGTCGCGCGTGATAGTGATGAAAGCGTTATATTCGCCGTTGGTTTTTTCTATCTCGGCCAGATGCGCTTCTGTCAGCTCCGTGGCAGAGAATTTTTTAGCCTTCAGGCCATCACGCATTTCGGCAAGGGTAAGCGCGTTAAGACGGTTCGCCATGATCTTCACTGTCCTTATCTGCTGTTTCCGATGTAACCTGCGCCAGGGCAGCTTGCAAGCGGGTGAGCGTCGATTTGATATCTTCCATCATGACCGCTTTTTCTTCTTCGGTCGGGGGTATTTCGGATAACATCATCTTCTTAAATTGCTCCTTTATGCGCGTCGACTCATCGGCCACATACTTTGCGATAAATGTTTTGTCATCCACACATTTTCCCTATTCCATTATGGAGCTATTTCACTCGGCTCATCAGGTTTTACAGCATGATCGGTTCCAACTTTTTCTTCATTACGCCGGGCTATGTCCAATGCGCTTCGTTCGGGTTTTTCCTCAGCATTTTTCACAATACCTAATGCATCAATGGCTTTGGAAAATGCCAAAACAGTGTCCCGTACTCCATCAGAGTCTCTCACCTCACCAGAAAATGATCTTTCATCGGCGGCTATAATATCTTTTATTATTCGAGATCTATCTGATCTCATTTTAAGGGTTTCTTGAATCCAATCTTTTCCGGCATTATATACAGACGCATCTTTTTCTATGGCATCCGGTAAAGCCGAGGAACATGACAAAGCAAGCAGCGCATCCGGAGCAATTCGTTTGGTAAGATCTATAATATCTTTCCCGCCAAACAGCGCTTCCTTACGTTTGTCATCTTTCCATATTACGTCATCTGTAAAAACGGCCGCTATATTCCCTTTTTGTTCATTAATGAAGTCAATGGCATCTTTACGATTATCCAGATGCACTACATGCTTTTTAACTTCTTCATAGGATAATCCTTTATCTTCAGCCACACATTGTAACATGATCAAAAAATATCTTTCCGCAAGATCTGAATCTTCTACATGTAAAATAAAGGGGGGTACGGCCATACTTTAGTTACTCCATGACCTTGGGCACGACAAAACAACCGTAATCGCTGGCAGGCGCATTCTTGAGCACGGCTTCCTGCTGGTTGCCGTCGGTGACTTTATCCTCGCGCCAGGGCAATTTTACGGCAGCGACAGAGGAAAGCTGCGGAATATTGTCCGTATTCACTTCGCCGAGTTGCTCAACCCATTGCAGCACGCCGGAGATTTCGCGCGCAAAATGTTCTTTTTCAGCGTCTGTGATTTCGATACGCGCCAGCCTGGCAATTTTGGCGACAGCTTGTTTGTCGAGTGCCATAAATACCCTTGCATTAGTGGAAAGCCCGGTTTTAATGGAATTACCAATAGAAAACAAGCGAGATTGCATGCTTTTTCCTACCTCTGACGAATTCGCCAAGGCTTTGCCCGCGCAGTGCCGCCTGCTTGGTCTTGATGTCGGTGAAAAAACCATTGGGCTCGCGCTATCGGACCTCTCGCGCACCATCGCCTCGCCGCTTTTAACCATTGCCCGCATTAAATTCGCCAAGGATATTGAAGAACTTAAAAAAGTCATCGTTGGCCATAGCGTCGCCGGGCTGGTCATCGGCTATCCGGTTAATATGGACGGAAGCCTCGGCCCGCGCACCCAGTCCACCCGAACATTTGTGTCGAACCTGGGCAAGCAGATCGACCTGCCGATGCTGCTGTGGGATGAGCGCATGAGCACGATGGCCGTCGAACGCGCCATGCTCGAAGCCGACCTGTCGCGGCAGCGGCGCGGGGAACTGGTGGACAAGCTGGCAGCAAGCTATATGCTACAGGGGTTTTTGGATAGCGTGAAATGACCATTTTACTATTGATAGACGCTTACCTGCTCGGCTCGATTCCCTTCGGCCTTATTGTCACGCTATTGGCCGGGTACGGCGATATACGCAACGTTGGTTCCGGCAATATCGGCGCTACCAATGTCCTGCGCTCCGGCCATAAACTATTGGCGGCACTGACGTTGCTGCTCGATACGGGAAAAGGATGGTTTGCGGTCTGGCTAACAGCGCACTTCACGTTCATCGCCGGCGGCAGTATTTTCTACGCTTATTTATTCACCCCCCTCGCCGTTACCATCGGCCATTGCTATCCCATATGGCTTAAATTCAAGGGCGGCAAAGGCGTCGCCACGGCGCTAGGCGCAATGCTGGGCTTTATGCATCCGCTCATGGGTGGGGCATTGGTCGCCATCTGGTGCGTCATATTCGCCCTCAGCCGCATTTCTTCGCTTTCCGCCCTGATAGCGTTCGGCGCATTGCCCTATATCGGGATCACCTATTTCCATGCTCCGCTCGTTACCACGCTGCCGGTATCACTGCTGATTTTCTGGCGGCACCGCAGCAATATCAAACGCCTGCTGACAGGAACCGAGCACAGGTTCGGTAAAAAGAGCGCGGCATGAGCATCACCCATTTCTCCATGCAATATCCCAGCCTCGCTGCGGAGGATACGCTCGATGTGCTACAGTTGATCCGCACGCAGAATGTCGGCCCTGTGACGTTTTTCCAGCTTATCCGGCGTTTCGGCACAGCGGCGAAGGCACTTGCCGCCTTGCCCGAATTGTCTGTGCGCGGCGGCAGGCGGCAGGCTTTGACCCCATGGCCGCGCGAATCGGTACACAAGGAAATGGAAGCGGTCACCTCATTCGGCGCACGCATGATTCTTTATGGCACGGCGGATTATCCCAAATTACTGCACGCCATTTCCGATCCGCCGCCGCTGATTACCATTATCGGCCATGCAAATATCTGGCAGAAAAGCGATGTTGTCGCCATGGTCGGCGCACGCAATGCTTCGGCCAACGGCTGCCAGTTCGCCGGCCGTCTGGCCAAAGAGTTGGGCGAAAGCGGGCTGGCCACTGCCTCTGGCCTGGCGCGCGGCATCGACAGTTTCGTGCATAAAGGCTCGCTCGCCAGCGGAACCATCGCCGTCATCGCCGGCGGTATCGACAATATTTATCCGCCGGAAAACGAAGCACTCTATCAGCAAATCCGTGAAAGCGGCGCCATCGTCAGCGAGCAATCGTTCGGTGCCATTCCCTATAGCGGCGCATTTCCGGGCAGGAACCGCATCATCGCCGGCATGTCGCTCGGCACCGTCGTCGTCGAAGCCTCGCCCAAATCGGGCTCGCTGATTACGGCACGTTTCGCCATGGACAATAATCGTGAAGTGTTCGCCGTCCCCGGCTCGCCGCTCGACCCGCGCTCACGCGGCTGCAATCATTTGATCAAACAAGGCGCAAATATGGTCGAAAGTGTCGCTGACATTTTGCAAGGCGTTGCTCATTTGCGCAACACCGGTCTGGAGGAAAATCCACCCATGGTTTACGCACCCGATATGCCGACCACAGCACCGGACGATAATGAATGGAGCGACATCCGCCGCCTCATCCTTGAAAAACTAGGCACAACGCCGGTTGCGGTGGATGAATTAATCGAACAAAGCGGGACGCCGGCGCAGGTGGTGATGACCATTCTGCTCGAACTCGAATTGGCCGGACGCTTGCGGCGCAGCGCCGGAAACAAAGTGTATCTGATGGAAGTGAAGGCGGAGGAAATGGCTTAGTACCGATGATGCTTACCGCGCAGGCGTTTCCTTGGTTTTTTGCGGCACAGTAAAAATATCTTCTTTGACCTTTCGACGTATATCGTCTCGGGTATTTTCAATAAAACGCTCGGTAAATCCCATACTCCGCTCCGGATGATCATCAAAAACTTCCTGGCCGGTTTGCTCTTCAAGCGCCTTGGAAGTTTCTTTCAGTTTTTCCAGTGCATCTTCAAAAGGTTTTTTAACAATAGCAAGCCGGACTTCCGTTTCTTTTTCGATGATCTTTTCTACAATATCGGCAGTAAGATTTACGTAAATGCCTTCAGCTGGTACCTTAGGATTATCTTTAAAATCCGCTTTCCCTTCGGCAAACCAAGTGAATCTAACAATATCATCTTTCGGAATACCCAAATCATTTAAAGCAGTTTCGATGCCTGTAAGATTCTTTTGAATATCTTTATAATATCCAGGCTTGTCCTTTTCTTTATTCATTGGAACCAGATAAAAACCACCATTGCGTAAATTGCAATTATCATTGATAATAAAATCTTCAGATACTTTGGCGCATTTTGCTTTAATAAAATCGAGAAAACCGGTTTTTCTCAACATCTCCGCGTTAGCAAGCAATTCCGAATCTTTTAAATCCAGATGTTCCTGCGCCGCTTCACGATAGGATTTGATACGCCCTTCGCGTTCGCGGGCGTTTTCCAGCACTGCGTCTAAATCTTGGGGTGCTAACGGATCTTTTTTTGCCTTTGCCATATATCCCTCAGGTTTTAATTTAACAATAGGATGATTATAGCGGCTAAAAACCTACGAAATATTAATTTTTTGTGACAATTCGCCAGCAGATATTTTATATTTGCAATACAAAATATTATGCTGTCTTCTCCACCTGTCCGTATTCCAAATCAACCGGCGTAGCGCGGCCGAAGATCGACACCGACACTTTAACGCGCGATTTTTCTTCATCGACCGATTCAACCAAGCCGACGAAGGATTCAAACGGCCCGTCGATAATCTTGACATTCTCGCCGACTTCGAAGCTGATCTGCGCCTTGGGATGAACGATACCGTCGCGCACCTGGCTGAAAATAGCCTCGGCTTCTTTTTCGGTAATCGGCACCGGGCGGCCTTTGCCGCCGTGGCCTAAGAATCCGGTGACCTTGGGCGTATTCTTGACCATGTGCCAGGTTGCATCATTGAGTTCCATCTTGACCATGACGTAACCGGGGAAGAATTTGCGCTCAGCGGCAATTTTCTTGCCGCGGCGTACTTCGGTCACTTCCTCGACCGGCACGACAACTTCCTCGATCTGGTCAGCAATGGCGTTCTGCACCGCCTGCTCCCTGATCGCCTGTGCGACTTTTTTCTCAAAGCCTGAATAGGCGTGAACAATATACCAACGAAAAGCCATTGTATGATATCTCCTTGAAGTTAAATTCCAATAATCGCGCGCACCACGGCGCTAATCACCATGTCCACCACTACGAAAAAGGTCGATGCCACCGTTACCAGCGCCAACACCATCAGGGTCGACACCGTCGTTTCCTTGCGCGTCGGCCAAGTTACTTTATCCATCTCCTGGCGGACTTCGCGGATGAATTTAGCGGGATTGAAACTGGCCATCGGTTGAAGGTTCTCTAAAGGGGTTAAAATACGGGGGAAGCGGCGTTTATAAACGAAAAATCGGGGATTGCAAGGAGATTTTATCAATAGCGATAATAGTAAGATTAAAGCTCCGTCTGCGTAGACGTTTTCTTCCTCCGAGCAAAAGATTCAATGCGGGGAAGTGCGGGAATCAATTCAAAAGAAGGCAGACAACTCACATAGGTTTTAGTACGCTTTCTTTTGCCATCGCGATCCTTTACTTCCAGGCGGAAACGCGTCTTATCCTGCTGGTTGGCTTCTGCGTTATCGACAATAAGAATGGCGGGCAGCCCCGTCATGGGGCACTTGATCGCCAGCCCTAAACTACGGAGGAAAGCATTCAAATCTGGCGCAAGATCGCGGCGTTCCGAAGGCGTTGATTGCGGTTGTCTTCCTATATATTCATTGAAGGATGTTTCAAATTTTTTGGCCAATTGCAATTGTATTGCGCTGCGTATCTGATTAACAGCTTCTAATTTATCATTAAAATCGGCTGGTAAGTTCGAAAAAAGCTGGTCGATTAATTGGCTTTGTCGAGCGGATAAACCTTCTTCGTTCACGACGAACCCCCATCGCCCTCAGCGTCATTACTTGATTTTTCAAGCAGCACGTCTTCGCACTTCGAGTTGACAGAATTCATTATCAATTGAATCGCGGCGAGTTGCTTATTGAATGCAACAGGTAGCGTTTGCAACAACTGGCCAATGGTTTCCTGGCGTTTTTGATCTATAACGTTCATTATACAATCATAGCGTAATAAAATGGCAGGGGCGACAGGATTCGAACCTGCGACCTACGGTTTTGGAGACCGCCGCTCTACCAGCTGAGCTACACCCCTATATCATTGGGAGGGGATTTATCACATGAATATGAATGGGATGCAATAGCCAATGGGCAGGGACATAAAACCTGTTGCGTTTTGTGCAATATCAGCCAAAACCTGAACTATCCACAAGAATTCGCCTATTGGGGCCGTAGCTCAGCTGGACAGAGCGAGAGTTTCCTAATTTTCGGGTCAGCAATAACATAAAGTCCGTTTTCCCCTTAAAGACTAATCAGATAACTTTTCCTGTCTCTTGCTGCGCTGCCTTCCGGGGGAACTTCGGGGGAGCAGAACTGATGTTATTGGGGGTGATGGCTTGTTAATTAACGTAACGCATTCGCGTAATGATGTGAAAGTAGGTTCGGGTTTTACTTTTAAGCAGCCGTTCTAATTTTAATATCGTTTTTTAAATGTTTTTTTAGGGCATCTCCCAAAGCCTTGGCAACGAGCACTGGTACCGCATTTCCGATTTGCATATATTGCTGTATAATTGATGTTCCCGCGAACAAAAAATAATCTGGGAAACTCTGTAAGCGTGCCGCTTCTCGGACGGAGATAGTTCTATTTTGTGTTGGGTGTATATATGCGCCCCAATGTGGATCACATTTGGTCAGTAATGTAGATGAAAGCCCTTTGCGCGATAGGCGTCCATAGCGCTTTGTATGGCAGTTTTTCTCAGCGCGGCGCATTCCTGCGGTTAGCAGGTTTCTTGGTATATTCATCCAATTTCCACCTTCCGGTACGTGCATAATTCTTTTCAGCATCAATGGGGAAATGTTGTGACATACATGATTATGCAAATGCTTTGAGTTACTACGCACCGCTCGCTGGAAAGCAGTTTTTGCTTGTTTACTGTACTTTGCAATATAATTACCTTTTCCACTTTTTAGTGAGGGTAAATCCCCGATCGCATCTCCTACCGTTACGAATGGAACAGTTTTATTTTTTGCAGTAAATTCCCAGCGGTGAATAAATGGATTGGCTTTTATAGATGGTTTTTCGCTTGGCCCATTTGTTCCAATGGGAAAGAAAACATTCGTAAAACCCATTCTACTCCCAACGATAAACGCACGGCGGCGAGCTTGAGGTACACCAAAATCCTCCGCATATAAAATTCGAATTTCACATTCGTAATTAAGATCACGCAAAGCGGCTTTTATTTCTGCTACTATACGACCGTTGTTGATGGTTAGCATTCCCGGCACGTTTTCCATGACGAGTGTTTTCGGTTTCAGAACCTCAACAATTCTTAGGTAGTCCCGAAAGAGTTGTGCGCGTGCATCTGACGCGGACCGTTGATGATTGTTATAGCTAAACGATTGACACGGTGGGCCACCGACAAGGCAATCTAGTTCTCCTGGCAGAAGGACGGCATCGGCAAGCAATTCCTGCGGGTCGATGTCAGAGATTGAGCCTTCAAAAAAAGAAGCTTCGGGGAAATTGAGCCGGAAGGTTTCGCCGGCGTTATGATCAATATCAACGCCTGATAATATCGTCCACCCGGCCTGCCTCAATCCTTCGGCAAACCCGCCAGCGCCGGAAAAAAGGTCAATACAGGTAAACCCCGACTTCGCCTTTGATTTGCGCGGGTAGAAAATAGGAGAATTACCATTTTTATTTTCTATTTTCAATATGTTACCGCATTTAATTCGGACAATAATACTCAAAATACTATATATGGTGGTTTAAGGATAGAAAAATCACAAAATAACGGGATTTATTTTGGCGCTTGACAGCATCATGCATTCTGATACACAAACACAACTTGTTCGAACTTGACTGAACAAGCTTAAACAAACTACAGGAGATAAATATGTTGCCTAATAATGCAGCTCAAAAAATAGATATGACTCCCGCTCCAGTTATTCATCAAGAGCGTATTGGTGACATGGTTTGGAAGTTCGAGCAAGCAAGCCTTGACGTGTTCAAGGACGTTCGCCTGTGGCATGAGAATCCTCGTATCCTGCCGGATCTGCCGCCCGGCGATTATCATAGTGAAGAAGAACTCGAAGCGGCACTCGTTTCAAGCAAGGGTTATGATGCACTTCATCGGTCGATCAGCGATATGGGGCAGCTTGATGCAATTTATGTCTGGCGCAAAGATAGCGATTCAGAAAAATACATCGTGCTCGAAGGCTCCACCCGCGTAACCATCCTGCGCGATCTTGCACGCAAGAATGAAACCGGCAAAAAGGCGGGGAAATATGAACGAGTAGTGGTGAAAATTCTCCCCCCTGAGTTCGGCGATCGAGAGCGTGCTATCCTCTTGGCAAAGATTCACGTTCGCGGCGATGGTGTTCGTGCCTGGCGGCGTCATACTCAGGCGAAGTTTATCTATGACTACGTCGAAGGTGAGAAAAACTTGATGTCGGTTACAGAGATGGCCGGCTGGATGGGCAAATCCGTAGCATGGGTTCAACGCCTTCGTGATGCGTACCGTTTTGCAATCAAATTCGCCGATCATTTCGACGATACGGACATTATCAAAACTGCCATGGATGAATTCAGTACGCTGGAAGAAATTAGCAAGGTGACGGGTATCGGCCCGCAATTGCGCGATTTTGAAAATCCCAAGTACGACCAACTACGCGATGAAGTATTCAACATGGTCCGCAATGGGGTATTTTCAGAATACCGCGATGCGCGTTTCCTGAAACAATTCCATGAAGACCAAGACAAATGGACGCAGTTAAAAAGCGGTGAGAAGGGAATCGCCCGACAGTTAGCGCTTGAGCTCAAACAAAGCGGCAATAGCGTGAAGGCTAAGATCGCAGCGATTGAAGCATCCGTTGAACGCGCGGTCACGAATGACGAACATGGCCTCGATGAGGAAGACGTAAAGCATTTGAAAAACGCCGCTTCCCGCATCATGCAAGACATCCATGTGGGTGTAGACCGCTTCCGACTGGACCTCAAGGGTGTAGTACAGTTCTTCGAAAGCGTTTCCAAGGCTGATGTGCAGACGCTTCAAAAACATGATCTCGATGAACTTCGCAGCGCCATCGACTATTTTGACAATCTCGTGAAGTCTTTCGGGGTAAAATAGCATGGGCACCGCGGCGGTAGAATTGATGGATCACCAGCGGGAAGGAATCGACTTCCTGGTTGTCGGCCGCAACGGTCTGCTCGCCTTCGAGCAAGGGTTGGGGAAGACGCTGGTTGCCATCGAAGCCTTCCGCCGCGTCAGGCTCGAAGGTAGCGCGGACAGGTTGCTTGTCATCTGCCCGAATTCCTTAAAACGGAATTGGGTTGCCGAAGTAGAAAAGTTTGCTCCTGAATTGACTACAGAGATTATCGAGGGTGTCCCTCGGCATCGTCGGCAACGATTCCTGAAAACTACTGCGGATGTGGTAATCACAAGCTACGAAACCGGCCGCACAGAAGTCACCGCCATTCTCGCACTATTGACCCGTAAGCGCACAGCAATGGTACTTGATGAGTCCCATTCAGCGAAAACGTGGCGATCTCAAACCTCGACCGCCATGCGTCACTTCGCCCCACATTGCGCATTCCGCTGGTTATTATCGGGGACGCCCATTACGAATTCGCCCTCGGACCTGTATACGCAAATAGAAATCTTGGCACCGGGCGAGCGGCGGCTTGGTAGCATGGAAGTGTTCCTGTCAGATGTCGAGAACGACCCGGAATCTGTACGCGAAAACGTAGATTCGATGGTACTGCGCCGGACCAAAGAACAATGCCTCGATCTACCCGACAAGACCTTCATGGATATTCGGGTAGAACTTCCGGCATGGCAACGTAAGCTATATGACGACATGCGAACAGAGATGGTCTGCGCACTACAGGCGATGTCAGGGGAAGAATACCGCGCCTTCGCAGCGACAGCACTCGCCAAACTGACACGCCTTAGCCAAATCGCTAGTAATCCGGCCCTGCTGTTTCCTGCAATCACCGACACGTCTGGCAAGTTTGAAGCGATGGATGGGATTGTCGATGACTTGATGGCCGTCCCTGACCGGAAAGTTATTATTTGGTCGAACTACGTTTCAACAATAGAACATTTGTTAAAACGTTACGCTCATCACGGGGCGGTAGCTCTTTACGGTGGAATCGCAACTACCGAACGGCAAGATATTGCCAAGCGGTTTCAGACCGACACTTCGGTACGGGTGCTCATCGCGAACCCCGCGGCCGCAGGAACGGGTTTCACGCTCACGGCGGCAAGCTTCACTATCTATGAAACGCTGTCTTGGCGGTACGACTTCTATGCCCAAAGTCAGGACCGAAATCACCGCATCGGTCAGGCTTTGCCAGTGACCTATCTGCGCATGATTGCTGCGGACACGATCGAAGAAGCGATCATCAAAGCCTTGGAGCGGAAATCCGGCATGGCGGGCAGCCTTTTGGGGGACGAGGACGCAGTGCCTTCGGTGGCGGAACTGACCCAGGAAGAAATGTGCAGTCTCATTTTACATAACAAGTTACCCAATGACTGACCATTTAACTCCCGAGAAGCGAAGCTGGAACATGTCCCGTATAAAAGGCATGAACACGAAGCCAGAATTAGCCGTTCGCCGCTGTGCCTATAAGCGCGGCCTGCGGTATCGTATTCACGATATGTCGCTGCCGGGTAGGCCGGACTTAATTTTTTCAGGGGCGAAAGTAGCTGTGTTCGTTGATGGTGACTTCTGGCATGGCTGGCATTTTTCACAATGGTCAGGCCGCCTGACACCTTTTTGGAAAGAGAAAATTGAGCGCAACATGAAGCGTGATAAGAAGAATTTTAGCAAACTGCGTAAAGATGGCTGGAAGGTCTTACGAATATGGGAACATGAAGTGAAAGCGGACGTTGAAGCATGTGTAGATAAAATTACACGAGCCTTAAAGAGTTAGGTCAGCAAAACCTCAGATCTATGGTAGACTAAATACTCTTTCTGCTCTGTCCCGAAAGGGAAAACGGGTATATGATTCCCACTAATCCCACAATTAATACGAATTGTAATCTTATCGGAAATAATGTTAATTGTATTTCGAGGTAAGGCCTTAAAATTATTTCCAAGATCCCAACACATTGATAATTTTATGTATGCTTGTAACGCACGCCTCTAAGAGTTGTCTGCCCTGATGCACCCAAGGGAGTTTTGCATCTATTTGGAGTAGTTTGGTAGCTTCATCAAATTCTTTGCTTGGAAGGTGCGCGTCATCTAATCGTAATTCATAGGCGCCAAAAAGCGCGCCCATTATTGACCTTGCAGTTTCGGGACCGATTTTTTGCGCCAGTAGATTTTCGAGAGATTTTAGTGACCCCCACTTTTCATCCTTGGGAGGCGATACAATAGTTTTGATTGCGGCACCGTCAATTGAGTCGGCAGTCAATCGTGCAATATCTTTCGCCAGAGCGAGAAGTCCTGCTTTATCCATAACTCTAAATCTGTGGCATTTTTTAAGAAGCTCAGGGATAAATTCATGTTCTTTAAAAATTAGGAATCCCAATTTTTCTTTGGATAATTCGTTGACACATTGTAAGCCACTTTTCAAAAACGCTTCGGGCGCTTGAGTATCTGCCGGTTCGGCCCTGACTTGTGAATCTTGTAATTCCTCGGATACACCACCTTCGGGGCTGACATTATAACCCGCCCACACTTGCTGCTGCCAATCCGGCAGGTAGGCTATATCTTTTCCCAGCACATTAATAAGCCCTAGGCGATTAATGCCGAAATGTACGTCGTCACCAGATAAGCAACCCACACTACCTGTTTCGGCAGTGTACCACTCAAGGCTGCTTCGCCTGCGCTCAAGTAATGCCATTACTATGGATGGGCTAAACCAAAGCCACCTTAGGCCGGATTGCAAAGTTTCTCTATTTTCTCGCTTCCCTTTCTCATCAGTAATGAAGAATACAGTAGGCGGCAATTTATCGCCTTTTATTCGTGGGCTCTTATCAGCAGGGTCAATCCACTCATTGCGCCACAGTTCCCCATGAATTCTGTATAGTTTTCGCCCTTCAAAACCCCGGCTTGAAGATTTAGAGATAACATTCCCATCAGTGGGGAACCCAGGGTTCGGAACGTCATCGGCAGGGTCTACATCGGTTCTGGATATGTGTAACACCGCCACTTTGGATCCAAACCGATGCCCTCCTTCATGAATCTCGGTTATATGGCCTTCCCATCGGTCGGCGGCATTGCTTTGGCAATAGGGGTTTTCTGTCCATGTTACTCCACATTTATTTTCTGCAACAGCGTGACGACTCCAGTATGACGACATACGCAATGACATTTTACGGGCGCATAAAAAATCTCTTAAATGCTCGGAGCGTGCTTCGATAAGTATTGGTTTACCGTTTTCTTTGCGCTTAAGGCGCACAACTTCAACATACCCTTCCGAGGGGCGTAACCACATATCTCCCTCTCTTTGAAGGCCCAAGGCCATCACAAAATCTTGGTGTAAGTGCCATTCTGTAATATCCAAAGCGCCGGCACTTTGCTCTAAAACGAGATGCAGGCCTGTAAATTCTCCCCTGTAATCGCGGTAGACATCAGATGGAATATATTTTTCTCCCTCAAAATCAAAGCCGTGAGGACGGGTTATACCTATATCATCCCAACCAAGTTTATCCGCAGGAGTTTTCTTTTCATATGGAACAGCCAAGGTGCCGCAACCAAAAAATTCTTCCTTAAATCCGGCGTATCCTTGTCTTCCGATACTTTCGATTTCATGTGAAGATCTAAGAGGAATCCACACCGAGTTGCTAAACGTTCGGCACCGAATATCTGCCATTTCAAACCAAGCCTGATTCATGGGCTTAATATAGTGAACACTACTGAAATTGCTACCGAAGCGTGGTGGGACCGAGAGGATTTGAACCTCCGACCTAGAGTTTAGGAAACTCTCGCTCTATCCAACTGAGCTACGGCCCCTTTTTCACTTTTACGGGCTTATACCATAGCCAGCAGGATGCAGGAGCGCAACATATATGGATGTCAAGATTTATGACCACCAAATAACATCAATATGTACCCCTTATGTTCCCCCGGTACACCCGAGCATAAGCAGACTAAAAGATACTCACTTCTATTCTATGAGGAAAATGGCGATAATATTAAGACCAACTCGAAAATTCTATATTTTAGGGTGGATACGCACAATGTGATTAGGAGTTTTTATGGAAGAAATAGTTTTGAAATTGAAGGAAGCTATCGAGATCAGAAGTACAATTGCAAAAAATGAGAATGCGCTGTGGCAGAAAATATCAGAAGCCTTGCAACTTTATTTGATCCACCAAGGAAAGATTAAAGAGGGGACATCTGATAACAGCAAAGGGTATTTGAATACCAAGCAGGCTGCTGAATATCTAGGTTTGAAATACGGCACATTACATGGGTGGCGATTTAATGGTACGGGTCCTAAATACATAAAAATGGGAGGGGCAGTACGTTACAGGATCGATGACCTTGAAGATTTTGCTAACAGAAATAGACCAACTCTTTCGCCTCCTTATCCGCGTAAGCAAGGAAGTTAGCTTCGGCTAGCGGTTATACGCTCAGCAATCCAATTATTTATTTCACTCTCGAGCCATCCGGCGCTTCGCAAACCCAAAGATATCTGTTTAGGAAAGCTGCCCTCCTTGATACGTTTATAAATGGTGGCACGACTGAGCCCAATTCGTGCCGCTACTTCAGGGAGTCGCATTATACGTTCTGAATTCGTCACCATAATTCCTCCTCACGAGTGAGGGAGTATATCATGGTTATGTCAGATGGACAGAAAAATGTGTTTATATACAGCCTCTTGGTTCGAATCCTGGTTTAAGACTCGAACCCGGATTACAAGGAACGATCGTTTTGAAATCCCACCCTCTCTAAAAATTCTGATAGAAAAATTGGCTGGGGGACTAGGATTCGAACCTAGATAAACAGAGTCAGAGTCTGTTGTCCTACCGTTAGACGATCCCCCAATAAACCGGCGTTCGGAGGAGAGCAAATGGCAGGGATTAGTAGCGCGAAGCTATATATACCCGATTCAGTTGCTCTGACCAACCGAACTATCTGACAACGCGATTAACGCTGTCAGGGAGAGGCGCTTATAAGGTAAATTGAATAGGATGTAAACGGTTTATTATCTGCGATTCTTCTTTTCGAACGCGACCAATCCAAAAATAAGTAGTTTTAGGGTGAAAAAATCATCGTAATCATCATTTGATTCTTGCAGCAAGTCGCTTATCTCCCCGTTCGTGATTGCGCGATTGCAGATATGGTGCTTACTATACTGCCAATATCTTCACCTTGCTGCCGGCTGTCATCATTGAGCGATGCTCGACGATTCCGGATGTCATTGTTAAAATCCACCGTTTCCTGCTTTATGTCGGCTAAATATTTCTTGAATGATATATCTCCCTTATCATAATCCTCAGCGGAAGCCGCAACTTGCGCCCGGAAGGCATCATAAATATCTAAAAAGGCAGGCGCGTATTTTGCCCAAACTTGCCTCTCTTGTTGCGTAACACAATCCACACTTTTTTCCATTTTGCCACGTTTTGGACTATATACGCCTCTTCTTATATCGTCATCAGTTGCATTGACAGGATAAGCCGATCTCGTAACAGCAGCACAATTGTTGGCAGCTTTTCTAAGTTCCGTTTTGAATTGTGCGATGTTGGTGCAGGCGGTAAGAAAAAATAAAGCTGGAGCCAGAGCGAATATGGATGAATATTTCATATATAGGCTTTCTGTAAAATATTAGACCTATTGGCTGGAAACACAGCAATCCAGCGCAACGTTTACAAGGGACTTATTGACTGTCTCCCCACGGCGAGGAAGTGCAGAAATTGCAGGGCTGTTTATATCCTCGCTGCAAATCTAATTGCTGCTGCATAATGTCTGTCTGCTGCTGCATCTGTTGAAGTTGCTGCTGTTGCTGTTGTTGCTGTTGCATCTGCTGCACTTGCTGCATCATCAATTGCTGTTGAGCAATCGCATTCTGATTCTGGTAATAAAATTGTTGTGCGAATGCAGGCAGTGGGAAAAATAAGGTGGTGAGTAGAATAAGTTTTTTCATTTGGCTTCCCCCCTTTGAGATAAAGAAAAGCCGCCATTTCCATGGCGACTGGGGAGTTAGTGAAACCTACACGTAGGTTTGCGATAACCTTTAGCCGGAGCCTATTGTATGCGTTATCGCCTCCCCAGCCAAAAGCTGAGGAGTGCTGGTAACGGCAGCACAACGCCGACGTGTAAGAGGTCACTACACCCCGCGATAACCCACTACGGCTACCGCAATGGGAAGTTAACCCGCTTTCTAGCGGCGGGTAAAGCCGTATTTTGTGGTCGCAGATAAAACAGCGAGTTACGGAGAATCCTCCACCTTCCGCCGTGTGGTGGCGCAGGATAATCACCACCTTCACCCATAGAACGTCGATAATCTGGGAGGTGATAGATTAGAAATCAGCGACTTATGGATTTGGTCAAAAGAAAATCACCGCCTTCCCCCGTAGAGCACCACCACAATCACACCTGTTTCTGAGAAGGATAACCAGCCGATAGGTCGAAAACCAATGCAAATGGCCAGCCTGTGTTGACAATGGGAGGGGAAGCTACCTGCCTATGGGGCAAGCGTTGAAACTGGTTAAATCGCCATTTGCTTTGGGGGGCGTAGGGGGCATGTAAAAAATTACTTTCCATATAAATGTGATTAATTATTAATATGAAAATATAAACATCCCTTTTCTACGCACCCCCTACGCCCCCCATAGACGAAACCGTTGAGGCACATAAAATTAAAGAGTACGCCGCCGAAATAGCGCACCATGTATGAACATTAGAGTTTCAGTTCGACCCCACTATAATAGTCACGGCCACGGCGGCGTATAGTCCGGTATCCAAGGCGTTCCATCGTGCTCTT
>Ga0206956_1126_pt1 | contig 19520 bp, 19 predicted proteins | sample Alteio_BWOrgHeat_35_FD_153252 | JGI IMG/M metagenome (GOLD analysis project Ga0206956, IMG submission 153252) | Enriched cells from forest soil in Barre Woods Harvard Forest LTER site, Petersham, Massachusetts, United States -... | ecosystem: Environmental > Terrestrial > Soil > Temperate forest >...
CAATCCGCATGCAGATTTTCCTGCGTTTATTATGGCGGCGTGTCGCTCTTTGGTCTCACTAAACGTTTCTTGAACTTGATCTGGCAATACGACAATCGCGTTGTGCTCTTCCTTAAGTTCTGCATGCGGCATGATTTCTTCTTCATACAATTGATTGAGCCGCATCGCCACTAATTTAGGGCGTTTTTTTCCGCCGCATTGCTTCCACATCTCAATCAACTCACTTTCCTGATCTGGATAAAGACCAAGTGGCGAAGCATTCTGTTCCCATTGCCAATACATCTTCTAAGGACGAGGCATTTATCTCAGGCAAGGAGGGATAGATTTCCTTCATGGTGCCAATCTGTTCTTCCATTTTTTTTATCGCGTTATTTCTTGGTGCGATATGGGCCACATCGATACGTTTTGGCTTTACAGCCTCTTTTCCCAGCGTGCGTATCATGTCGTGTGCATCCTTCCACTTATCCACTACCACTAGCACATCCCCGCCGGGGTTAAGCCCGGCAAGATCCCTGGCAGATTGCTCCTCTGAAGGCGGAATGTGGGGACCGGTTATCCCTCTTATTTGGCGCGCATCATGCTTAAGGTTTAATATGATGGAATCAAGCCATGTCGACTGAGCATTATGTTTTGTGGTCTTGTATTGATTATATCCTTCATCCATAATCTGATGAGAAATATGCTCTTCTCCCGGATCAGAGCTATGCAATCCACAGCTTGTTTCTAATAAATAACCATATCCGTCCCATCCTTCCATTTTACGGAAAAAAGGCTTACTCTGGGTATAGGGGTCTGGGTTGCCAATCCTAACGCGTTCTTCAGCAACTTTTCGTGTCATACAACGGGTAGTAAGATCAGGTAAGCGAGTGGCCAGCTCTTGCTCCCAGTGATCACGAGTAGTAACACACAAAACACGGCTACATGTTATAGTTACCCAAACATTGGGGTCGGAAAGTAATTTATGCCACCAAGAGCTATGAATGAGCCCTTCATTTTCTACTTGCTTAACTGGAATATCTACAACTACCAGCGATTCTACGCGATGGTTGCCATTTACTCTTGGTTCCGGTTCTTCAACCATACCTAATCTTCAGTCTAATCCCTCGGTAATTGCCGTCTTTTGCGGTCGGGGCGGACTTTGCGCTTCTGCTTAAAGTCGGCCATGCGCCGGACGATGTATTCGCCCACGACATTGCCTAATTCATCCTCGACGCCGCGGTAATAATGATCCGCGCCCGGGATTTTACGGTATTCAAGCCGCGAATTATGTTGCGCGCTTAAGCGCTCGGCCAGCTTGGCCACTGCTTCCTCGGATACGACATCATCCTTATCGCCTTGCGTAATCATCCCGGCGGCGGGGCACGGCGAGAGGAACGAAAAATCATATAAATTAGCCGGCGGCGAGACGGCAATGAAGCCTTCGATCTCCGGGCGACGCATCAAGAGTTGCAACGCAATCCACGCACCGAAGGAAAAGCCGGCGATCCAGCAGGTCGGCGCGTCCGGGTTCTGCTGCTGCAGCCAATCGAGCGCCGTAGCGGCGTCCGTCAGCTCACCGATGCCGTCATCATATTTCCCCTGCGATTTGCCGACACCGCGGAAGTTGAAACGTAACGCCGAAAACCCGTTTTGTGTAAAGATATGGTACAGCCGGTAGACGATTTTGTTGTTCATCGTGCCGCCATAAAGCGGATGCGGATGCAGGACGAGAACGACCGGCGCGCCCTTATGTTCGCTGGCGTGATAGCGGCCTTCAATGCGGCCTTCGGAACCGTTGATGATGATTTCGGGCATATATAAATGATTGATTGGTTTGCGGTGATAGACTAATTTGTTGAAGTGCGTAGTTATATTGAATTTAGGGCACCATGTTCAAGAGAATAGTGAACGAAATTGACTCAGTGTTCGCCCGCGACCCCGCCGCCCGGTCGCGGCTTGAGATTATTTTGTGCTATCCCGGCGTGCATGCCATTATTTTCTACAGAATATCCAATTGGTTATGGAGAAGCGGCTTTAAGCTCCCCGGGCGCTTCATCTCCAGCCTCGGGCGATTCACCACCGGCATCGAAATCCACCCGGGCGCAAAAATCGGCAAACGGCTGTTTATCGACCATGGCATGGGAACCGTTATCGGCGAGACATCCGCCATCGGCGACGACGTGACCATTTACCATGACGTGACGCTCGGCGGCGTCGCGCCGGGAAATGACGTCAAGGGCAGCCTGCGCCATCCGCAGATTGGCAATAACGTCATCATCGGCTCCGGCGCGCAATTGCTTGGGCCTATCAAAGTCGGGAACAATGCACGCATCGGATCGAATGCCGTCGTCGTCAAAGATGTCGAGGTGGGATCGACGGTCGTCGGCATCCCGGCACGCGCCGTCAGCGAAAAAAATATGCCGCAGGACAAGCATTTCGACGCTTACGGTGGAACGCCACAAGCCGAAGACGCCGATCCGGTCATAGCCATGCTCGACAAATTGCAAAACGACATCGCCAATCTTAAAATGCGCGTCAATGAGCTGGAATCTGAAAATAGTGAGCTGATCAACAGCGCGAAGAAGTGGGAAGCGCAATGATTTTAGGCACCAAAACACGTTATGCTGTGATGGCGATGGTCGAACTGGCCGGGCGCGAGGCCGGAAAACCGGTGAAGCTCGAAGAACTGGCCGACGCGCAGGAAATCACTGTGCCGTACCTCGAACAGATTTTCAGCAAACTCAAGCGCAGCGGGTTAGTAAAGTCCGTGCGCGGACCGGGCGGCGGTTATGTGCTGGCGCAGACGGCGGACAACATTCGCATTTCCGCCATCGTCGAAGCGGTCGAGGAATCGCTGAAGATGACACGCTGCGACAAGCATACCGCATCCGGTTGCATGTCGACCAAAGCGCGCTGCCTGACGCATGATTTGTGGGAAGGATTGGAAACGCAGATCCACAATTACCTCCATTCGATAACGCTGGCGGATATGAGGCAAAAAAGAGGGATTAGGGATTGGGGATTAGGGATTAAGAAAGAAAACCAATCACTAATCACTAATCACTAATCCCTTATGTCAATCTATCTCGACTATAACGCTACCGCGCCCGTTCGTCCCGAAGTGCTGACGCGGATGCAGGAATTACTAATGCAGCCGCTCAATCCATCGTCAGTGCATTCTTTCGGCCGCGAGGCAAAAAAATATCTGGAGAATGCACGAAAAACTATTGCCGATAGCATCAGCGCCTGGCCGAACGAAATCATCTTCACCGCCTCCGGCACCGAGGCCAACGCCATGGCGCTCCGCGGCATTTCCGGCAGGAGATTGCTGGTGAGTGCCATCGAGCATTCCTCCATTTTACGCCTCCCCCTTGAGGGGGGAGGCAGACGAGCGGAGCGAGTCGGAGGGGGTGAGTCTGCGCACAATATCACCCCCTCCCTAACCCTCCCCCCTCAAGGGGGAGGGGATTATTTGGTGGCGGTGGATAGCAACGGTATCATCGACCTTGCTGCCCTCGATGCCATGCTGAAAGATAACGCGCCGGCGTTGGTGTCGGTGATGCTGACCAATAACGAAACCGGCGTCATCCAACCCATCAGCGAAGTCAGCGCTATATGCAAAAAACATGGTGCGTTGTTGCATTGCGATGCGGTGCAGGGCTTAGGAAAAATCCCTGTCGATTTCGGTGCGCTTGGTGGCGACATGATGACGCTTTCGGCGCATAAATGCGGCGGGCCAGTCGGCGCGGCAGCATTGGTGGTCCGCCGCGACCTAGCCATTGTGCCGCTGCTCGTCGGCGGTGGACAGGAACTTGGCAGGCGGGCGGGGACAGAAAATATCGCCGCCATCGCTGGGTTTTCCGTAGCGGTCGAAAAAATTGACCTTAAGCACATGCAAAAATTGCGCGACTGGTTGGATGGGATGGAAAGCGAAATGGAAAGTGGCGGCGCAACCGTATTTGGCAAAAGCGCACCTCGCCTGCCCAATACCGCTTGCGTCGCCATGCCGGGCGTCGGAAACGAAGTTCAGCTCATGGATTTCGACCTGAAAGGCTTCGCTGTCAGCGCCGGTTCGGCCTGCTCGTCGGGGCGGATCGAACCTTCACACGTACTCATGGCGATGGGCGTGCCCAAGCCGCTGGCCGCCTCGGCCATCCGCATCAGCGGCGGCTGGCAGACGACAGAGAAGGAAATTCAACATTTTACCGAAATATGGCAACAAATGAACAAGCGGTTGGCGAAAAAAGCCGGCTGAAATTAACAAACATTTTCATTTTTGCCTTCCGTTCTGCTTCCCTATAAAATATGCTGCTTTTACCTGCTGTCGAAAATGCCGCCAGGGTTGGTACGGCGCTTGCTTTAAAGCATTACAGAGCATTACATTATACGGACATGACAGCCGGTCCGGTGGGAAACAATGAATAAAAAATTAAACCTGCTTTATATCGTGATGGCATGGGCGCTGGCATTGCCGCCCCTGCCCGCCCTCGCCTTGTCGGATAATGCAACACTGCCGATCACGCACGGCGAGATTATCCGCAACACAGCGCGCATCACCTTCGAATGGCCGGAACCTGTCCGTTTCACCGCCAACGCCAAGGGAAAAACCCTGACCATCACTTTCAAACGGAATGCCGATCCCGATTTCGGCACCGTGCTGTCGCAACTTTATCCCTACGTCACCAGTGCAAAACGCAAGAGCGATGGGCGGACTATCGTACTCACGCTTGAAAAACCCTACCGCATCCGCACCTTCATCAGCGATAACATCGACGGCATCGATCTCCTCCGTATCGATCCCGCCGAACGCGTCGCCATGCGCTCCGGTGAAGAATCAAAAACCCAGCAGCTGGCAGCTTTAGCGCCGGCAGCAGGTGAGGCTGAACCCGCTGCTACTGCGCCCGCTGCTACTGCGCCCGCTGCTACTGCGCCCGCTGCTACTGCGCCCGCTGCTACTGCGCCCGCCGCAACGCCCGCACCCACGGCAACTCCGACTGCGACGCCGACACCCAAAGCAACGTCGGCTCCTGAAGCAACTCCGACGAAACCGGCAACATCAGCGGCTCCTGCTGCCAAAAGCGAGAGTGCTGCACCGCCGGCAGAAACCGCTGCCGCCAATGCCTCTGTCAAAATAGGCGTATCGCCATCTGAAGACAGCGCCGTCCTGCGTTTTCCTTTAACTGAACGCACCGCCATCGCCGTATTCGCGCGCGCCGATACGCTGTGGATTATTTTCAATAAACCGATAAAGTTCGATTTGTCTGACTTCGAGGTTCTACCGAAAACCGTCATCGGCAAAGCGCAACAGTTGTCCAATCGCGAGGCGACGATTCTGCGCGTACCTATCGACAACACCATGTTCGCCAATGTTACCAAAGAAGAAGACAGTTTCGAATGGGCGATATTATTGACCAACAAAAAACGCGGCCTTTCCAATCCACTCAAAGTTGAAGTCAATACCGATCCTCCGGCGCCGGCCAATGTGTACATCCCGATATTGGAAACAACCAATCCCATAACCATTCAGGATCCGGCGATAGGAGACGACCTGGTCGTGGTGCCGTTGTTCAAGCCGGGTGAAGGCAATCTCAGCAGGCGCGAGTTTGTTGATTTTTCATATCTGGAAACGGCACAAGGCGTTGCCATCGCCAAAAAGGCCGATGAGGTGGCCATAACAGAAATCCGCAACGGCTTGCGGATTTCGATGGCCCAAGGTGCAACGCTGACGCCGGGCTTGCCGGAACTTCAGGCCGCGACGGCTACCGACGCACTGCAAAGCGGGGTTACTCTTTTTCCCTATGATCTATGGAAAGCGGATGCTGCCATCTCACACCGCCAGCAGACGCGTGAGCTTATGCGGCGCATCGTCGAAAGCAGCACGTTACAGGAATCCAACAATGCCAGACTACGTCTGGCAGAAATTTATTTGAGCGAAGGATTGGCGCCGGAAGCCATCGGCCTGCTCGACGGTATCGAACGCACCAACCCGGTCTATTACCGCAGCGCCAAGCTTGCCTCACTGCGCGGCGCCGCCGATTTCCTGATGTACCGTTTTGCCGATGCGGCGCGGGATTTTGCAGCGGCGGAACTTGATAACAACAAAGAAACCGATTACTGGCGCAACATGATCGCCGACCTTCTGGGCAATCCCGGCCAGTACGACTATATGGGCATGAACGGAGATTATATCAGTAAATATCCGCCGCTGTTCCGTCAACGGCTGGCCATTGTCGCCGCCGACCGCGCCATCGGCGCCAAGGAATATAACACTGCCCTCAAAATATTTGATTCGCTGCGCGACGGGAACCTGATCGATCCCATCAACAATTACGTCACTTTCCTCATGGCTAAGATTTCGGCCGACACTGGTCAGGAACAGGAAGCGACCGATGCCTGGGATAAGCTGGCGGTAGACAATAGCCACGCTTTCGTGCGCGCGCGCGCTGAATTTTCCCGCATCGTCTGGGGCATGGATCATTCGACGCTGACCAAGGATGAAGTCATCGATCGGCTGGAGCGTCTGCGCCTGTCCTGGCATGGCGACGGACTGGAAATGGAAGTACTGAAGCTATTGGGCGATCTCTATGCCGAGCGCAAGGATTACGTCAACGCCATGCGTGTCTGGGATGACGGCGTGGCCTCATTCCCGGATACGGCCATTTCTGTCGATATGTCGCATAAGATGGAAGAAGCGTTCATTACCATGTTCAATGGCGGCGTTGCCGACACCATGCCGACGCTGGACGCGCTGACTATGTATTACGAGTATCGCGATTATGCGCCCTCCGGGAATACCGGCAACGAAATGATCGACCGGCTGGCCGACCGGCTGGTAACGGTTGACCTGCTCGACCAGGCAGCGCTACTTCTCGACCACCAGATGCGTTTCCAGGCTGAAAAAGAACAACGCAGCCGCATCGGTACCAGGCTTGCCACTATTTATCTGCTCAATCATGAGCCTAAAAAAGCGCTGGAATCGCTTGAGGATTCGGTCTACGGCGAAAACCCGGTGCTCCTGCGCCTGCTACGTAACCGCCTGACCGCCCAATCGATGACCGAAATGGGACAGCCGGAAAAAGCGTTGCAGATATTAGGCGCGGATGACACGCCCGATGCCGAGCAGATCCGCCTCAGCATTTACTGGCGGCAGCGTGACTGGTCGCACGTTATCAATACCGCCGAGACCATACTTAAAGGACGCAAGGATATCACGGCGCCGCTGACGCTGGATGAAAGCGAGTCGGTACTAAAACTGGCGCTCTCTTATGTGTTCCAGAACGACACGACACAACTGCAATATCTGCGTGATTATTTCGGACCGCTGATGGCGCACAGCCCCAATAAGCCGGTGTTCGATTTTATTACCGCCAACGACGTCGCACCCAATCCCGTCAATTTCGAGGAGGTCATCAAAAACCTCTCGGAGACGCGCTCGTTCGTGGATAATTATAAGGCCCGCATCCAAACCGCTGGGCTGGATGCAGTGACAAACGGCAACGGTGCGCCGGTAGCAACGGGGAAGCCGTAGTAGTTATTCACCCTCGTTATAGATATAGTTTCGGTATGTGGCAGGAGATCCCTGCTCTACGGGCTTTTCAAGCCCTCCGGCTGGGATGATCGGCCGAAGGCGGTCAATTTACGAAAATATCGATTTCCTGAAGCGTAGCGGTTGCCGAAGGTTGCGTGCTGGTAGTAATCCGCGATGACTGCACACCAAGATTTTGTATCTCCTGCACGACAGTGTTGAGATTGGAAGTAGCGACAGCGCTTATACGCTCATTCTGTTCATGATTGTCGCCGCCGGCAGGTTCTACCGACACGACATTATAAACCGCACCGGCCTTGGTTTTTTCCGTGACTTCCACCGCCTGCCTCAATACCCGGTCGAAATAGACATGCTGTTGATTGAAACGAATCACCAGGAGCGGCTCGCGATCTGCATTGTCCTTAGTGTTGATCGCCGGTTGCGGCGCAGCGGCCTTGACCACCGCTTTAGTATCGGTCGCCACCGTTTTATTATTAGCCGGCGGCGGGAGATTGCTCGGCACGACCGGCGAACCGACGCCACCGATGTCCGCATGAGCATATAAGGCAGGCATGGCGACAGATGCCAGCAATAAGGATAAGGCGACGCGACGGGTTTTCATAATGAATCTCCTATATGTTCCTTATACCTTACGGCAGGTCGAATAGCAATACTTCGCCTGCCGAGCGCACCTTAAGGGTTTTGACATCACCGCCAGAGAAGGAAATGCCATCGCCAGCGCGTAGCGTTTCGCTGCCCAGTTCGACCTCGCCCTTGGCAACCTGTAGCCAGCCGTAGCGGCCCACTGCTACGGGAATATCGAGCGTCGAGCCTTTTTCCAATTTCGCTATATACATCCTGGCATCCTGTTGAATATGGATACTGCCTCCTGCCCCGTCCCCGCTTGCCACCAGCGCCCAGCCTTTTTTTTCACTGCCGTTCGGCAGCCATTCGCCATAGGCAGGCTTCACATTCCGCGTATGCGGCATGATCCAGATCTGCAGCAAATGCGCCGGATGCTCGCGCGAGGCGTTGAACTCGCTATGGGTGATGCCGGTGCCGGCGCTCATGCCCTGCACTTCGCCTTGTTTGATGACGCGGCCGTTGCCCATACTGTCCTTATGCGCCAGTTCGCCTTCGAGCATGTAGGTCAGGATTTCCATGTCACGGTGCGGATGCGTCGGAAATCCCTCCCCGGCTTCGATACGATCTTCGTTGATGACGCGCAGCGGGCGAAAGCCCATATGCGCCGGATCATGATAATCGGCGAAGGAAAAGGTGTGGTAACTGTCGAGCCAGCCGTGGTTGGCGTGCCCGCGCTCAGGCGACCTGCGAACGCTTAGCACCGGCCTGCTCCTTCAGGTGTGATTCAACGAACCACAATTGTTTATCCAGCCCGCGTACGATCTGCGTCAGCATATCGGTGGTGATGGCATCGCCCAGATCATCGATCTTGTCGATGGCTTCGCGCCCTATTTCATTGAACGAGGCAATGGCAGCAGACAGCGCAAACGCATGTTTCTGGCCGTCAGCAATAGTGAACGGATATTCGATAAGACGCGATTCCTTGGCTATCGAACGCGCGGTTCCCTTGGCTTCGCCGCCCAGCTGCACAATGCGCTCGGCAATCATGTCGGCATCGTCCTCGACTTCGCTGGCAACCTTGTCGAAGAGCTCATGCAGCGCGATGAAATTTTCGCCCTTTACGTTCCAGTGCGCTTGCTTGGTTTGCAGTTTGAGCGCGAGCGCGTCGGCGAGCAGCGGCGACAGATAAGAGATCACCTGCGTACGAACTTTAAGCGAGATATCATTTTTGGTCGGGTGCATAACATATCCTTTGCGAAAGAGGTTACGGAGAATGACTGGTGCTATATAAAGGCTCTCTCGGCGTGATACAAGCTGTCAACGGGAAAAAGTTATTAATAAAATAAAAAAACCTTGACCGTTATTTATATTGAATAGGAAGTCAATATGTTCTTATAATAAGAGCCTGACCTGAAGATTTAAGTATGAACCTGTGACAATTTTACAAGTTCCGGCAGGCCAGTTTTGGTTGTCAATCATTTCTAGAAAGGATTGGTACGCCTATGTCTATTCAAGCTCACGTTGATTCGCTCGCAGAAAAACGCCTCCAGATAAAACAAAAAATCGCCGAAGAATCCGCCCGCCCCATGCCCGATTTTGTACTGATTACTGATTTAAAAAAAGAAAATCTGCGGCTAAAAGAGGAAATGCAACGCTACCTGATCGCCATCAACAAAGAATCGTACAACGCCAGCTCATAACTTACACATCATTCCTTTGACATGAAAAATACCCGGGCGCTTACGCCCGGGTATTTTATTTTCAATTGCCGGCGGCGGGTGCTATAGCTTTTGCATGGCCGACGACGATCAGGATCAGGAACAGAAAACCGAGCAGCCAACGCAAAAGCGCCTGGATGAAGCCTTGAAAAAAGGCAATGTTCCGTTTTCGCGAGAACTCAGCAGCTTTCTGATGCTGGCGGTGCTGGCCATTATCATGGCGTGGCTGTCGTCGCCGATGCTGAACCATGCCCGTATCCTGCTCACCCCATTCCTGGCCGACGCCGACAGCCTGCCGACCGATCGCGTCGGCCTCGGGCATGTGCTTGATAAGCTCGCTTTCGGCGCTTTGGGCGTGATCGCCGTACCGCTGATCGGGGCGATGGTCGCCGCCATAGGGGCCAGCGTCCTGCAACACGGCTTTTCGATTAGCATTGATCCTATTATGCCGCGGCTCGATAAAATCTCGCCGCTGGCCGGAATGAAGCGGCTTTTTTCCCTGCGTTCGGTCATGGAAATGATCAAAAGCATGATCAAGATATTCGTTGTCGGCTTCGTGGCCGTCATCGCCGTCTACCCGGAACTGACACATATTCGGCAACTGCCCAACAGCACGGCCGAAGCGCTGCTGCTGTTCCTCGCCATGCTGGCCACAAGAATGACCATCGGCGTCGCCATCGCCATGTTTTTTATCGCCTTGTTCGATATCCTGTGGCAGCGTTTCCAGTATATGAAATCACTGCGCATGAGCCGGCAGGAAATTAAGGATGAATACAAGCAGACCGAAGGCGACCCCATGGTCAAGCAGCGCCTGCGTCGCCTGCGGCAGGAACGGGCGCGGCGGCGCATGATGTCGGCGGTGCCGAAAGCCGACGTCGTTATCACCAACCCGACGCACTTTGCCGTAGCGCTCCAATATGATTCCAAGAAAATGAAAGCGCCGGTTGTTACTGCCAAAGGACAGGATTTAGTCGCACTCAGGATACGTGATGTCGCGCGGGAAAATGATGTGCCCGTGGTCGAGAACCCGCCGCTGGCACGCGCGCTGTTTGCTTCAAGCGAACTTGATAAGGAAATTCCGCTGGCACATTACGAAGCCGTGGCGAAAATCATCTCGTATGTGTATCAGCTGAGGGGAAGGAAGGTGTAATTACCCGATGCGCGGAGATTCGGATTTGTCCTGCATTTTATCCGACACCATCTTCTGAAAATGATCAGCGCTTTGCAATTTTTCCGTCAATTCGGGCTGAAGTACGACTCTCTGCTCACGTGTGTTCTCAGGAGATAAGTCGGGATTTTCATGCTTTAAAAACCAGCGGCGGGTGTCGCGCGTGGACTGAATGCCGGCGACAGCGCCGAAGCTTCCGGCCAACCCGGCGAACCATGTGCCGACATGCAGCGCACCTTCCATAATTGCGCCCATGCTGCCGGATGTTGCCACAACCGGTAGAATTCCCGTTGACGCAGCAATGGCGCCCAGCGCCAGGCCGATGACGGCACCGATGACGGCGCTTTTCATGAAGCCAACAAAAGCATTCCTGAGCATCCGATTGTAAAGGGATGTCTCGACGGTAGCGACTTCCTGCGAATCAGGTTGTTTGGGCGTTTCCATAAGAAAATATTATCACAATCTAGCGTCTTGTTTTATGAAGATTTTGTGACGTTTAGGCGAACAACAACTTATATATAACAATATGTTATATACTCTTATTCGCCGCAGGCCAGCCAGACGATAAACTTCGTCCCGCCGTCATATTCCTTATCCAGCTCAACGAGCGCGCCGAGATCAGCGGCGATTTTGGCAACGATGGCCAGTCCCAGCCCCCGCCCTGCTTCCTTGGAGGAAACAAACGGCTCGAACAGTCGCGCACGGATGGCATCGGGGATGCCGGGGCCGTTATCCCCGACGGTGACGATGATGGGCAATGCCATTCTTTGATCGCCCTGGATGCTGAAACCGCTGCGATAGCTGGTGGTGAGCGTAATCGTGGCATCCGGCTGGCCGGTCATCGCCTCCGCCGCGTTCTTGACCAGATTCAGGAATAATTGCACCAGCAGTTCGCGCCGCCCCGAAACCATCGGCAGCGACGGATCATAACGCTCCTTGAACGTCACATGCCGCGCGAATCCCGCCGCAGCTACCTGAATGACATATTGCAGCACCTCGTGAATATTGATCGGCAGGCGCACCGTCGGCGCACCGTCGGCGAAGATTTCCACCTGATCGAGCAAATCGCGGATACGGTCGGTCTCCAGGCAGATGAGTTCGGTAAGCTGGCGATGTTCTGCCGATCCTTCGTCCCTCAGCAATTGTGCTGCGCCGCGGATGCCCGAGAGCGGATTTTTAACTTCATGCGCCAACATCGCCGCCATGACGCCGGCAGCACGCATCGCCTCCTGCTTCCATTGACTGGCGGTGAGACGGTTGAGCCCATCGGATTTTTCGATGGCGATCAATACCTGCCCGGTATCGGCCACCGGCGTCAGATGCATGGTGACGACGCGGTGATCGAACGGCAGACGCAGCGTCTGCTCAAGCAGGCTGACCGCCTCACCACTTTGGAACACACGCTGGCACAGGCTGCATAATTCCTCATCAAATCCAGGCAGCGACGGCAGCTGGCGACCTTCAGCCTGCGCCATGCTGAGCGCAAATAATATTTCCGCTGCCGGATTGAGATACGTCACCTGCAATGATGGATCGACGGCAATCAGCGCCGAGGGAAGCACATTTAAATACAGATCGGGGCGGATGGCCTCCGCCGCCTGCTGCTTGCTCTCTGGCTTACGCCGCGCAGGCATAAACTTCGCTGGCAGGTTTTTCCTGCGCTTTGCTGTAAAAATCGCTGATTTCCTGTTTGACCTGCGCCGGATCGGTGAGCGTGTTGACGCGCTGGCGGTATGCCGCCGAATCATTGATCCCGCTTGAATACCAGCCGATATGCTTGCGCGCCACCATGACGCCGTTCTCGACGCCGTAATGCGCCAGCATGGCGTCATAATGCTCAAGCACCGTAGCGCGTTGCTCCGCCAATGGCGGCGCAGAAATTTTCTCACGCGTCTTCAGATAATGACACACCTGCGACGGGAACCACGGACGGCCATACGAACCGCGCCCGATCATGACGCCGTCGGCGCCCGATTCCAAAAGCGCGGTATCGACATCCTCAAAACTGTTGATATCGCCGTTGGCGATGACCGGCAATGCTGTTGCCTCCTTGACCTTGCGGATAAAGCTCCAGTCGGCATGGCCTTTATACATCTGGCAGCGCGTGCGGCCATGGACGGTGAGCATCTTGATGCCGGCGTCCTCGGCGATTTTGGCCATGTTCGGCGCGTTGCGGGAATTATCATCCCAGCCGGTGCGCATCTTGAGCGTGACGGGAATGCTGACGGCTTTGACGGTGGCTTCAAGAATTTTTGCCGCCAGTTTTTCATCGCGCATCAGCGCCGAGCCGGCATGACCGCCAACGACTTTTTTCACCGGGCAACCGAAATTGATATCGATCAGTTGCGCCCCGCGATCTTCGTTGAGCTTCGCCGCATCGCCCATCACTTCCGGATCGCAGCCGGCTAATTGCACCGCAAAGGGAAATTCGGATGCATCGAAACTCGCCATGCGCATGACATTGCGCGTCTGCAAAATCATCGCGCGCGATGCGATCATCTCGGAGACGACCATCCCCGTCCCGAAACGTTTGACCAGCTTCCTGAACGGCAAATCCGAGACACCCGTCATCGGCGCGAGCCAGACCGGGTCGGCGATGGTGATATTGCCTATGGCGATGGTGCGCGGGGCAAGCATTTCGTTTGTACAACCCAAAAAATCTCGTTAAACTGGTGCTTAACTACAATAATTCTGGGGGAAATACAAGGTTTTCATGGGTATTATATATCTTTCAGTCAATTGGAAAAATAGTGAAATAATATTATGAAACAAGATGATGAAAGTGATGACAAGCGTAAGCCTCGAAGCCTGAAAATTATGCGACGAAATGCAGGTAGCTTTAATAAACTGCATGAATTACATGCAGATTATTATTTATCGTGGCTACTGGGGAAAGATTATACGCCTGCCAAACACTTTTCCCCCAGCAATGAAGCAATTACCTTCATGTTCCGGCTTACACCGCGCGACGGGGCGCCGCTTCTCAATCAGCAGGCCGCAAAGGTATTGCTGGCGCACTGGACGTCCAACAATTTTTTGCCCGGCTGCGAAAAAGCTGATCTCAAAAAAGCGCTTTCGCAACTTCATGATTGCAGTGATCTGGTTTGGTGCGCGGAGCTTCCGGCAAATGCGACGCCCCAGCAATTAGAGCAAGCTGCTGCCGACTTCTCTCAGGAATGTGCTAGAATTGGACGCAATTCTAAATACTTCGACATCCGTGCCAGCATCGGACATCACACGTATGCTGCGGTCAAAAGAAATATTATATGCCCTCTCAATTGCCTAAGCATAGACACTAAAGTTCAGGCGCAACTGGCCGATGCAGCGCGCGTGCACGTGACGCCACAGGATAAGGATACGCTCGCTTCCGATCATGTAGAGCTGATGGATCTTTACCGGCGCGAGTTGTCTTCCGGAGATCCTCATGGCGCAGAAAAAATTTTTCTGCGTAATGTTATTAAAGCCGATAAGGAAAATGCATTATCCGATGTTAGAAATTATGAAAGGCTGTATCCCACTCATCGGATGCGGCAGGAGTTATGGCGTTTTATTGCAGCAACCATTGAATTAGGGCAAGAAACAACAGCGGCTTTTAAACGCGATACGAAACAGCTGGAAGAGGTGTTTGAAAATTCCGATAACAACATATTTACCGATCCATTGGAAAAATTTGAAGAAGCGTGGGAGATGCGACATGAAGAAGAAGCAATTCGTAATATGCCATTTGTTGACGCACGAAATACACGACGCGAGACGCGCTTGGAAAAATTAAAGCAAGAACGTGCGGATAAACCAAAAAATAGCCATCGCAAATGACATCTGAAAAAACCATCGCACTGCTCGTTGCCGCCGGTATGAGCGAGCGCATGCACGGCGAATTGCCCAAACCGTACCTGCAATTGGGCTCGGAAAGCCTGTTGCGCCGCACCGCACGGGCGTTCCTCAGCCATCCGGGGATTGACGGCGTGCGCGTTGTCATCCGCCGCGAGCATCATGGCTGGTATAAGCGCGCCGCGCAGGATCTGATGATGTTTCCCTGCGTCGTCGGCGGCGATAACCGACAGGAATCGGTACGCCTGGGCTTGGAGAGCATCGCCCACCGCAAACCGGAGCGTGTACTGGTGCACGACGTTGCAAGGCCGATGGTGAGCGCTGAGTTAATTTCGCGCGTGCTGAAGGCGCTTGATACGCACCCGGCCGCTATCCCAGCGATGAACATCACCGATACCGTCAAGCGCATCGATGCGAATAGGCTCATCAGCGAAACGCTCGACCGCAAGCAATTATATACCGTGCAGACGCCGCAGGGATTCCATTTCGATGCCTTGTTCGCCGCGCATCAGCGCTTCAAAGGCGAGTCGATGACCGACGATGCGGCGCTCCTTGAAAAGGCAGGCAGCCCTGTTATCATGGTCGAAGGCGATCCCGACAATACGAAAATTACCACGCCGAAAGACTTGGAACATATGCAGACGTTGCTCAGCTTACAGACGGAAATCCGCACCGGCATGGGCTATGATGTGCATGTGCTCAAAAGCCATGACATGGATACTCCGCCCGCCCAGCAGCAGATCAAACTCTGCGGTATCAAGATTCCGTTTACGCATTTCCTCGTCGGCCATTCCGATGCCGATGTCGGTTTGCATGCGCTGGTCGACGCGGTGCTGGGCGCTATCGGCGCCGGCGATATCGGTATGCATTTTCCGCCCGATGACCGCAAATGGCAGGGTGCCGATTCCGAGCGTTTCCTGCTCTACGCCTATGAATTGCTGCGCGGCAAGGGCGGCGAAATCGTGCATCTCGATGTGACGCTGATTTGCGAACGGCCGAAAATTTCCGACTACCGCGCCCAGATGATAAGCCACATCGCGCAATTGCTGAAGCTGCCTAATGACCGCGTCAGCGTCAAAGCAACAACGACGGAAAAACTTGGCTTCACCGGCCGCGGCGAAGGCATCGCAGCGCAAGCGATTGCAACGGTGAGATTGCCGAGAGGATAAATCGTGGAACGTGGAGCGTGAAACGTGGAACGTGAAAAAAAGATAGATAATAACGTGTCACGTCCCACGTCCCACGTTTCACGACCACTTTATTGGTACATCGCCACCTGGTTCGGCTGCGGCATCTCGCCGGTGATAAGCGGTACGGCGGGATCGCTCGGGGCATTGCCGTTCGCTTACATCATCCAGCGCTGCTTCGGCAACTTCGCGCTGTTCGGAGCGTCCATTGTCATGTTTCTTATCGGCTGGTGGGCATCGAACCAATATCTGAAACATACCGGGCGCGATGACGACCCACGCGAAATCGTCGTCGATGAAGTCGCCGGGCAATGGTTGCTGCTCAGCGTATTATTTCCGACCTGGCATTCTTATCTCGTCGGCTTCGTGCTGTTCCGTGCGTTTGACATCGTCAAACCGTGGCCGATATCGGTAGCCGACGAGAAAATCAAAGGCGGCATCGGCGTCATGTTTGACGACATGCTTGCGGCATTATATCCTATACTGATATACCTGTTCATATTGATCGAAGCGCGATGGCTCGGATCGCAAAAACTGCTGCAGCAGGTGATAAACTTTTTGGGTGGGAGTTATGTTCACTAATGAATTACGCAACCAGGCCGTTGAAATTCTAGACGGCTGCCGTAAAAAGGGGCTTAAGCTCACTGCCGCCGAATCGTGCACCGGCGGGCTGATTTCCGCGTTGCTCACTGAAATTCCCGGCGCGTCGGATGCATTCGAACGCGGCTTCGTGACCTATTCCAACAAATCAAAAAGCGACATGCTCGGCGTTGATGCGGCACTGATCAGGGACCATGGCGCTGTCAGCGATGAGGTGGCAACGGCGATGGCGGAAGCCGCGCTGGATGAGGCCCGTGCCGACGTCGCGGTGGCCGTGACCGGCATTGCCGGGCCGAGCGGCGGCACGGCGGAAAAACCGGTGGGGCTGGTCTATGTAGCCGTGATGACGCGCAAAAACCTGATGGTCTCGAAAAACAATTTCAGCGGCGACCGCAACAGTATCCGCTTACAGAGCGTGGCAAAAGCGCTGACCATGCTGCAAGACAGCATCAACCACTCTTCTTTTTCCCGCGTTGCCTGAATTCCTTGGCTTTTGCCGGTTTGGTAACCTGCGGCGGACGAGCGATGGAAAGCGCATCAGCCTCCACGTCTTCGGTGATGACGCTGCCGGCACCGATAATTGCGCCCTCGCCTATGGTGACCGGCGCAACTAACGACGTGTTTGAGCCGATGAAAGCGCCGGCACCGATTTTCGTTTCGTATTTACCGAAGCCGTCATAATTGCAGGTAATCGTTCCGGCACCGATATTAGCCCCCTCGCCGACCTGCGTATCACCGATATAGCTTAAATGGTTGGCCTTGGCGCCCCTGCCCAGCGAGGTTTTTTTGAGCTCGACGAAATTGCCGACATGCGCTTCTTCGCCGATGATGCTGCCCGGACGCAGGCGCGCAAACGGTCCGATGACGGCGCCCTTCCCGATTTCAGCGCCTTCAATATGCGAGAACGAACGAACCTCGACATTATCCTGGGCGATCACACCGGGGCCGAACACCACATGCGGATGCACCATGACATCGCGGCCAAGCTGCGTATCCATGCTGAAGGTCACGCTGGCCGGGTCGATGAGCGTCGCGCCCTGATCCATCGCGCGCAGGCGCAGGCGTTGTTGCATGATATTCTCCGCTGCGGCCAGTTGCGCCCGCGAATTGACGCCGCCCAGTTCCGCCGCATCGGCTTCGACGACGTGGCAATGCAGCCCCTGTTCATCGGCGACGGCAACAATGTCGGTCAGATAATATTCGCCAGCAACGTTATGCGGCTCGAGTTTTTTAAGCAGGTTGAAAAGATGCGCGCCTTTAATCGCCATGACGCCGGAATTGCATAAGGTGATGTGTTTCTGCTCCGGTGCTGCATCGCGGCATTCGACAATTTCTTCAAGCTGGCCGTTGCCATCTACAATCAGGCGGCCATAACCCGTTGGATCGGCCAGGCGCATGCCGACGACAACGACTTCAGCGGATGCAGCCACCTCCAATACCCGCGACAATGTCTGCGGCGTAAGCAGCGGCGTATCACCGTAAAGTACCAAGATCGTACCGGCATATCCGGCCAACGGCGCTTCAGCGCAGCGAACGGCATGACCGGTGCCGAGTTGTTTATCCTGCACGGCAAAGGCGGAAGCGGGCATTTCCGCCAGCGCGGCGGCACGCACGCTATCCATTTGCGGCGCGATGACGACCACCGTTTTCTCCGGCGCCAGCGCATCAAGGCTTTGCAGCACATGGGCAATCAGCGGCTCGCCCGCAAGCCGGTGCATGACCTTGGGCAGAGCGGATTTCATGCGCTCACCCTTGCCTGCCGCCAGCACCACGGCAGCGAATTTATGCTTGTACTCGTTATTCATAAGCCTAGAATCTAGCGTTATTGCAATGCGACTGCAAGAAGGGGTTTGTGCATGACGGCAATGGGCGGATTGTTGTTTTTACTGGCGGGCGGTATCGGCTTTGGCATTGGCTGGGTGCTGTTTTCCGCGCGGCTGGCACGCGCCGAAGCACAAAAAGACGCAGCGCTTGAACGCCTGGCTGAGCAGCCTGAACAGGTCAAAATCATGGCCTCGGCGATGTTCGAAGAGCTTAGCGGCAAATTCTCCGTTCAGTCGGAAAAGAAAATCGGCGATCTGCTCGACCCGTTCAAAAACCGGCTGACCGAATTCCAGAAACTGGTAACGGATTCCTTTACCATGCACGGCAAAGAACAATATAGCCTCAAATCCGAAATCGAAAAATTCATCAAAACCAGCGACGCCATGCGGCTGGAAACCGGTAATCTTGCCAAAGCCTTACGCGGCGATGTTAAAGCGCAAGGTAATTGGGGCGAAGTGATTCTGGAGCGCATTCTCGAAGCGGCTGGCCTGCGCAAAGGCATTGAGTATACCGCGCAGGGAACGGAGATGGATCTGGTTGATGACAGCGGCAACCGGCAGCGCCCGGATTATATCGTCAATCTTCCCGAAAATAAGCACATCATTATCGACTCGAAAGTATCGCTTGCGGCGTATGACCGCTATTGCAACGAACCGGATGAGGTGCTGAAACCGGCACACCTTAAAGACTTTTTGAAGTCTATCAGGAGTCACATCACGGGCTTAAGCGAAAAACGCTATCAGGATCTCAAGAAACTCAATGCACCCGATTTCGTGTTCATGTTCATGCCCATCGAAGGCGCATATTCGCTGGCGATGCAACACGATCCGGAATTGCAGGATTATACCTGGAACAAGAAAATCACGCTGGTTTGCCCAGGCACATTGCATCCTTCCATGCGCATCGTTTCGCTGTTATGGAGCATCGACCGCCAGAATAAAAATACGGAGGAAATCGCGCGGCAGGGTGGTGCGCTTTATGATAAATTCCATGGTTTCATTAGCGATTTGCAGGAAATTGGCGGTCAGATGCAGAAGCTGCATAAGGTTTATGACGGCGCCATGAATAAATTATCCGACGGCAAAGGCAGCCTGATCAGCCGC
>Ga0206956_1128_pt1 | contig 19353 bp, 22 predicted proteins | sample Alteio_BWOrgHeat_35_FD_153252 | JGI IMG/M metagenome (GOLD analysis project Ga0206956, IMG submission 153252) | Enriched cells from forest soil in Barre Woods Harvard Forest LTER site, Petersham, Massachusetts, United States -... | ecosystem: Environmental > Terrestrial > Soil > Temperate forest >...
TTCGGCGCCGAAGAGCGCGTAGGCCGGTTTGGCGGCCAAGATAGAGGCCTTTACGGCGGAAGGCAGAGAAATGGTATCAGCGTCGCCTTCGAGTGCGATGAACGGCCGCGGCGCGCAGAGCGCGAGGAACCAGTGCTCGTCGAACGGCAGCTTTTCGCGCTGACCCCAAAACTCGTGAAGCCGCGGCGAAAACCAGTTTGGATATTTCTTCTCCATGATATCGAGCGTCTCGCTATTGCTCGGGCCTGCGAAGCGATACGCGTCGATGCCGCCTCCGCCGGTGACTACCGGAGCGCCGATCAGCCGATCGTCAAAGGCCGCTGCGACCATCGAAGATTTTCCGGCGCGGGAAGCCCCGGTGATGAGCATCTTCGTCTTGTCGATCGCGGGATCGGTTTCGAGATAGTCGGCAATGCGCGAGGCGCCCCACGCCCAACCGGCAAGGATGCCCCAGTCGTAGCCGGGATACGCGGGATAGAAGCGCGTGGTACGAAACGCGAACGTGCCGTCGGGCATGCGCAGGGTGGTGTCCTCGGCGCAATCGTTGTCGTTGTACACCACGAGCGCGTAGCCGCGGCGGAAGAGATCGGCGTTGCGCGCCGCGACACTCTCCGCCGTGGCGGGTCCGCCGAAGCCATCGCCGCGTCCGCCACGACCGGCCGCGGGCTCCTGACCGGGAACGACCGGTGCAACGGTAGGTGCGGGAGTGGCGGACGGCGCCGGTCCGACCATGAGCAATACGTCCTGCCCGTGACCCTGATTGGGGCCCTGCGCCAGACGCGGCAGATTCGCACCGCCCGGCGGGGTGCCGCTTTGAGAAATGATCGCGGGAAACGGGCCGCCCTGGCTCGGCGTGAAGATGCCGATGTCGAGGCTGAGTTTCTCCTCGGGCCCGAACGTGAGATGGACGAGTCGATACTTCACCGTGCCGTTGGCGACGGTCTCCGTCTTCACCTCGTGGCCCTTGACATTGCCCGGTGCGGGTGGCGCCTGACCGACCGCGTAGTAGGCGAGGATGGCTTTAATCTCCTCGCGACGCCGCTTCCACTGCTCGCGCGTGGTGACTTTGGTGCCATCTTTGAAGGTGAAGATGTCGGGCAAGTCTCGACGGGCCGGCAGCTCGTTGACGCCGGGAAGCTTTCCCATCGGGCCGACGATTTCGGGCAGGGGGATTTCCTTCGGATCAGGGCCTTCGGCGGGCTGGGAGCGGGCAAGGGGAAGGGACGCGGCTAGAACCGCGGCGAGGGTAACGCGAGCGGAGAACGCAGTGCTAATCAGCATGGCGAGGGGAGAGGAGGGGTTGACAGTTCGCCGCTGGAGGGCAGCAAGCGGAAGGGATAGGACACGTGTCCTAGTGAGTCAAACGCACGAACCCGCAAAAAGGTGCGCGGGAGTTTGCCAAGTAGCGACGAGCGCCAGCGAGTCGACGTTTTACGATTCGCTGGCGCTCGTCGCTACGATGAAGTGGTGCCAGAGGCCGGGATTGAACCGGCGACCAAAGGCTTATGAGTCCTCTGCTCTACCACTGAGCTACTCTGGCGTAAGCCACCTCGAACACAAAATCAGGTGATGGGCTATTACGCGTGGCTCAAACAGGGCGGCAAGCAATTTCTCCGGGTACGAGGAAGCAGTGAACTCATGCCGGCTGCAACCGCTGTTTGCGCGGCAATGAGAGCCAGCCCCGTCCTCTGTCTCCCGCGTCGAGAACATCAACCGTGCATTGGGGCCGACGTGGAGTCAGTCTCGTTCGTCGCCAAGCAACGGTGGCGCGTCAGGCACGTTGGCCATGACGCGATCGAACGCCTCCAAACTGCCCCTTTTTGCCCGGGTTTCGATGTCTTCCCGGACGGACCAAGCCCCTACATGCGCAGCCAAGGCAACCGAGACGATGTTATCGAAACTGGTATGTTCCTTTTCGGCCGCCTCCTGCGCCAGCTTGGCCAGGTAGCTGGGAATTTTTGCCTGAATGGTGGTCATGGGCTTTGCCGCACGGTGCGTAAAAATTCCTTGGGTGTCACGACCGGGGCTTGTCATTGGCAGCGAAAGAGCCAAATTCACTCTATCATGCAAGCAGCAGCCGGCAATCCCGAAGAGCTACGGCGTTTGTTCCATCAAGAGATCGACCGAATGGAGCCGTCGCGTCTGGAGATTTTTAATCGGATGCTTCAGCAACTCAGGCTCTTTGAGTTGGCCGATCAAATCGACAAAGGCTTTGACGCAGATCGAATGGCGGGCCGCTTGTCGCCCGAAAAAGTCGCTAAGGCGGTCCGGGCAGTGCGTCGGGAGCATCCCTATGCATGAGGGTATGCATCGACACGAACTCATTGCTCCCGCTTTTTGGCAGCCGGAGTCCATTCGCTGACATTAAAAATGCCCTTCTGACGGGGAGCATGGAACTGGCCGTTTCGACGGCGATACTGCTCGAATACGAAGAAGTCATCACACGACTGTCGGGCCGTGATCGGTGGAATCAAATTGCCGAACTCTTCGACGTGATGGAGGGGCTGCACGGAAACAGGCCCGACATTGGCATAAATGCGGACAAATCCGGCTCCACGGTTCGAATCAGACCGAAATTGTCGTCCTTTACCTATCAACAGAATTTGAACCGGCGATTCGTCCCATTAGCTCGGAGAAGGTAAACGGTAAATCATGACTCCTTTTGACTCTCCTAAAGGAGCCGCCGAGGGTAAATTTAGATCGCGAGGAAATGAAAGACAGGGCGGCGGCTGCGCTTTACGAAATAGAGCACGCGGCTCGCATTCCGAATCCGTCATCCTTCGCAGTTTCTAAAAAACCTTGGCGGAAAATCTGTTGATTGCTGCGAATAGCAACCGAACGATTTAGGCACGACGCGTAATTTACCCGCCTGATCGCGTGGCGCGTGACAAGCGACGCATGTCGCGCTAGCGACAAGGAATGTCCTTCGTCGAGCGCTTCGTGGAGTTTCACAAAATCGACTTGGTAAACGCAATCGCGGTGGCGTTGTTGCTCGCAATTTACACCGGTCTCGTTGCGTCGCGTATCTTCGCGTTTTACCAACTGCGTTACAAAAGCATAATTTGGCTCTACGAATTGATGGACTATTTCGACGAAAACGTTCCGAGCCCGCACGATTTTCAATGGAAGCTCACACAGCGAAGTTATCCAACAGTGCTCGAACTGAAGGCGCTAGGACATGACGCCGCCGCGCTGAAGATCGGGGGCATAATCCAGAACCTGATCGAATACACCGCAACTGCTTGCCGCGTTCCGATTACGGCTGGACGCATTCCCGATTTGCCCGCCGTGTGTCCAAAAGCGATGACAGAGGCATTACGTTTCCAAGTGCGGCTGTTTTTGAAGAGCGGGCTCGATGATTGGCTCGGAATGCTTGGAAGCATGACGCCAAACATTTGGCCGATCATCACGCCGAACCCGTTTCCAAATTATATTTTGTTCGACGGACACTTCATCGGTCTAAACGTGCCGCGTAAAAGCTGGCTTGAAGTGACGAGACTGCGGATCGCCAAGGCGTTTAGAGTGCCGCCTCGCTACGTTCTAAGTCTCGGCGGACGACGCAGCGATTGCGGCAACTGTTGCGAAAATTGTAACCGCACGATTTAACTCGGGGGCACGTTGTCCGTGTCCTTGATCTCGAAAAGCCGCTTCGCTTCGAAATGTTTCACGATGTTCGCAGACGCAGTGTCGAAGACTGCGGCGTTCGCGTCCGCTGTGTGCAGCGAGTTGCTCACCGTCTCGTAGGTTTCCGCGAGTGTCGGGAAGCTCACGGTCAAAGGCGCTTTGACGAGCGCGGGGCGTCGTCAGGCTTGTTTTCTCTCCACGAAGGCGGCGATGCGATTCACGGAATCGAGATTGTCCGGCAGCATCTCGGCATCTTCCACCGTAATCCCGAACGTGTCTTCAAGATACTCGATGACCTCGAGGATGCCCGTCGAATCGATGATCCCCTGATCGAGCAACGAAGCGTCGTCGGCCGGGACGGCGCCATCGGGAATGTAGAAGTTCGTGGTGAGGAACGTTCGAACCTGGGTCTTGGTTTCCATGGAAAATGAGGGATAAGAACCTTCAGTCGGTTTTTCGCCGGGCGTAGACCACACGAGGATCTCCGGCTGCATCGGCGACGGAAGCGGCCTCGTCGAAGCTTTTCGCACGGGTGAAAAGGCGCTTCACCTGGCCCTCCTGGCCATGGCCGACCTCAAACAACATCACGCCGCCCGGCCGCAGAAAGGGCACGCACTCGCGGACGACACGCTGGTGAATGCTGAGACCGTAGGGTCCGGCGTCGAAAGCGGCACGTGGCTCGTGCGCGAGCAATTCCGCCGATTCGCCCGCGAGCTTCGCCTGAGAAATATAAGGGGGAGCACAGACAATCACGTCGACGCGGCCGTCGAGGCCGACGCCCGCCAGACTGGCGAACAAATCTCCCTGCACGACCCGGACCTGCCCGTCCAACCCCAAGCGCTGCACATTCTGCCGGGCAAGGTGAATACATGAATCTTCAAGATCGCAGGCCCACACCTGCGCTCGGGGAAAACGGGTGGCCAGTGCGCACGCCAGATTGCCCGAACCGCAGCACATATCGATGATCGTGGGCGACTCGATGGACATGGCCTCGAGCTGGGCGATCGCGGTAAACCCGAGCAGCTCCGTTTCTTCGCGCGGCACGAGCGTACCCGGGGCGACGGAAATTTCGATGCCCATGAAAGTGACCTGTCCCTTTTGGTAGACCTCGGCGATGTTCATATCAGGTTCGTTTTTTTGATTTTTCCAGTGGCGGTCCTCGGCAACTCAGGGACGACCTCGACAAATTTTGGGACCAGAAAACTTGCCAACTGGCTTTGACACTCGCGGCGAATATCGGTTGCGCTCAAAGCGGCCTGGCGCTCGAGAACGACGAAGGCCTTCACGGCCAGACCGAAAACCTCGTCGGGAACTCCGATCACCGCCGCCTCCTTCACTCCGCGGATATTGTGCAGGACATTTTCGACCTCTTTCGGAGCCACCTTCTGGCCGCGGGACTTGAAGACATCGTCCTTGCGCGCGACGAAGTAGAGATAGCCCTCCTCGTCGAGACGGCAAAGGTCGCCGGTGTAGAGCACCTGCTCGCCGGGCACGGGACCCGGTTTGAGCTTTTGCGCCGTGGCCTCGGGTTTTTCCCAATACCCCTTCATCACCGTGGCGCCGCGGATGACGAGTTCACCGACGACCCCGGGACCGACCCGCTGGTCCAGCTCGTCAACCAGCCACAGCTCGGTATTGGGAATGGCGATGCCCACACTCTCGGATTTTCGCGCGAGATCCTGCGGGGGCAGATAGGTGCAGCGCTTGCATTCGGTAAGCCCATACATCGAGTAAATCCGTGCGCTCGGAAACAGCTCGCGGAGAAACGTAATATGTTTGGTGGAGAGCGCCGCGGCAGTGTTGGTGACGAAGCGGATTTTGGAAAAATCGAAGGTCTTGATCGTTTCCATCTCGGCCATGACGGCAAAGATCGTCGGTACTCCGGGAAGCCCCGTCACGCCCTCGGCGATAATTTGGTTCAATACCTGCGCAGGAAAAGTGAAGGAACGCTCGAGCACCAGCCGCGCGCCCACCCGAAAAGCCATAATCATTTGGTACAGCCCATAGTCGAATGAGAGCGGCAGCACGCCCAACACGACATCATCCTCCCGCATCTCGAGGTAGCTCGCGATCGAGGTGGCCGCGGTGAGCATGTTGAGGTGAGTCAGCATCACGCCCTTCGCCTCGCCGGTCGATCCCGACGTATAAATGATCGCTGCAAGATCGACGGAGATGCACCGGCGAGCGGGTGGGGCATGGCGGTTGCCCGATGCGATGGCCGCGTCGAAGCGTTGTGCGCCTGGAAAACCTGCCAGCCGCTCATCGGCAATTGCTCCGGAGACAATCGTTTGCCGCAAGTGGGGCGAGCTGACCATGTCTTTCCAAACGTGATAGATGTGGGCATCCGTAATCAGCGCCACTGGTCGGCAGTCGTCGATCAGGTAGCGCAGCTTGGCGCTCTTCGTCAAAGGATCGATGAGCGAAACGATGCCGCCAGCCTTAAGCACGGCCCAAAACGAGACGACGGTCTCAATGGTGTTGTCCGCGAAGATCAGCACGCGATCCCCGCGGCCGACGCCTCCCGCGATGAGGGTATGCGCCAGCGCGTTCGACCGCTCGTTCAGCTCCCGGTACGTGACACGTTGGTTAAGACAAACGAGCGCGATTTTGTCCGGCAGAGCGATTGCGGCATGATGCAGATAGTCCTGCAGAAGAGGAATCGCGGAAGGGAAGGCAGACGCATTCATCGATTGATGGTATCCAGCAAGCGATCGACCTCGGTCGTGAGCGCGAACGTCGCGTTGCCCTCGGGCCGCCGCGCGATGAACTGCTGGTGCACCAACTGCGTCGAGATTACGCCCACGAGGGCCATGTTGTCCGCGTTCGAAAACTGACTGTCGCCCGAATGGGCGCGGCACTTGGCCCACAACTGCGCGACGAGACCGGGCTCGAAGACCCCGGCATCCGCAACGGCGCGCGGATGCAATAGATCGCCGAGATAGGGCGGCGCGTCCGGTCCGGAAAACGACAGGGCATCCGGCGCCCGATAAGGCTGTTTCTTCCGCGCCAGAATCGCGGACGGCACGAGATCCCTGGCGGCGCGTTTGAGCACGTGTTTTTCGTCGAGAACCCGGAGTTTGTATTCCGCCGGTAACCCATGGGCCAGCGCGGCCACGTCCGGGTCCAGAAAGGGAAACCGGCCTTCAACGGAATGCGCCATCAACATCCGATCTCCCTGCGAAGACAAAAGGTAGCCCGCGAGCAAGGTGCGGATTTCGAGGTACTGGTCTTGTTGCAAAGGGCCCCATGTCGGAAGATCGGCGGGCAACGAGGCCAGCAGGCGTTCGACGACATCTTCCCGAACCGGCGCCGCACGATGCGCCGCGGAGTAAAGGCGCTGCAGCGCCGCGGCGCCACTCCAACGCAGGCCATGGGCGAAGCCAGGCTCGGCGTGCCGCGCGAGATCGCGGCCGAAGAATTTTTGCGCCATCGCGCGCTGCGCGACCGGCGAACGGGCCAGATACGGATACAGGCACTCCAGCGCGCGAGCCCGCCGCTGCGACGTGGGATCGCGGGCCCAAAATCGCCGCACCTTCCCTTCGCGAAACAGATCGTACCCCGCGAACATCTCATCGGCGCCTTCTCCCGTCAGCACCACCTTGATACCGTGCTCCCGGACGAAACGAGAAAGATAGAACAACGGAGCCGGGGCGGTGCGAAGAATGGGCCGCTCGGTATGATAGATCACCTCGGGGAATGCGGCCCCGATCTGCTTCCGCGTGACAACGATGTCATGATGCTCGCTGCCCAGATGGGCACTGACCGCGCGTTGGTACTCGGTTTCGTCGTACTCGGCGTCCTCGAACCGCAAAGAGAACGTGTGAAACTCTCCGGCGTTGAGCCGGCGGCCCAGCGCCGCCACGAGCGAACTGTCGAGGCCGCCGGAAAGATAGCTCCCCACGGGCACGTCCGAGCGCAGCAGCCGGAGACGCGTAGCTTTATCCAGCGCGTCGCGTACGGCCGCCACTGCGTCTTCCAGCGTGCCGCGAAATCGCGCGCCGTCGGCGCCAAGCGCCGGGAAGCGCGGCATATAGTAGGCATGGTCTCGCACCGTACCTTCCTCATAGGTGCGCACATGGCCTGGCTCCAGTTCCTGGATCCCCGTGAAAATCCCCTGCGGCGGCACGATGGACCAGAACGTGAAAGTCTGGTCGAGGCCTCGCGGATCGAAGCGGCGCTCGATGCGGGCATTGGAAGCGAAGATCGCCTTGACCTCGCTCGCGAACGTCAGGATCCCGTGGTCTTCGTGGATAAAAAGAGGACAGATGCCAAACGGATCGCGGCTGAGCACGAGCTTCGCGCGACGCTCATCCCAGAGCGCGGCGGCCCATTGCCCATTGAACCGCGCAAAAGCGTTTTCACCCCACGCTTCGTAGGCATGCACCATTACCTCGGTATCGCTCTGGGTGCGAAAACGGTGTCCGAGTTGCCCGAGTTCTTTCCGCAACTCCACATGATTGAAAATCTCGCCGTTGAAGACGATCCAGATGCTCGAATCTTCGTTGCTCAACGGCTGTTGTCCCGTGGCCAGATCGACGATTGCCAGACGCGTGTGCACGAAACCCGCGCGCAGATCCCGATATAACCCCACCTCGTCCGGTCCACGGTGCTGGAGCGCCCCCGCCATGCGCAGCAGCGCTTCGCGGTCGATCGGTTCGCCGCTTCCACCAAGATCAACAATCCCGGCGATTCCACACATGGGGGTCAGATTTCCGGATTCGATTCTGCCAGCTGCGGGCCGGAGTGCAAATAACGCGCCGACTTGCGCTTGGCGTCGATGTCCCTGAAGACGCGTTCCACCTGCTCGGCGGAAAGGCTGATGGCCGCAGCGACATCGCCGGCAGGGATGCCATGATTATGGGCGTAGAGGCATAGGTCCATGGCCTTGTAGGGAAGGGCGAAGAAGAATTCCTCCTGCGTCTGGGGCAGGGAAAAGGTGTCCGTGGTGGGCGGGCGGCGGCAGATCTCAGGGGGCACACCCAAGTAATGCGCCAGCGCATACACCTGGGTTTTGTAAAGATGGGCGATCGGTTTGAGATCGGCCTCACCATCGCCCTGCTTCACGAAGAATCCCTGATCATATTCCAGACGGTTGGGGGTTCCCACCACGGCGTAGTTTAATCTATCCGCGTGAAAGTACTCCATGGTTTTGCGGAGCCGCTGCTTGAAGTTCGTGGCCGCGACGAACTGCAGGTACGCCGCAGGGCCAAGACGCACCGTACGGATCTCCTGCGCAGGGGACTGCACGGTCAGGCGGGTGACGTTGAGACGTTCCCCCACAAGGATCGATGGCAGGACCAGTTTGCATTTCCATCCCTCGCCATACTCGGGCACAACCGTTCGGATCGCCTCGAGTTGCCGTCGATAACAGCCGCACCCTTCGAGTGCGGGAGCGATGTTTTCGGTGACGGCATTGATTCCGAGCGTTTGGGCCAAAAGTTGCCCAAGCCGCAGGGCATCGGGAGACGAATCATGCTCCGGCATGAACACGCCCAGCACTCGATCTTTGCCCAAGGCGCGCACGCTCAATGCGGCGACGACCGAGCTGTCGATACCCCCGGATAGACCGAGCACCACGCCCCGACGCCGCAAGGTGCCGAGCACCGTCTCCTTGATGAAACCAGCGACCTGGTCCGTCACGCGCTCCGCGTCCAGATCGAGCACCGCTGGCGAAAAATTTGCGGTCATCATAAGGTCGTAACGTCCAAGCTTACGACGGACAGGCGTCGTTTGCGCATCCTTTCGATCGTTTCCTTCGGTATTCCACGCGGTGGCGGTTGCGACATCACGGTATGCGGCGGCACATCCTTCGTGATCACGACATTGGCCCCAATTTCGCAGTCATCCCCCAACTTGATGCCACCGAGCACTTTCGCTCCTGCGTAGATCACCACCCGGTCGCCGAGGATCGGAACGCCGGGAGCAGGCCCACGCCCGATGGTGACCTCCTGGTAGATGGTAATGTCTGTCCCCAAAATACTGTTGTCGGGCACGATGATGTTTTGAGGATGGTGCATGCAAAACCCGGGTCCGATTTGCGTGCGGCGAGGGAGGCTCACATGGAGCACCAAGCGCACCGGCGCGGCAAAAATGACGTAGAGGAACAGCAATATCGCCCGGAGCGGGGCAAACCCGATGTTGCCCGCCATGTGGCCGAAGCGATGAATCGCCCCCACCCAGAAACCGGGATGGCAATACCACCGCTCGCCATTCGTATAGTTGTAGTGCCTGGCGTCGGCGCGAAGTTTTTGCAGAAGCGTCATTGAAGAGGCGTGGCTGGGTCGACTGGGGGTGTGTTCACCTCATCAAACAACAGAAATCAGTAACTGGTGCCCGTTTTCTGACGAAGCAGGTAAAGACCTACCACTGCAGGGCTCGAAAAGCGCGTTTCTGGGTAGAGATTCACTCTCAGCTTAGAAACAAGACCCCGTTGCATCGCTGTTGCCGCTGGAAAGGTCGCTTCGGAGTGTACGGGCGTGTGCCGTGCTCGTAAAACGCGGCCCGGTTGAAGGGACGCCGCAATCCCCGCGATCGATGGCGAGAGGATCGCTCCCCGCACCCGCACTCCTTCAGAATCGCGACAATAAAACGCAGACGACCAACAGGCCTCCGGTTGAAAGGATGACCAGCGTGCAGCCCCCGGGGCTCACCTGCCAAACGTAGTTCAGCCACTTCCTGGCTTTGACGGCCCAGACGGCGCCCTTGCCTCCGATCATCTCGATTTGATCGTAGTAACGCTGGGACTCGGAAGTCCGGATGGGCGCTGAAGTCCCGTCGTTTGCTATGGTGTAGCCGATGATATCGCTCCCATCGCGGGGAGCCGATTGGAGATTGCGGTAAACCATGACGCCGCCCAACAGGCTCGCAGCCAGCAGCACGCTCCCGGTTACGCGGAACCGCCAGTGAAGGACCGCCTGTTCGGCGGAAAATTCATGCTGATGGCGTGGGGCAAGGAGAAGCAGGCTGACCAGTTTGGCGGCCAGCATCAGGAACACGGGAAGCGACAGGGCGAGGAGCATGAGACGGTTTCGACTAGACGCAGCGTCACGTGACCGGTTGCAAAAAGCCAGCGCAGAGACCGAGAGCGAACAACCGCTCGCGCGAGCCAATCTGGCGAGAAACAGGAAAAGGCCTCGACCTCGGCTTGCCTCGTGCGCGCGGGCCGCTAGGATGCCGGGATGCGCAGCTTTTCTCTGGCGCTTGGTATTTTAGCGGCCGCGACGCGGATCGGCGCGGCGGAATCGGTCGAATTTACCGGAGTGTTGGCGTCGGAGCAAGGCATGCGGATTGCGCTGCGTGAGACGGAGGGCGGCACCTCCCGCTGGCTGGCGCGGGGCGAGGCCTTTCATGGTTACACGTTCAAGGAATTCGATCCAAAGGAGGAGACGGTCGTGCTCGGCAAGGACGGCGCGGACATCCGCCTGCGATTGATCACGGCCAAGGTAAAGGAAGGCGGAAGTACTGAAAAACTCACGACGGCAAAGGCGCTGGCGATCTATCATAACTTGCGCCAAATTTACGCCGCCTCCGATCAATATTTCCTCGAGCATGGAGCCACTTCGGTGACGCTCGATCAACTGGTCGGCCCCGAAAAGTACATCAGACGGCTGGTCGCAGTGGCGGACGAGGACTATAGCACGCTCACCCTGAAGCAGGGAGTTGTGCCCGTTCTTACGACCCCATCGGGCGAGACAATTTCCGCGGACTGGTCGGGATCTCCCGATGTGACATTTGGGTTTTACGGAGTACAACAGGGCGATACCGGGGCGAAAATTGCACGCATGGCAAATGCGACGCTCAGCGATCTGGCGGCGCTAAATGAGGGGGTGGATTGGGCGCGACTGAAGATCGGTCAGGTCCTACGCGTGAAGTGAATGCCATGGGCCGCCCGCTTTTATTTTTGCGCGGATTTTTGAATTCCCTCGCGTTGGCTGGCATTTGGGTGGCCGTGGCGATGGTGGCCGAGTCCCGGGCGCAAACGGGAAATTTTCTCTCGCTTTGGCAGATTCAAGGAGGAGATGCCCCGATCGTGGCGACCAAGGTCAAGGGGACATGTACGATCCGGTTTGCCCGATCGAAACTGGCGAGCGCAGTGGCCGAGGGGGATTCGGTGCCGGCGGGCGCAATCGTCAGCACCGCGGAAGGGTCTTCCCTGATGCTGATCTCGGCGGATAAGACGGGTGCTTATGTGGAAGCGCAATCCACCCTTAGAATCGAGGCCTTGGCCACTCGGCAGGCGCGTCCGCACTGGGCGCTTGTTACCGGAGAGGTCGTGGTAGGGGTCACGCCGGCCCAAGACAGCAAAGCGGCTGATTTCATGCTGGAGACACCGGTCGGTGAGGTGTCGTCCAGTGCGGCAACATTTCGTGTCGTGTTTCATCCGGCGGAGTTAGACGCCACGCCCAGCTTTGGTTTGGAGTGTCTCGCGGGGCTGGCGAGATGGACGCCTCACGCGGGTCCGGAAATCGACGTCATCGGCGGGAAAGCCGCGAGCCTGGTCTACGGGGCCATGCCCAAATCGACGGCTCCTACTGGCACACCGCCGAGTCCCAAGGTCATGCCGATGGAAGGAGTCGCACTGCGGGACCTGACCCAGGTGGCCGTCGCGATCGCGTCTGCCACGGCCCTGCCGCAGTAGAGCTCTGGGGAGTACCACCGGCTAAATGGCGTGGCAGGCGCTTCAGACGACGCGCTGGAAGTCACGCAACTGCCCTACGCTTCGTAGTTAAGTTTGTGCGCGGTGGGTCGATGAAGTGAAACCCCTAGCATGAGGATCACTGGGTTGAACGCGGCATCCGCACTTCGTCCACCACCGCATTTTTGGCATTGGTGTCGAAGCTCCGTGGTATACAATCTTCCCGTTCGACGATACCGTATGCTCCGTCCGTTTGCCGCTTATCTCGCCCGCCTCGACTCCGCCTACCGGGAACGGACACATTTTATCGGGCTGAAGGCCCGGCTGCTGGCTGGCATTGCCGCCCTGATTGTCGTCTTTATCCCGTTCAACATCGCCAAGGGGATCTGGCTGCAGATGCCCTTCATTGTGCCGCGGGTTGAAGTCAACGTCATCATCGCCATCGCCGCGGTGTACGCCCTGCGAGCGCTGATGAAGGGCCAATGGGAGCGAGCGGGGACGGTGCTCGCACTCACCATGGTGCTCTCGGTGCACGGCATGGTGATGCTCATTTGCGCCACGACAGAACCCACGCAGCCGCTCAGCATTGCCGTCCAGATCTTCGCCTTCGATCTGGTATTTCTTTTCTTCGCGGTGCTCTTCACGCCGCCGCCCGTCGCCGCGCTCGTATTTGCGATGCTGGTGGCAGGGCATGTCGGCTTTCATCTCTTTATCCGCAAGGCGGTGAATTTCACGCCCGCGGCGCAAAAGATCGCCGACACGCTGCTGCGCGAGGGCCTGCTCGCGATGGGATTCCTCTTTGCGTTCGGCTTCATCCTGATCCTGATGATTGAGGCGGCGCACCGGCGCAGCGAGGAGTCGCTGCTGCATTCGCTCAGCGTGAACGAAAACCTGGAGGGGCTCGTGGCCGACCGTACCCGGGAACTGGAGACGGCAAGCCATCAGGCCGCGGCCGCCTCGCGCGCCAAGAGCGAATTCCTGGCCAACATGAGCCACGAGATCCGCACGCCGCTCAACGGCATCATCGCCTCCTCGGACCTCCTGGCGCGCCGCACCGATCTCTCGCCGGAAGCTCGCGACCACGCGCGGCTCATCTCCGAATCCGGCGATCTGCTGCTCCGGCTGCTCAGCGACATCCTCGATTTTTCCAAGATCGAAGCCGGCCAGGTAGTGCTGGAGAAGCATCTCTTCGAACTCACGCCCTTTGTAACGGATCTCGTGGCGCTGATGGCCAATCGCGCCGAAACGAGCGGAGTGCATTTGGCCTACGCGATCGAGCCCGGACTCGCGCGGGTGTTCGAGGGCGATAGCTACCGGCTGCGGCAAGTCCTCCTCAACCTCGTGTCGAATGCCGTCAAGTTCACGCCCGCGCACGGACAGGTGGAAGTCTCCGTCACTTCCGCGACGCCGCGCGCCACACCCACGCAGGTGAGCTTCGAAGTCCGGGATACCGGCATCGGCATGGACGAGGCCACGACCGCGCGCCTCTTCGAGCGATTCACGCAAGCGGACTCCTCGACCACGCGGCGCTACGGCGGCACCGGCCTCGGCCTGGCGATTAGCTTCCGGCTGGTCGAAATGATGGGCGGACGCCTTGCGGTCAAAAGCACTCCGGGCAAAGGGTCGACGTTTTATTTCACGATTCCGCTGAACGTCTCGGCCACCGCGCCCGAAGCGCCGGCGGCGGCGGAGCAGCTGGGCACCGGCCTGAACCTCCGCGTGCTCGTCACCGAGGACAATGCCGTAAATCGAAAGATCATCGGGACCCAGCTCACGCAGCTCGCGTGCGTCTTTACTATGGCGGTCGACGGCGAGGATGCGCTCGCGATGCTGCAGCGCGAACCGCTGCCGGACGTGATCCTGATGGACTGCCACATGCCGAAACTCGACGGGTGGGAAACGACGCGCACGATTCGCCAGTGGTCCGAGTCCACGGACCCGCGCCTGCAGAAGGCGGCGGCGATCCCGATCATCGCGCTGACGGCTTCCGCGTATCCCGAGGAACGCCGACGCTGCCTCGAGACGGGGATGAACCGTTTTGTCGCCAAGCCCGTGAAGCTATCGGATCTCAAGCACGCGCTCCAGCCCTACGCGCGAGCGACTCGGGCGGCGTAAGGGCGCTGTTGGGCCGTCGTTGGCGACGGCGGGTGTGCTGGTTTTTCGATACGGCGGCTTGAGGGCAAGCCGCTCCACCGGCGCTTTCTTCGTGCGATACGATTCTGATTGCCCGCTTTGCGGATTGTCGACGCCTTGGTCGCATGGGCGCCAAATATCTGCCGACAATCAAAGACCTCAAAGCCAGCCAGCGCTTCCAGCAGAAGCAAAATCCCCTGCGCAAATTCAAGAAATCGCCGGTGGATCGACCCGCCAAGACGGCGAAGAAGAAGTAGCCATGGCCGGACAAGTCCGGAGGACCTACTTGGCGGGTGTGTTGGTCGCATAACGATCCCAATGCGCGAGCAACTCGTGGGCGACGACTGAGCCGGCACGATATTGCGCCTCGAAGGCGGCGACCGTGCCGAGGGATTCGTCACCGATGGTGGTGGTGACGTCCTGGCCGGTGGGCGGCGTCGAATAGTTACTGGCGCTGCGCAGCATCATCACCCGATTGAAATCCACGAAACCTTTCTTCGCCATCCGCTGCAGCGTGCCGACATAGGCGGCCTGTTCCATCGCGGTTGTCACCAGTTTGTCCTTACCGTCGGTCCAGAGCTTCACCCAATCGCGCGCCCACTGCGTGCGCGCCTCGCCGTGCCAGTAGCGGGCGGAGGCCAGCGTGCCGCCCATCATGATTTGCGGCGGACGCTGCGCGGCGGGATAGGCGGTGTATTTCTCGCGCCACGCCTTGAGTTCCGGCGAATCGTCGAGCGTGGCGTGGCTCGCGGAGAACTCGAAGGCCCAGCGCGTGAGGGCGGGGTTGAGCGCGTAGTTCATCGTGTACGTCAGGGTGGCTCCGCCCCAGCCGCCGGCATCGGCCTGTTTCTTCGGAAGCTGGTTTGGCGCCGTCGTGCCGATGGCGAACAGCCCATACGGCCAGCTCTTGGGCATTTCGGCTTCGCCGATCTCGCGCAGCGCATCGCCATCGATCACATTGGCCGCCCACACGGCGCTGCCGATGGAGCCCGCGGCAGGATCGATGCCGGAGATGCCATTGATGATCCAGTAGGTCTTCCGCAAGTCGAGCCGAGGGTCGAGGCAGAGCGCCATGATCAATTCGCTCGAGGGGACGGTGGTGAGAGACTCGTCGCGCGTATTGCCGGCTACGCTACCGTAGAGCCCGGCGGAATTGAAGCGCAGCGGATGGGGCGCGCCGGGAATTTCGAGCGTGCCCGTGAGCTTTTCCCGCTCGGCCCAGAATTGAAACTCGCCCGGCGCGTCACCCGTGTCGTCGCCGACCTCGAAGCCCGCGAGCACGATTACCTTGGGCGCGATGCGCTCATCGGCGGCGACCGCGTGCAGAGTCGCGCAGGCGAGCACTGCGGCGAAAATCCAGCGGAGGGAACAGACAAGGCGAGATGAATTCATCGCCACAAGGGAGCACTCGATATGCCAACGGGATTTTTCGGCGTCGGGCAGGCCCCTTAATCGCCCGCGCGATTCCGGGCCGCCAGCACCGCCGCAATGCGGGTGAGAATTTCCGTACGGCCGGTTCGTTTCGTGGCCGAGCTGAGGAAAATCTCCGGCAATTCCGACCGCCACTCGGCGACCTTGGCGTTGAACAGCTCGATGTTGGCCTGGGTCTTCGCGAGCGATTGCTTATCCACCTTCGTGAAAATCAGGGAGTAGGGCGTGCGGCAGCGGCCGAGCCATTGGAGAAACTCGAGGTCGATGGCCTGCGGCGGCAAGCGCGAGTCGATGAGGACAAAGACCCGCGCGAGATTGGGTCGCTCTTCGAGAAACTCGGCGACGGCAACGTTGAAAGCGGAACGCTCGGTCTTGCTCACGTGCGCATAACCGTAGCCTGGCAAATCGACGAGGCTCCAATTTCGATTGATGACGTAAAAATTGATCAGCCGGGTTTTCCCGGGGAGATCCGAGACTTTGGCGAGTTCACGGCGCTCGGCGAGCAGGTTGATGAGAGAAGACTTGCCCACATTCGACCGGCCAATGAACGCGAATTCCGGCAAGGCCCACGCCGGACAGGCGGCGAGATCGGGCGCACTGAGTTCGAATTCGGCGGATTGGATTTTCATGGAACGGATGCGATCGTAGTCAGCGTTGCGGTGCACGCGAGCTTCGTCGCTGGCGGGCAGCGGGTTGAGTTGAGCGAGCGATCTTCGTTAGCGATGCTTGTCCGAGGGATCACGGACGGCTCGGAGAGCCGTCCCTACCGGCTGAGGGCTTGCGTGGCGGAATTGTCTAAGTTCACTCACATTTAACCCCTCTAAACCCATGCAAAAAATCAGTCCTTTCCTTTGGTTCAACGACAACGCTGAGCAGGCCGCGAAATTTTATGTGTCGGTCTTCAAGAAAGGAAAAATTATCCGAATCGGCCGTTACGGCAAAAGTGGACCCGGGCCGGAAGGTTCGGTCATGACCGTCGAATTCAACCTGGGCAGACAGACCTTCGCGGGGTTGAACGGCGGGCCCGAGCACACGTTTACGCAGGCGATCTCGTTCGTCGTCCATTGCGGGACTCAGCGCGAGGTCGATTATTATTGGAAAAAACTCTCGGCCGGCGGCAAGGGTATCGCCTGTGGCTGGCTGCAGGATAAATTTGGGATGTACTGGCAAATCGTGCCGGACGTGCTGTTGGATCTGGTAACGAACAAGGACCGCGCCAAAGCCGACCGGGCGATGGAAGCGATGATGCAGATGGTGAAGATCGACATCAAAGCCCTGAAGGCTGCGGCGGCCCGGAAGAAATGAACTCCCGGGGCGGTTGGGGAAATAGTATTTATCAACCCGGCGCAGCTCCGCCGTAGCGCGGGGCATAAGCCAGCGTCGGGAACGTAGACGGCATTCCGATACAACCGGTCGCGAACACGAGGGTACAGCTGAGTAGCAGTAGCAATCGATGTGTTGGCATACTTCGGCGATCAGACGCACCAATGAACGGTGGTACCCATCCGCCTACGGCGGATAAAATCCACGTATATCAGCACGCTCACGGTCTTATCGCCGAGAGACGCTCAACCAACGCACGCGTTTCCTCACGTCAATCGCTCGGTCCCTGTCCTCTGCTACCCCTCGCTGGCTTCCTCATATCCGCCGTACCACACGCCGCGGACGGGCCCATTTTTTTTCGCTTGCACGTACGCAGTTATATCAACGTTTTAATCAGCCGCGCGCTGCGGCGGCTGGGGAAAGTGGGCACGTTTCTATTTCGGCCTCGCCGTGCTGATTTCGATGTGGTCGAAAAGCGCTGGATGGGCGGTTTGCACTTTTTCGCTTCCGCCAACAGCGCGTTTTTCTTCTCCAACACGATCAACTTCGCCGGCTCGGGAAAGTGGTTGAAGCGTCCTGTGTCGCGCTACGGCGACACAGAACTCTCTGGGTTAGGCGGTTTTTTCTCTGGCACGGAAAGAGAACTGTAAAGCTCTTGATGATCGGTCAAATACCGGGCGGCTTCGTCTATGGGACCAGCAAAAAAGTATATTCTAGGTTTGCCCATGCCCGGTGACGGATAGCACCAAAGGGCATATGAGGAGCTTGGACGATTAAAATCCGAAATTGGAAGATTAGAACCATCTTCAAAACGCGCTGTTTCTTCCGCCCACTCGTAAAAGAAAGTTATCGACTGAAGCCTGCAAATACCGTCGGACGAAAAGTGAACTTGGTAGACTCCGTTAATGATTTTAGCTTTGCCTGCTGTAGGATCCTCTTCGACAGTCAAAAGGCCCTTATAGCCAGTAGGCAATAGGAAGTGGATTTTCACCACGCGATCGCAAGAAGTGAAAGCGAACGCGAGAACCACGACCGCAACAATGCGGTATTTGGCGAACCACATAGCCACGTTTTAATCTGCCGCGCGCAGCGTCGGCAGTGGAAAGTAGTTCGGCTTCATCACAGCTTTGATTTGTATGACGGCGGAGGATAAATCTCAAACCCCTTTCCTGGAATAAGGTCATCGGTTTCTACCATGCGGCTTCCGCTCACCCGAAAATCTTTGGCCGAAAGACGCGCACAGTCCAACATCACGGCAAAAGGCGTCGTGCCATGGCGCACAATCGTAAAGAGGACAAACTGATCGGTCGTGGGATCGCGCGTCGTGAACGACCAAGCGTCCGGCGCAACCATAAGCGGGCTATCCGGTCTAAATCCCTACTTTGCGTCCGGCGCTTCCGTCGGAAGCGCGCCCCCGTCTGGGGCTCTTTGCTGGGCCGCGCTGTCACGGACGAACGCCATTAAAGCAGGCAAGTCGTATCGCGACGAAACTACTGACGCCCACTGACGCGCGCGCTGCTCACGGTCCGAAACTTTCGTGTGATCGACATTCGCGCATGCGACCGTCGCAAGGAGCATTACGAATGCGAGTGCGAGCCTCATCTTTCTTCGCCGAACGTTGATTATGCCGCAGACCGCGGTTCAACCAAACCCACTGCCAATTGGCCTGGGCGCAGTTCCGGGAAAACGACCCCTTGAAAAAAAGCACCGCGACCCATTTTCCGGGTTGAACCGCAGTCCACCGTATAACGCTTTCTGTGGGGCGTTGGCATCGACTTGGTTCCGGGAAAGTGACCCCTCGAAAATCGGGAGTAGACGGTCTTGAGGAATCTGGCCGCAGCCCCCGCCAAATCAACCTTTTCCCCACGCCCTGAGGAACGCCGGCCGATATCCGATTCAAACCCTTGTCAATTCTCCCCAACCGGCGCCGATTCCGCTTAAACCAAACGCGCTCGGTGATTCCACCGTAAGCCGTTGGTTTTCGGGATCGTTCGCCTTAATTCGCCCTCATCGCGCTCATTTTCAAACCCATTGTCCATCCTTAGGGTAGCTTTCGGCTCCCGAAAGCAAAAATAGTCGTTCCGCAGGCCCACGAGGGCCGCCAAGGCTCCCGGTGAGCGGGGGATTGTGGTATCTTCGCGGCCGCCTGGGTTCTTTGACATCGAAGTAACGATCAGCGATCGGCGTTCAGCGGTACGCGGCTGACT
>Ga0206956_1129_pt1 | contig 19308 bp, 12 predicted proteins | sample Alteio_BWOrgHeat_35_FD_153252 | JGI IMG/M metagenome (GOLD analysis project Ga0206956, IMG submission 153252) | Enriched cells from forest soil in Barre Woods Harvard Forest LTER site, Petersham, Massachusetts, United States -... | ecosystem: Environmental > Terrestrial > Soil > Temperate forest >...
CGGTGCCCGGGAGCCCGCCCGGACATCCGGCGAGAACCCACGGATCCTGTGGGAATGAGGTGAAGTAAGCGTGGAATGGACTAACTCAGCAGGAGCCGCGCCACGTCGTTGCTTTTTGCAATTTTCATAAGGTTCATAAGCGGCTGGTTCTGCATCCGGAAAACGACAACAAAAAGCCCCGCGCCTGCGCGCGGGGCTCGTGACTGACCAGTTAAACTTCTAAGAACAATTAGAATTCCTTGCTCGTGGTAAACGAAAACGCCCGGCCAATCCACAGGCTGGAGCCCGTGCCACCGGCATAACCGCTGCTCGCGGTGTTGGCTCGGCCCGGTTGGGCATCGGTTATGTTGTTGCAGCCCACCCGCACTTGGACCCGGCGCAGCCACTTGGGCGCCTCGGAGCCGAAGCGATAAGCCACGCTCGTATTGATCTGCGTTTGCGAGTCACCCTTCTCGTAGTAGTTCAACACGCCCGAACCGTTGGTCGCATAGACCCAGACGGGCTTGATGTAGTTGGGTGCATTGAGCGAAGTGAACTGGGCTGCGGTCGCGGTATTGCCCGTTCTCACCTGCGTCTCGTAGACCATGTTGACGGACGCATCCCATCCGCCATTGCGCCATTGCAGCGTGGTGGTGTTTTTCCATTTCGGCACGAGCATCGCGATGACGTCGTCGTTCTTGGGCGCTCCGGGGAAACTCTTGGTGAACTTGTTCAGGAATTCCGACCACTCGTGCTGCAGCCGGAACTGGCCGAATGGAGTCTTCGGCAGATTGTAGCCCAACGCGTAGTCGAGGCCATTGGTGAAGTTGTTGCCAGTGCTGTTGACCAGTTGGGAAATCGACCCGACCGGCGTGCCGAGCGGGGCGATCCACTGCGACTGTGGCAGCTTCGCGTAGCTGGGCTGGAAGAGCGCGACGTCCGCGGGCGTGACCGCATTGCGCAGCTCGAAGGGATCGCCGTGATAACCGCCCACCGGGTCATCCGGCGTGATGCGCTGGCCGACATTGATGTTCAAGATGTTTTGCCCCGCGGCGAGCTGGGCCTGAGTGTAAGAGCGCAGGAGCTGTTCATCCAGACCGGACGTGGTGGTTTGCGTGATGATCAGTTGCTTCTGCTTGATCTCCCAGTAGTCGATCGAAAGCGACAGGCCTTTCACATAGGGGATATCGATCACCGTACCGATGCTTCGACCGTTGGATTGCTCCGGCCTGAGGGTCGGGTTGGCCAGACTGTAGGTCTTGGTCAGGAACTGGGCGTCATTGGCCAGTCCTGCTTCGGAGAACAGATAAGTCTGCCGCGCGGCGTCACGCACGCCGGGGGGCGTCGCCACGGAGAACGAGGTCGGCTGATAGAGATCCGAGAGCAGCGGTGCCCGGAAGCCCTCGTTGATCGAACCGCGGAACATCAGCCAGGACAGGGGGCGCCAGTCGCCGCCGAACTTCGGCTTCGTGGTGCCGCCGAAATCGCTGTAGTGTTCGTAACGAACCGCGGCGTTGAGATTGAGCGACTTGGTCCAAATCAGGTTGTTCTTCGGCGCAATCACCGGGATTTCGGTTTCCGCATAGGCGCTCGGGATTTCGCGACCCGCCGCGTACGGGAATTTCGGCGAAGTGACGAGAATGTCGTTGTCGACGGGGTTGAGCGGCTGGCCGTCGCCACCGATATTATTGCCGTTGAAGCCCACGTACGGGTCCTTGTGCTCTTCGTTGTATTGGTAGAGCCATTGCACGCCAGTCGAGGCCGCGATCGGGCCCGCCCAGAGATCGATCACGTTGCCGGTGAGACTGAAGTCGGCGTTGTCCAGCTTGTTGTGGCCAAACCGATTCGCGGAAACGGTGTAGCTGTTGCGCACGCTGGCGGGATTGGTGTACGGTTGGTTGGCCACCACGGCGCCATTCGCCACCTTGAAGGTCCAGCCGAACGGGTTCCATGCCGTGGCATCCGAACGCAAGGCCGCTGCGCGCAGGTAGGAGTCGCGGACGGCGTTCGTTGATTCGTCGTTCGCGTAGACGCCGCCGGACATCAGACCTGCCTGCCATTTCCAGGAGGAATTCCCAATCTTTCCTTCGACGCCGGTGACAAACCGATAGGAAGAATCCACCGAGGTGATTCTTTCGTTGCCGCCGTCGGTCAGGAAGACCGCCGCGATCGTGGTTTGTTGCGGCGTGCCGACGAGGCGGGACGAACCATCGCTGTTCGGCGCTCCGGTCGCATTGTAAAAGTGCGAGCCGTACGGATTAAAGGGATTGTCGATGCCGAGGAACACGCGGGAGTCCGACGAGTTGAGTGTGATGGGCTGACGGCCGGTCACCGAGCGAGAGAAGTACACCAAGCCCTCGGCAAAAACCTTGATGCTCGGCGTGAGCTCGTACTCGACCCGATCGTAGACGTTGTTGCGCCAGCTTCTCGGTTGCCCGACCGTGGACTGGTTGTAATTTGCGTAGAGGCTCTTCGGCAGAGGATTCGTGGTCAGGTTGTTGAGCGACGGCGTGTCGTTGGGGTTGCCGCTCAAGGGGTAGAATTGGATGGTGGCGGTATTGGAGGTGGAGGCACCGGGGATGATCTGCGCCCACTGGCCGATCGTCGTCGAACCGTCGTAAGCGGTCTGCCCCGGAGCATTCCACGGTGCCCGGGCATACTGCAGGCGATTGGTGTTGGCACTGAAGGCGCGCTGCCAGAGGCCGATCTCGTCGCGGGCATAGCCGGAATAGCTGAAGACCATGCTGCCTCGGCCGTCGGCAAAGCTCTTGCCGAAGCCGATATCGAGTTTCTCGTCCATGCCGCCGCCATGCTGCGTGACGCCGAAGCGCTGGGAAATCATCGCCCCGTGCGGTTTCGGATCGGTGACGTAGTTGATAACGCCCGCGACCGCATCCGAGCCGTAAATGGCGGATGCGCCGTCGCGCAGGACTTCCACCTGCTGCAAGCCAAAGGTGGGGAGCGTATTGACGTTGACCGCCGAGGAGGTCAGCGGGTGCGCCGGCATGCGGCGGCCATTCAGGAGCACCAGCGTGTTGACCGTGCCCAAGCCGCGCAGGGCGACGTTGGCATTGTCACCGCGGGCCGCGACGGCGTTGGTCGAGGTTTCGTTGGCCGGGATGTTGGTGACTTCGGGGATCCCGATGAGCAAATCCATCGGGGTTGCCGAGTCGCGGGTCTGGAGCTCGGACATCGAGAAGACCGTGACCGGCAGCGTATTCTCCTGGTCAAGACGCTTGATGTTCGAGCCGGTCGTGACAAACGCCTCCATCACGAGCGCGTCGCCCTTGCCGGATTTGTCGTCAGCTCCGGCGGCGGCCGGGGCGGGAGTGGGCTCCACGCTTTGCGCGTGGACCATCGGAAGCAACGTCAGCGCCGCAAGGAACGCGGCGCGGGAGCGTGGGATCAGTCGTGGATTTGGTTTCATTGGTCAGGTTCCGTCAGATAGCAGACTAGGCAGGCTGGAAAGAGCGCTTCCCGCTCGGCGGGTTGTTGGTATCCAATTTTAGGATATAGCGAGGCGCGGCGGCGCGGTGCGCGAAGCGCCCGGCGCATAAAAACGGACAAGGACATCCGGCTGGAAATCACGGACACGAGGGAGGGGTTTGGGCACGCTTGAAATGGGGCGGCAAACTGGCAGGGGCCGCGCTAAACAAGCGTCAGGGGGTGGCCTTTTGTCCCCGAAACAATTTAATATTTCAATATCGAAAGCTCGCCCAAGCATAAAAAATATTCATGCAAGCAATCTGCGCGGCCTGGCAAAAATAGCTCGGGGCCGCCTCACCCCCTCACGTGTTGGGCAAAATGGAGGCAACCGGGCCCGGCCCACCGCTCTGGCCGCATGGTTTACCCCTAAAAAGAAACGGCCGGCCAAAATGGCCGGCCGCAAAAAATCTCAGAAGCTGTGAAAAAACTACGGTTAGCGCGATTTGGCAAGACGGCGGAGCATGAGGGCAGAGGCCGCGATATAGATCATGGCCTCTGAGTGAGCGGTCTTGACCTCGTAGTCTTTGGCGAGACGACGAAAATTGCCGAGCCAAGCGAAGGTGCGCTCGACGACCCAGCGCTTGGGCAATACGACGAAGCGGTGGGGATGGATTCTTTTTACCACCAGCGCGGCGAGTTTGCGGTGGCGGGGCAGCGCGGCGACCCAGTCGAGAAAGCGCCCGGCGTAGCCGCCGTCCACGAAGACGGCCTTCAGCCAGCCATAGCGGAGCAAAAACGGCTCCAGCAGCTTCGCCCCGTCACGATCTTGCAGTCCGGCGTGATGCACTACGCAGCCCAAAATCAGTCCGAGGGTATCCACCAATAAATGCCGTTTTCGTCCAGTGATTTTCTTGCCCGCATCGAAGCCCCGCTCTCCGGGCTGGCTAACCATTTTAACGCTCTGGCTGTCGATGATCGCAGCGGTCGGGGCTTTTTTTTACCCGCTTTGCGCCGCACGCGATCGCGGAGCGCCTCGTTGAGCTGCTGCCACACACCCAACGCCTGCCACTTCGCAAAATAGTAATAAACCAGCCGCCAGTGCGGAAACTCCTTTGGCATCATCCGCCACGTACAGCCGCTTCTCACCACATAGAAAGTCGCATCCAACATCACTCGCGGCTGGTACCGTGGCGGGCGGCCCAGTTTCCCGCTCTTCGGCAGCAGGGGCTTCACGATCTCCCATTCTTGCTGCGTTAAACTACTCGGATACGGTTCTTCCTTGGTCGCCATCCCTCTGCCTAATCATCACCTGTTTCCATGGTCCAGACTTTTTTCACAGCTTCTCAGATCCCACCGGCTCTGAGCCGGTGCCAGCGACTCATTCCACGCCGGACTTCGCCATCTTCTCGCCCGTGAGCGAGTAGATGTTCGTGAGGAAGCCGTCTTCGTACATCTCCTTGATCTGGAGCTTGCCGACAAACTGTACCGGGGTATCCATCACGGGCTTGATGCCGTGCGTCCCCATGTTGACGACCACGAACTCGTTAACTTGCGGCGTCTGGCCGTAGCAGCAGAGCATCGGGCTGCTCACGAGCAGGAATTCGGTCACGAGGCCCTTGTCGATCTTGGTCGGCAGCATGTAGCCGGTGACGACCACATTCTTGCCGTTGAGCCCCATCACCTGGGCCGGCACCTGCTTCATCCCGGAGGGAGGAGGAGTGCCGGGAGCGGCCGCGGGATCGAGCTCGGCCGGGGTAAACGTATAGGAGGCAAGTACGTCGAAGCCTGCTTTTACGACGACGTCGGAGGCGGCCGATTTGGTGTCGTCGCCGGCGCGCGCTGCGGTGGCGAACGTAGCTGCGGCAATCAGCGTGGCCGCGGTGAACAAACTCGTGAGGGAACGTGAGAAGTGCATGTCAGGATCGGGAAAGTATTAAACGACCGTGGTCAGGATTACCCAATAACGTGATGAATTTAAGCTCGGCTGGCAAGCGGTGAAGCAAGTTTGTTCGCCGCGCGTTTCATGGTGACAGCACGACGTATCCAATCCCGTTTCGATTCTCGATTTTTGTGCCCAGTGGCGCGGACATTTTGATCATGTCGCCGAGAATCTTTGTGGCATCGTTGGGCGCGGCCAGAGTGGGACGACCGCGGGTGCCGACCGGCCGGCCAAATCCCAGCGTGATCGGAGTCAGCCGGACTTCCACGAGCCGGTCGCCCTCGAACTTCGGTTGGGCCACCACGCTTTCCCAGGCTTCGCGAGTCGCAGGGTAGCCTTTCGTATCGTTGCTGGAACGCCGCGCGTCGAATTCGCTTACCCGCGCATCCGGCCCGAGGCCCACACTGTCGTAATTGTCCTGCGGCTGTCGGAGGACGCTCTCGTTTTGCATAATGAAATCTCCGAGGCTGTAGAAGACGGGCTTACCGTGGTAGATTTCGATCCCGTGCAGGACGTGCGGCCCTTCCCCCACCACCGCGCTCGCGCCGGCGTCGACAACCGCATGCGCAAAGGCGATGAAGAAGTCCGGCGGCGCACTGCGATCAGTCGGATCGGCTTCGTGGCAGTGCAGCGAAACGATTACGTATGGCGCCATCGCTCGCGCGTCTTTGACAGCGGCGCAAATCTCGTCGATATCCTGTTTCACCAGCGTGCGGACCATCCCGAATTTTTCACCCAGGACGAAATGGTTGCCCTGAAACACGATCTCTTTCTCTTCCGTGGCCGCCGCGCCGCCGCCGCGGCCGCCGCGACCGCCGCGCCCGCCAGCGAGCTTGCCCGTGAGAGCCCGAAGTTCGTCGAGCGTCGCCTGATCGACGGTGTATTTCGTGTCGAAGCGCAGCGGGCTGATCCCGGGCCGGCCCTTCACGTCGGAGCGTTGGCGACCGGCCACCGAGTGCGGCGTGAAAGTCGAAGCGCACGAGACGAGCGCCACGCGCCCCCCCGACGAGTCGGCGAAGCGCGCCTCGCGCGCCTGCTGGAGATTTTCTCCGGAGCCGGCATGGATGATGCCGGCGGCCTCGAGCGCGCGATCCGTCGAGAAGAGAGCCTCGGGACTGTAGTCGCCGGCGTGATTGTTCGCGCGCGAGCCAAGTCGAAAGCCAGCCCAGGCCAGCTCCTTGGCCATGGCGGGATCGGCCCGCATGTAGGTGCCGCCCGACACGACGCTCGGGTAGCCCTCATAGTTATGAAATAGCATCTCGACGTTCGTAAACGCGATGTCCGCGCTCCGGATGACCTGGATGAGCCGGAGAAAATCGGGTTCGCGATACGGACTGAGTTGCTGGGTGATGATGGAGTCGCCCGTGAGTGCCATGGTCATGGCACCGGACGGAGAATTGGGGGCAGGCGGGGCAGGGTCCTGCGCCTTCGCAAAACCGGCGGAAAAGTCGGCCAGTACCCAGAGACCAAGCAAGAACCGGGTGTTCATGGGGGAGAGTGTGGGGTAGTTGCAGCTCTTATACCAAACGGGGATCGCACCAAAACTTTCTGAGTCGGACGACCCGGCGGGAGGTCCGACCCGCGCAAAAAGAAGTCGCGGTTCGCAGGGCCCTGCGAACCGCGACGAGAGCGGATTTAATTCCGCGAAGCTGTCATGAGGATCAGTTGGTGCCGGCCGCGGGCGACTGAATCGACGCCGGCTTGGCCGAACCGTAATAGAGGCTGTTAAACAGCAGCTTGAAGTTCTGGTGGGGCGTGCCGCGGAACGTCGCCTCGAGCCCGATCAGGACGACCTTGCCGGCGCCGATGCTCGCGTCGGTGGCCATGTCGCCACCGTCGAGATGCTCCTGGCCGACAGCCCAACCCGAATAGAGCGGGGTCTTGCTGTCGAACCAGATCACGCGGCTCAACTTCGTGTTCGCATCCGACTTCAGTTTGAAGACCGGGCTGCTGTCGAAGAACGCATAACCCGTGCTCGGCATGCCATACGCGATCGGGTTGGTGTTGTTCAACTTGACGTTGAGCACGGAGCCGGGGACGTAGAACTTATCGGCCGAGAGCGGATGCGGCTTGCCGTCGGCACCGGCCTCCACGAGGAAGTTTTCTACCGGCAGGCCCATTGCCTCGCCGATGGTCGCAGCGGCGCCGAGCGCGACGATGGTGCCACCGTCTTCCACGAACTTGCGCACCGGCGGAACGGTCTTGGCCGCGGTGATCGAGCCGAGCATCGAGCGGAACTCTTCCGGAATCGTATCGACGGCCGGACCGAACCGGCGGCCACCGAAACCACCGCGTCCGCCGCGGCCTTCGGTATAGGTGTCGCTGGGAAATACGATCACATCGTAGCTGGACTTGAGATTGCCCGCCTCGAGCACCGAGGGGAACACGAGTTCGAAGGGGAATTCATATTTTTCGAACATCCAGCGCAGCCAGCCGGAAGGCATCGAGCCGCCGTAGATATCGACCAGGCCGATATGGATCGGCTTCAGCTTGGTGGCTTCTCCCTTGGGAGCGCTGGCCACGCCGACGATCGTGACGCCGAGCTTGGCGGCGCCTTGCGCGACGATCGGATTTGCGGCCGCCGAAGCGGGCACATAAATGGACCCGGTGCCGAAGCCCTTGCCATCGATGGTGATCTCATCCTTCAGCCAGTAGACGTCCGCATTGGCTTTCAGGAGGCGGTTGATGAGGATGAACGAGTCGTTCTGCTTGTGGCTCACGACGTAGCCGACCGGCTTCGCCACGCCGCCGACTTTCGCCACCGGCGGCGCCTCGAGATGCTCGAAGCCCATCTTCTCGAATGGACCGTCAAACGCCTCGAGGATGCGATCGAATTTCACGCCCATCTGCACGGCCACGGTCCAGCCCGTGATATCGTAGGGGCGCTTGGGCGGGCCGCCCGGATAGGTGAGATCCGTCGGGTGATCCTGCGGCTCGAAGGAGTCGAGCACCGCGGCGCGAAACGCCTGCGCCGACTTCACCACGTAAGAACCCGCCGGATACGATTTGCCGGCCACCGTGAAGTCCTTGGTGGCGCGTTCCACTTCGACGCCGCCCTTGAGGAGCACGTTGATGAACTTGACCGCCGTCGGGAAGTCGTCCTGGTCCGCGGTGACGATGTAGCCGCGCGGGTCGCGGGTGGCCGGATCGTGGAGCACCTTCTCATAGATGTCGATCGGGACGGGAGGTGTGGCGCCACGGCCCACGACGGCGTCACCACCGGGGGGCGGCGCCTCGAGGAAGGCCGCCGCGTTGATGCCAAAGGCATTCGCATTGATGCGATTGGGATTGGCCGCGCGATCCTTTTCGGCGGCATCCAGCATGGCCGTGATGCGCTTGGGCGTGATCGTCCACGAATCCTTGTTGCCCTTCTCGATCGCGCGATGACCCATCGTGTAGAAATTATAGAGCAGCGTCTCGCGATTGCGTGACGCGTAGTCCATGACCGCGCGCTCCACTTCGACCATGTAGTCGATCGACTGGCGGTAGTGCCACGGTCCGGGCGCGACCGGCAGCGGCCAGTCGCCCGTCGGCAGTTGCTTTTCCGCCATCACCGGAATCTCCATCGGAGTCGGCTGGCCGATGATTTCCGTGAGGAGGCCGATTTGGTTGCGGAAATACGTCGCGGTGCGCATGCCGCCATTCCACCACGTGGAATAAGGCGCGGCGGTGCGCGTGGCGCCGCCACCCCAGCCCAGCGCGACGAGACGTGAGAGCATCGCGGTACCAACTTGGTCGATACCCACCGGAATCAGCGGATCGACATCGTAGTTGAACGGATCGCGGAACGGCGGAATGAAGATCACCGAGCCGAGCGGGCCGGTCTGGTGCACGTTGTGCATGATCTGCGGATTCCACTCGATGAACAGCACGCGGTCCTGATTGATCGTCTCGGCCATGTTGAACATGATCGAGTCGCGATTGTTGTCGTGGCCGATGTACTTGTGATAGAGGCGCGGCAGATTGTTCATCGTGCGCTGCTTCTCATCGGCGTTGCGCATGTACCAGTTGGCGACGAGTTCGACGCCATCGGGATTCGGCACGGGCATCAGCAGCACGTTGTCATCGAGGAAACGCATCGTCTCTTCGTCGGTGCGGCTCACCATCTGGTAAACCTGCTCCGCAAGGGTCTGCGAATTCACGGTCTCGGTGGCGTGCAGGCCACCGTCGATCCAGACGATCGCGCGGCCTTCCTTCGCCAGCTTGCGCGCGTCTTCGGGCGTCATCCGCGCGCGCGCCATTTTCTGCGAGATCTCTTTCCAGTGGTCCAGCTTCTTCATATTAGCCGGTGAGCTAATAATCGCCATGTACTGCGGCCGGCCTTCCTCGGTGTTGCCGATGCTCACGACTTTCATGCGGTCGGTCTCGGTCTCCCACTTTTTCAACATCGTGGAGATCTGAGTGTAGCTCGCCATGTGGTAGTCGTCACCGATGGTGAAGCCGATGATGTCTTTTTCCGGCGTAATCTTAGGCTGCTGGGCCCAGCCGACGGCGGCGGCTGATAAGCCGCCGAGCGCCAAGCCGATTCTGGCAATTTGGTTGATCCGTTTTTGTCTCATAATGGAGGTATAAACTGACGTTAGCTGGCTGGAGGTGGACAAAGTCCCTGACGAGATCTCAACAGTGGGCCGCAAGACGCACGTCGCGTCGCGATAGTTGCTCCATGTTGATTGATCGAACGGCAGCATACTTTGTGCCTCGGGTTGGGGTCGAAGTAGGAAACAATTTCGTTGGCGGATAAAAGTCCACCCTCAAAAATTCGTGCTAAAAAGATTAGCGTGGCCCCCCTGAGAAAAATCCTCCTTGGCTCAATCTCTGCTTATTTGCCGCGCAACGTATCGCACCGGGCGTGCGTCAATCTGCGCGACCCCAGTCGCGCGGCTCCAGCTGCATAGCACACACTCCTACTTAATTCTCCTCTTACTCATATGATCGATGGCAAAACCTGGTCGGACAAACTGCGAACGGAAATTGGCAAGGCCGTCATCGGCCAGGAGGAGATCGTCGATCGCCTCTTTGTTGCGCTGCTCGCCAATGGACACGTGCTGCTCGAGGGCTTGCCCGGTCTCGCCAAGACGCTGCTCGTGAAAACGCTCGGCACCGCGCTCGCCATGGGCGGCGGTCGCGTGCAATTCACGCCCGACCTGCTCCCGAGCGACGTCATCGGCACCATGATCTTTCAACCGAAGACGGGCGAGTTCACCGCCCACAAGGGTCCGATTTTCGCCAACCTCCTCCTCGTCGATGAAATCAATCGCGCGCCGGCCAAGGTGCAAAGCGCGCTGCTCGAAGGCATGCAGGAGCGCCAGGTCACGCTCGGCTCGCAGACGTATCCCCTGCCCAAGCCGTTCTTCGTGATGGCCACGCAGAATCCGATCGAGCAGGAGGGCACCTACCACCTGCCCGAAGCGCAGATGGATCGTTTCCTCTTCAAGCTCACACTCGACTATCCTTCCCGCGAAACGGAAATCGAGCTGACCGAGCGCTGGGGCCAGATCACGAAGCAGCCCGTCGTCCAGGCGGCTTCTTCCGGCGAAGAGCTGCTCGAAATCCGCAAGGTCGTCGACCAGATCTTCGTCTCGCCGCAAATCAAGGGCTACATCGTCTCGCTGGTTCGCGCCACGCGCGACTTCGCCAATCCGCCCGCCGGCACGCCGAAGTACCTGACGTGGGGCGCTTCCCCGCGCGCCGTCCTCGCGCTCTATCAGGCGGGCAAAGCCACCGCCTGGCTGCGTGGCTCCGATCACGTCACGCCCGATCACGTGCAGGAAATTTTCATCGACGCCATGCGGCACCGCATGGGCCTGACCTATGAGGCCGAGGCCGACAAGGTCACCACCGAACAGGTCCTGAAGCAGATTCTTGATAAAGTCACCCTCGCTGAATTCAGTGGCAAGGCCGCTGCCTGAGCCGCGTCTTTGCCGGTTGTCGCTCTCGCGTTTGCGTCACTGTGCCTGATCGCCCAGCGCCTGTTTCGTCGTCCCGTTAATCCCGTGCCATGACACCTCGTCTCGTATCTTCTTCTCAATTACTGCGTCGCCTGGAGTGGCGTCTCGAGCACGAGGTCGAGACCCAGCTCATCGGCGATTATTTCTCGGTCTTCCGCGGTCGCGGCATGGAGTTCGATCAGGTCGTCAAATACGAGTTTGGCGACGATATCCGCGACATCGACTGGAACGTCACCGCGCGGCTCGGCGAACCGTACCGGAAAAAATTCGTCGAGGAGCGCGAGCTGGTCGTCATGCTGGTGATCGAGGACTCGCTTTCGCTTCAGTTCGGCTCGGGCCAGCGCACCAAGCGCGAGGCGCTCTTCGAGCTGGCCGCGCTGGTGATGCTGCTGGCTTCACTCAATCGCGATAGTATCAGCGTCATCCATTCCTCGCCAGGCGGCTACAAGATGCATGACCGAGTGCGCGGTCGCAACGCCGTGTTTCATGCGGCGACCCAGTTGCTCGACGCCAAGCCGCCGGAGCTCACCGACACGCGGCCGGTCGAAACGCCGTGGGACCTGGTCATACCCGCTGCTCCGAATCACAGCATGCTGATCGTGCTGGGCGATTTCCCGCCGCGCGAAGTGCCGCGGGAGTGGCGCCAGATTGTCCAGCGTTTTATCCCCGTGGGTTTTCGCGTCGAAGATCCGTGGGAGCGCGAACTGCCGGGCAAGGTCCCGCTTACCGTCTACGATCCCACCACCAACCGGGTGGTCGTCATCGATCCGCGCTCGGGCGTGCATCGCAAGGCCCACGCCGAGTGGGTCGAGAAGCGCAACGCGTCATTCAGTCATTTCGTTCCGCGGCCGAAGGATCGGCTGACAATCACTCCCGACGAGTCGGTGGTCGACGCGTTGGTGCACTTCTTCCACGCCCATATGGGCACGGCGACTCAATTGTAATTCATGAGCTGGGACGATTTTCTCTTCGAAAATCCGTGGTGGCTGATCGCCCTCCTGATTTTGCCTCTCGTTATGTGGCTGCGCAGCCGACAGCCGGTCTCGGCGATCCTCGTGCCGTTTGCCGGCGCTTGGTGGAAACCTTCGCTGCTGCCCCAGCCCGCGCGGATGCCCGCATTTTTGATCATGTTGGGCTTGGGTGTCTTCGCGTTGGCGCTGGCGCGTCCGCAGCGGCTTGAAACCGTGAGCGACCCGCGCCAGGCCGGCCACGAGATGATGCTCGCGATCGATCTTTCCAGCTCGATGCTCGCGGAGGACTTCGAGATCGGGGGCGAGCGCATCAGCCGCCTGGAGGTCATCAAGCCCGTCATCAAGGCCTTCATCGACAATCGTCCCAACGACCGCATCGGTCTCGTGGTCTTCGCCGGCCGCGCCTACACGCTGGCTCCGCCGACCTTCGATCACGAATGGTTGGGCAAGCAGGTTGAGCAGTTGCGCATCGGTCTCATGGAGGACGGCACCGCGATCGGCGACGGTATTGGTGTCGCGCTTTCTCGGCTGGAGCACGTCAAGCTCGGGCCTGACGGCAAACCGTTGCCCCAGAAAGCCGAGCATGGTTTCATCGTCCTGCTTTCCGACGGTGGCAACAACAAGGGCTTGTTGAAGCCCAAGCAGTCCGCGGCGATCGCGAAGTCGCGCGGCGTCACTATCTATACCATCGGCGCAGGCAAGGATGGCTCGGCCCCCTACCCGATCTTCGACGAAATGGGTGCGAAGATCGGCTATCGCCGCATCATCGCCGATCTCGATGAGCCTGCCCTCAAGGATGTCGCGGAGACCACCGGCGGCCAGTATTTCCGGGCCGACAACACGGAGGCGGTCAACGCCTCGTTCAAGGCGATCGATCAAACCGAGCGCACGCAATTCAAAGCGCTCGTTCGTCGCCCGCACGATATGTTTCTCTGGTTTATTGCCGGCGGTTTCGTCCTCGTCGTGTGGGGCGGGCTGCTGGCTTGGGCCGCTGAACGGAAGGAGCTCGCCGCATGAACTTTGGACATCCCCAGGCCTTTTTACTGCTCATCGTCGTGTTGGTGGGCGCACTGCTCGAACGGATGAAGCGCGACAAGAAACAGCTCGCGTGCCCCCGGATTCCCCGCCTGCGCGCCCACGCGACGAGCATCGAGTTTCCTCAGGATACCCATCGCCACGGACTCCGTTGGATGCTGTGGCTTGGGTGTGCGTTGCTCGTAGTCGCGCTGGCTGGCCCGCGTTACGGATTCGTCCGCGAATCCGACGAAAAGAATTCTCGCGAGGTCGTCCTCGCGATCGATCTTTCGCGCAGCATGCTCGCCCGCGACGTCAAGCCGTCGCGCCTCGATCACGTGAAGTTGCTCGCTTCGGCACTGATCTCGAAGTCGGCCGGCGATCGCTTCGGTCTCGTCCTTTTCTCGGCGACGTCCTACATCCAACTGCCGCTCAGCAACGACTACGACATTCTGGCGGAGATGCTCCCCAATCTGTCGCCCGATTATTTTCCGGTGAGCGGCACGAACTATGAGGCGATGTTGAAGACCGCGCTCTCCGCCTTCGGCACGACGGGCGATGCCGAGCGTTTCCTCGTCGTTCTCAGTGACGGCGAGGCGTGGGACAAGAACTGGAAAACGCTCCTGCCCGAACTCAAGGCGCGCAATATCCACGTGGTCGGCCTGGGCGTCGGCACACCGGGCGGCGGCCTGATTCCCGACGGCAACCGCGCCGTGCGCGATGCCAACGGCCTCGAAGTCCTTACCCGGCTCGAGCCCGCGACGCTTCAGGAACTCGCCACCGCCACGGGCGGCACGTATCAGCGCGCTGATACGTATGTCGACATCTCGACCTTGCTCAAGGCGACGGCGCCGGATACGCCCGGCAGCGCCGCCTACAAACTCGATCACTCGCGCCTCGTCGAGCGCTACCGCTGGGCGTTGTTTCCCGCGCTGATCTTGATTGCGTTGAGCTTCTGGCGCGATTTCCCGGTGCACCCGTCATTCCGCGTCGTCAACCTGGCGTCCGCCGCCGCGAAGGCGAAGCCAGCGGTCCGAGCGGGCGCGGTGGCCGCGGCCGCCGCCATGTTCATCGGCGCGCTCCTGGTCGTCCCGCGTCTCCACAGTCAGGATATGTCGGAAGAAAACGACAAGGGCGCCGACTACAAGGAAGCCGACGCCGGCTCGCCGATGCAGATGACCGCCAAGCTGGTGACGCAGCGCATCACCGGCATCCTCGCAAGTCCCGCGCCCAACGCCAACGACTGCGTGTCGCTCGTGATCGACATCGTGGCCTACTGCGAGCAGATGCTCCGCGCCCGCCTGCGTTTCCCTGTGTCGATCATCGACGATGGGCAAAAAGCCATCGATTGGGGTGAAAAGATGGATCCCCAGGGCGGCGATTGGAACAAGCTCCGCAGCGATCTCAACGACTTGCTCAAGGCCGACACCGAGCCGTGGAAGACCACGCGTCCCGACCAGGCCGGAAAAACGACGATGAAGCTCGGCTACGAGGAGGGCACCGAAATGAAAACCGACCGCCATGCCTCCCGCAACGGCCCGACCGAGGAGGTCACCAATGCCTCCGATCTCGAACTGCCACTGCTCAAGCTCGAGCAGGTGCGCCGCGCCGATCAACCCGCCAGACTTTTCGTGATGCTCGAAGGCAAAAAAGGCCAACCTCCCCCGTCCACCGCGCCACAATGGTAAACCGATTCGCCGTGAAATTTCCGCTCTCTTCTTTTCTCGTTGTCGCCGCGCTCGCGACTGCACTTCCCGCGCAGCCGCAACCGGTTGCCACCCAGGAGCCGATGATTGGCGGCGTCCCGATTCGCGAAATCGCGCAGTCGAAGATCGAAGTACCCGCCGAGACCCACTGGATCGGCGAACTCTTTCCGATCACCCATCGGACGAGCGTTCTCCATCGCGCCTATAGCTCAGTCACGACCGACTTCGACTGGGCTCCCGACGATCTCATCTTCGACGAGTGGTCTGCGCCCGTCCATCACTTGGAGGGAGACACGGACGAAGTGGTCCAAACCACGCGCGGCTACACGAAGACGGCCGGGGCGATCCGCTTGGCCAATTCCAAGCAAGCGGTCACGCTGATTACCCAAATGGCGGGCGATCGCACGCCGATCACGGACCAGTATATCATTAACCTGACCGCCCCGCTGCTGCGCGTCCGCGAGCTGCCGACCCCGGCGCCGTCGGCCTTTGCCGGCGCGGTCGGCGACTTCACCCTCGAGTCACGGGTCACTTCCAACGAAGTTGCCGTCGGTGACTCCGTTACCTGGACACTCGAGCTCCATGGCATCGGCAACTGGCCCGAAATCACCCGTATGCCGACCCGTGTCGTCTCGAAGGATTTTCAGGGCGTTGCGCCCATCCTGAAGCGCGACTTCAAACCCGGTTCGTTGTTCGAAGGATCGCTCACCGAAGACGTGCTGTTGGTTCCCAACAAGGCCGGGAGCTATCAGCTCGGTCCGGTTCGGTTCGTCTTTTTCGATCCGAAAGAAGGCAAGTATCAGCTCTATACGACTGAGACGTTCACTCTCCAAGTCAACGACCGCGCCGGAGGCGCCCGGGCTGCCGCCGAGCAGCAAGGCACGACGACTTCGAAGGATGGGCGAACCCTCATCCCCGCCGCACCGCCCTTGCTCCCGCTCGACCCGATGGCGGACATTTGGTGGGGCGCGCGTCCTCTTTCGCCGAAGGTGCTTAACACCAGCCTGCTGGTCGCGCTGGTGCTCTTGGTCATCACGTGGCTGGGCTTTGCCGCGAAGCGCAGCGAACTCACGGACCCCCTGCATTCCCGCCGAGTCGCGCGCAAGGAACTCGTTTCGATCCTGCAGTCGCTTGAGAATACCTCGCTCGCGCCCGCCGAAATGCGTCGGCTCCTGTTCGCCTGGCAAAGAAACACCGCCGCGCTCGCCGGCATCACCACGGCCATGCCGACGGCGGCGAAAATCGCCCGCGCGATCGAGGGCGAAAACTATCAGGCCGCCGGCTCTTCGTGGGCTACGCTCTGGCGCGATGCCAGCCGCGCGCTTTACGGCGAATTTCCGCTCTTGCCGACCGACTGGGTGCTGCGCGCGAAGGGCGCGCTGTCCGAAGTCAAAGTCCCATCGGTGCCGTTGCGCGCACTGTTCTTCGCGCACAATCTCCTGCCATTCGCCGCTCTGCTCGTGCTGTCCCTCCTGCCGCTCGCCGCACATGCGACTCCCGTGGATGATTATAACAAGGGGAATTTCGCGGCGGCGGAAGCCGCCTGGCGCAAGGAAGCGGCGGCCGCGCCGCTCGATGCACATGCGCGTTACAACCTTGCGCTCGTTGCCGCGCAGCAAAATCACTGGTCGGAGTCGCTCGCCAATTCGCTGGCCGCGTTCTGCCTCTCGCCCCGTGATCCGTCGATTCGCTGGCAGTTCGCACTCAGTCTCGAGCGCTCGGGCATCGATAACCCGGCATTCAGCGGCTTCGCGTATGGCGGAGTGAAATACAAGATCGCGCGCACCTTCTCTCCGAGCGAATGGTCGCTCCTCGGTAGCGCCTCGGCCATTGCCACTGCGATTGCCGCGAGCGTGCTGCTCTACGGCTTCTACAATCACCGCAGTCGTGGGTACCGCTGGACCGCCGGTATCATTACCTTGGCGACCGCCCTCACCTTGCTCGCCGCCGTCAGCAGCCTGCGCTGCTACGGTCCGCTGGCGGAACGCTCCGTTGCCGTCGTCTCGCGCAACGTGCTCCTCTGCTCCGTGCCGACGGAAATCGACACGACGCAAAAGACCGTCCCGCTCCCCGCCGGTTCGCTCGCGCGCGTCGATCGTACCTTCCTCGGCTGGAGCCGCCTCATCTTCGCCAACGGCCAAACCGGCTGGGTTCGCAGCGATTGGGTGACCTCCCTGTACGATTGATTTTGTGGGCGCGGCTTTACGCCGCGACAAAACTATGGGAACGCGGTGCCCTCGTCGCGTTCTCCGACATCAAATCACCCGATACACCCGCTCATCCGGCGCCGCGATCGGGATCTCGGCTGGCTGAACGAGCCGCCGTTCGAGCGCGCGCATCTGCGGGATAAAAGTCGTCGCGATGGGATCGTGCACCCCCGACCATTGCCCGTCCCATTCTCGCCATTGCTCCATCGTGAGCGGCTTCAGTTTTCCCGTGTTGATTTCAGCGCGCAGGAAACGCCGCGCGATGCACTCTTCCCACGATTTCGTCAGATAGTGGTTCACCCGCAGGATTGACGCAGACGGCGCGGGATTGAGCGCACCGGCCATTGGTCGGAAATTCTCGTCAACGAGCAGCGAGCCGTCACGCGTCGTGAAGGAATGCGGCGAGATTGTGGCATGCGCGATCCGCGACGGGCGGACGATGCATTTGACGTGCTGATCCGGCACCCCGGCGCTCATCGTGAAGCGCTCGATGGTCCAGTCGGCTGTGCGGCACTGAAGCCCGCCGCTGCCATAGAGCCACCAGGAAGCCACGACACCCGGATACGCCGCGTACGCTGCAAGTGTTTCGCCGAGCGGACGTCGATCTACACTGAATAAAAACTCGTCGTCGTCGATGAAGACCAGCCACTCCACGTCGGCGTCCACCCGGGCGAGGCAGTCGTCGAACATGGCGCGTTGCTGTGCCGCACCCGGCCACTTCCTCAGCCGCACGCTGCGATCGTGCAGCCAGGGCGCGAGTACCGGGAGATAGTCGTCGGCGCTGTCGTTGTCGTACAAATAAAAGCGCGTGATTCCCTGCACCCGGTGAAATAGCAGCCACTCGTGCAGATAGGGCGCGCTATCCCGAAAACACAGGCAGGCGGCAATCGTATTCGACATTGCACGCACTTTGCGGCGAAACGAAAAGCCTCCAAGTCTGAAACACGTGTCCCTCTCCACCGATCTCTTCGATTACGATCTGCCGCCGCGCTTGATCGCCCAGGTGCCCGCCGCGCGCCGCGACCAGTCGCGTCTGCTCGTGGTGGATCGCGCCGGGCACACGCTCGCTCACCATACGTTTGCCGACCTGCCTCAGTTTCTGCGCATGGGTGACACCCTTTTCCGCAACAACGCCGCCGTCCTGCCCGCCCGCCTCCATGCGCAGCGGCCAACCGGCGGCGCGGTTGAGTGCTTCCTGCTGCGCGCGACCGAGGACGAGCGCATCTGGCGCTGCCTCGTCAAACCCGGAAAAAAACTTCCCGTCGGCACAACCTTCGCGCCGGCCGGCGGCGCCTTCACTGGCGAGATCGTCGCAAAAGAGGAGGACGGCTCCGCCCTCGTCCGCTTCGCCACGCCGGGTGACGAATCCATCGCCGCCGTCGCCAATCGTCTCGGCAGCGTCCCTCTCCCACCCTACATCGAGCGGGACGACGAATCGCATCGGACAGAAGATCTGGCCCGCTACCAAACCGTCTACGCCGACCCCGCGCGCCAGGTTGCCGTCGCCGCGCCCACCGCCGGCCTCCATTTCACACCTGAACTGCTGGCAACTCTGGCCGCGCAGGGGGTGCACACTGCCGATATCACGTTGCACGTCGGGCTCGGCACCTTCAAACCCATCGCCACCGACACGGTCGAGGCCCACGCGATTCACCGCGAGACCTATGAGTTGCCCATCGCGACCCAGCGCGTGCTCTTCCCACCTCTCGCCGGGCGGCGCGTCGCCGTCGGCACGACGAGTGTGCGCAGCATCGAACATTTTCTTTCCACCCATCGCGCTCCACTTGAGCGCACGCACTCCGCCGAGGCCGACACTTTCCTCTATCCGCCTGCGACGTTTCGCGGCGTTGACGCGTTGATCACGAATTTTCACCAGCCGCGCTCCACGCTGCTCTGCCTCGTCGCCTCCTTCCTCGCCCCCGGTTCGACCCGTGGTATCGCCTGGCTGAAAGACATCTACGCCGAGGCCATCGCCCGCGATTACCGCTTTTTCAGCTACGGTGATGCTATGCTAATACTCTGAGCGGGAGCGCGTTGCCCCAACGCGCTGTTAGACTCTCGCACGCAGCAAGCGCGTTGAGGTCAATGCGCTCAACTTATCGTGAGCCGGACAAATCA
>Ga0206956_1130_pt1 | contig 19274 bp, 21 predicted proteins | sample Alteio_BWOrgHeat_35_FD_153252 | JGI IMG/M metagenome (GOLD analysis project Ga0206956, IMG submission 153252) | Enriched cells from forest soil in Barre Woods Harvard Forest LTER site, Petersham, Massachusetts, United States -... | ecosystem: Environmental > Terrestrial > Soil > Temperate forest >...
CCTTGAGCAGCGTTTCGGGACGCGCCAGGTTCGCCGGCGGCGTGACGATGCCGGCGTTTTCAATCTCGGTGTTGGCTGGCAGCTCCTGGTAAGCGAGGACGGTCAGGCGCGGGAAGGACGGCTCAAAGAAACGCTTAAGCGGCAGCCGGATCTCCGTGGAAACAATGAGCACCCCCGCGTTGCCCGGCTGCGCAGCCGAGGCCGTGCGACGGCCGATCTCGTCCAGCAGGTGCCGGGTGGTGGCCGGATCGAGCGCGAGCCCGACATCCGTCGGGGTCCGGAGCACCTTGGTCGCCAGCCACTGTTCAAGGCGGGGATCGACGGTGACGGCGCGGATGACTCCGGCGCGGGACTCGAATTCCGGCACGAAATAAAGTCCGAGCCGCCGGCGCACGAGTTCGGAAAGATCGTCGGGATTCTTGGAGAGCGAGGCGAAGTCGGCGATGCCCTCGAGAATCAGCGGCTGGTTGGTGATCCCGATATTCTCGCGCAGCAGGTTTTGCAGGACGCGCTGGATGATGCCGAGGCTGACGAGGTCGGGCAGCAGCTCGGCGACGAGCGCAGGCTGCGTTTGCTTGAGATGATCGACGAGCGCCTGTACTTCCTGCCGGCCCAGCAGATGATGGGCGTTGAGCTTGAGGATCTCCGAAAGGTGCGTGATCAAGACCGACGCCGGGTCCACCACGGTGTAGCCGTTGAGTTCCGCCGTTTTCTTTTCGGGCTCGTCGATCCAGGTCGCCTCGAGATTGAACACCGGCTCGCGCGTCGGCACGCCGCGGAGCGGCACCTTGCTGCCCGCGACATTCATCGCCAGCCAGCGGCCGGCCATCAGCTGGCCGCGTGCGACCACCTTGCCCCGCAGCAGAAAACGGTAGGCGCTGGCCTCGAGCTCCAGATTGTCCCGCACCGAAACCGGCGGAACGACAATTCCTTTTTCGCGGGCGAGCTGCTTGCGCACGCCCGTGACCCGCGCGAGCAATTCGCCGCCAGATTTTGCCTCGGCGAGGCTCAGCAGGCCGTAGCCGATCTCGACCGCAAAGACGTCCACCTCGATGAGCTTGCGCACATCCTCGGTGCTGCCGGACTTGGATTCCGCGGGCGCAGCTGTTCCGGCCTTGCCGGACTTGGCCGCACCCTTGGCGGTCGCGGCCGCCGTGGAGCCCACCGCGGCACCGGCGGGAGCGGAATTTTCCGCCTCTTGCAAAATCCGGCCCAAGTAGGCCGCGATGCCGGCAAGCCCGAGAAAGGGCAGTAGCGGCATGCCGGGCATCAGGCCAAAAACCACCAGCATGCCGGCGGTGATCGTCATCGCCCGCGGATAGCGGAAAAGTTGTCCGGCCAGTTGCGTGCCCAGGTTGGAATTCTCGGAGGCGCGCGTGACCAGGATGCCAGCCCCGACCGAGAGAATCAGCGCCGGAATTTGCGAAACGAGCCCGTCGCCAATCGAAAGCAGCGTGAATTTCTGGAGCGCCTCGCCCAGCGAGAGGCCCATCTGCAGCACACCGATGGCAAAGCCGCCGATGATATTGACCAGCGTGATGATGATGCCCGCGACGGCGTCGCCGCGCACAAACTTCGAGGCGCCGTCCATCGCGCCGTAGAAATCCGCCTCTTTCTGCACCTTCACGCGCCGCGCCGTGGCTGCGACCTCATCGATGACCCCGGCGTTTAACTCGGCGTCGATCGCCATCTGTTTGCCGGGCAGCGCATCGAGCGTGAACCGCGCACTCACCTCGGCGATGCGGCCTGCGCCCTTGGTGATGACCACAAAATTGATGACGACCAGGATCAGGAACACCACCGCGCCGACGATGTAGTTGCCCTGGATCACGAAGTGACCGAAGGACTGGATGATCTCGCCGGCGTAACCGTGGATCAGGATCTGGCGGGTCGAGCTGATGTTGAGCGCCAGCCGGAAAAGCGTCAGGGCGAGCAGCAGCGTCGGAAAACCGGAGAACTCCGGCGGATCCTTCACGTAGATGATGGCGAGAAGAACGAGCAGCGAGAGGCCGATGTTGAGGGCCAGGAAAACATCCAGCAGGATCGCGGGCACCGGCAGGATCAGCAGCAACACCGTGCCGAAGAGGCCGGCGGTGAAGATCAGGTCGGCCCGCTTGAGCAGGAGGGCGACCGAGCGGGAGGCAGGCGTGCTCATCGGTTAGGCTGACGCCTCCATGCGGCGCGTCTTCAGGCGGTGGAAATAATAGCGATGCGTGCGGTAAACCACGGCGAGGATCTCAGCCACGGCATGGTAAACCTCCGTCGGAATCGTCTCGCCCACGCGGCCCATCGCAAACAGCGCCCGGGCCACGGGCTTGTTTTCGACCATCGGCACACCGTGCTCGGCGGCCAGGGCCTTGAGCCTCTGCGCGAAACGATTCTCGCCCTTGGCCAGGACCACGGGCGCCTGGTCCTTGCCGCGCTCATACTTGAGCGCGACCGCATAGTGCGTCGGGTTCGTGACGATGACGTCGGCGGTGGCGACCGCCGAGAGCATCTGCTTCTGCAGGAGCCGACGGGCCATGCGCCGCATCGCGAGCTTGGTGAAGGCGTTGCCATCGCTGTTGCGGCGCTCGTCCTTCACTTCCTGGCGAGTCATCATCAGGTCGCGCGCGGTCTTGAATTTTTCGTAGCCGTAGCTGATGGCCACGACCACCCCCAGCGCGAAGATGAGCCGGCTGAAAAAGTGAATGGTCGCCTGCTGCAAAAACTGCCCGAGGTAGGCCGCCTCGACCGGTACGCTGAAAAGCGGATCGGCCAGCAGCGCGCGGGCGCCGAGATAAAGCACCGTGCCGATCGCGGCCAGTTTGAGCGCGTCGATCCCGGTGCGCAGCAGCGAATGCCGGGAAAAAATGCGGCCGAACCCCGCGACCGGATCGAGCCGGTCCAGCTTCAGGGAGAACGCCTCGGGCGTGAGGCGGAAGCCGCTCTGCACGCCGCCGGTCAGCAAAGCCGCGCCCGCGCAGGCGAGCAGCATCGGCAGCACCGCGCGTCCGGTGGTCATCAAGACCTCGCCCAACTGCACCGTGACGGTGTCGCGGGCGACCGGCGTGGTCGCGAAATGCGTGAATACCGATACCGCGTAAGAGGCGACGTCGCGCGCGGACGATTGCACCGTCAACGCGAGCACCCCGAGGGCCGCGACAATCAGGAAGAGGAGGGCCAACTCCGGCGACTTCGCGAACTGCCCGCGGTCGAGCGCTTCAGCCAGCCGCTTCTCGGAGGCTTGCTCGGTTTTTTGGTCTTGGTCGTCGTCGGCCATGTGGAGCCGGCCTTAAGCAATGCAGATGCCAAGCGGGTTTTTTGATTCATTAGCTGTTTATTATTAGTTGTTTAAACTTTTCCGATCGTCACCTCGCGGCCAAAAAAAATGACGCGATTTCGCGTCGTAAAAATTCCGGCAAAAATTGCCCGGCTCATTTTCGGGCCTGTCACGCGTCGCGCCTCAGCGCAACGGCAGCAGCTGCAGCATCCGGACCGGCGCGTCCGCGAACTCCACGTAGAAATATCGCATCAGCAGCGCACCCGCCGCGCTCAGCAGGCCGATGCCGCCGAGCGCCTTCACCGGGAAGCTGAGTACAAACACGTTCATCTTCGGCACCGCGCGGCCCATCACCGAAAACGCCAGCGTCACGAGAAAATTCATCGCGATGAACGGCGCCGCCATGCGCAACCCGAGTTCTATCACGTGGCCCGTCAGCCCAATGAGCGTGTCCGCGGCACCGGGATCGAAGGCCGCGTGCCCGGCCGCCGCCAGCTGGAAGCTGCGCGCGAACGCGCCGAGCAGCAGGTGGTGGCCGCCCACGAGGAAAAACGCCACGATTGCAAAGTTGGACAGCAGCGCCGCGACCGGCTCCGTCGCCGGCTCGGGCACGCCCATCCCCGGCGTGGCGCTGAGGCCGATCTCCGATGAAATGAGGCGACCGGCCATTTCCACCGCGAGGAAAACCAGTCGCGCCGTGAATCCCAAAAGCAGTCCCAGGACCACTTCCCCACCCGCCGCCGATCCAAGATCCCACAGCGTCAGCGGAACCGGGGCGACCGGGACCACTCCCGCCAGCAGCGTGGCGAGGCAGACGCCAAAGCCCACGCGGACTGGGATCGGCAACGCGCGACCCGCCAGCACCGGCAATTGCAGGATGAGGCCGAGGCTGCGCAAAAAAACCATCATCCAGCCCACGAAATACACCAAGCTCATGGCGATGAACGTGACGCCTCCGCGGGCCTCAGTGACCCAGCGTGCTCATGCGCATGATGGTCGTGATCGCGAACTCCGAGAGTTCCCGCAGCAGCCACGGCGCCAGCAGCAGTGCGAGCCCGGAGATCGCCAGCAGCTTCGGGATGAAGGTCAGCGTGGGTTCCTGCAGGCTCGTGACGGATTGCAGCAGGCTCGTGCACAATCCGACGACCAGCGCAACGACCAGGAACGGCGCCACCACATAGAGCGCAAACATCACGGTCGTCTTGAAAATATCGATGGCGAGGTCGGGATTCATGGTGGTCAGGTGACGAAACTTTGCACGAGCGACTTCACCACCAGGTGCCAGCCATCAACGAGCACGAAGAGGAGGAGCTTGAGCGGCAGCGCGACGACGGTCGGCGGCATCATCATCATGCCGAGCGCCATCAGCACCGACGAAACGAGGAAGTCGATGACGAGGAAAGGCAGGAAGAGCAGGAATCCCATTTGGAACGAGGTCTGCAGTTCGCTGATGATGAAAGCCGGGATCACCACGCGCATCGGCAGGTCCTTCACGGCGGTCGGGCCGAAGCGGCCGAGCTCGAGAAAATATTCCACGTCGCGGGTGCGCGTCTGCTTCAACATGAATTCCTTCAGCGGAACCGACGCCTTGTCCACCGCCTCGACCGAAGTAATCTTTCCGTCGAGATACGGATTCAGCGATTCCCTTTGGATCCGGTCAAAGACCGGTCCCATGAGGAAAAAAGTGAGAAACAGCGAAAGACCGACGATGATTTGATTCGACGGCGCGCTTGGCGTGCCGAGCGCAGTGCGGACGAACCCGAGCACGATCACGATTCGCGTGAAGCTCGTCATCAGGAGAATGATCGACGGGGCGACCGAGAGCAGCGTCATCACGATGACGATCTGCACCGCGACACTCACCTGCCCGGGCTGGCCGGAGCCTTCCAATCCAATGTTCAAGCGAAAGGGGTCGGCCGTCTTCGCCGGCGCCGCAGCCGGAGCCGCCGGAACCGGCACCGTCTGAGCCCGCGACGCGGGAGCCGCCAAGCTCAGCAGGATGAATCCCACGCTCACCAGGAAAAATAAATGGAAACGCGACTTCATCATGATTTTTTTTGTGCCGTCGGGCCGTCAAGCGAAGTCAGCAGGTCGATGCGCCCCGGGCAGACGCCCAGCAAAAGTTTTTGGCCTTCGTACGACGCCACGACGAGATACTGGCGGCTGCCCAGTGACCGCGTTTCATCAATCACGAGCCGCCGGGTGTCGCGCCCGGGAAAATTGAGTTTGCGTCCGCGCCACAGCAGCCAGCCGCCGGCGCCGGCCAGCAGGAGAACGCCGACGATCGTCAACGGACCGGTCCCGCCCGACGCGCCCGGCGCGGCCGGGCCGGAGGACGCCGTGGTCCCGCCGGGATAAATGACCTGGCTGGGATCGGCGGCCCCGGCGGCTGTGGCCGCCAGGCTGACGACGAACAGCGCGAGAAAAATGCGGAGCCGGCTCATGCCTTGGCGCTGCCGACGAGCTCGGTGATCTTGATGCCGAAGTTATCCTCGACGACGACCACCTCGCCGTAGGCGATCAGCTTGTCGTTGACGAAGAGGCCAACCGGGTCGCTCGCGTGCTGCATCAGCTGCACGACCGAGCCGGCGGTGAGTTCGAGCACCTCGCGCATGGGCAACTGGACCGAGCCCAGCTGCACGGTGACCTTCACCTTTACGTCGAGAACGATATCAAGGGTTTTTTCTTCCGTCTGATTTGACATGATTAATTTCCTCCCGGGGGAGCTTGCGGGTGAGCTGCACGGCGACGCGGTCGGAATCGAGTCCGACGCTGCCGATAAATTTTGGGGTGCCGTTGAGCAGCACGCGGGTCTCGTTGAAAATCGCCGGCTCCATCTCGATCACGTCGCCGACCCGCAGGCCGGAGAGTTCGCGAATGCTGAGCTCCAGCGCGGCCCACTCGGCGCGGACCGGGACCGTGATGCGATCATAGGCGGGCTGCCACGAGGCGCGTTTCTCGGTTTGCGAGACGGCGTTGTCCTTCTGGCGGCGGGTCTGCATTTTTTTCACGACCGGCTCGATGGTGTAATAGGGCACGCCAATCTGGATCGGCTCGGAGCAGTCGCCGAGGCTGGCCTCGAGCGTGAGCGCCAGCACGATCGCATCTTTCGGCGAGGTCTGCAGGAAGCGGCCGTTGTTTTCGTGGCCGATGATGAGCGGCCGCAACTCCTGCTCGACCTTCCACTGGCCGCACCATTCCTCCAGCAGGATGAGGATCACGTCCTCAATCAGGGCGACCTCGATCTCGGTCAGGTAGCGCTCGGCCTTCACCGAATGGCCGCGCCCGCCGAGCAGTCGGTCGGCCATGGTCAATGCGAGGCGCGGATTGATGTCGAGGATGCCGACCCCGACGAGCGGCTCCACCTTGAACAAACTCAGGTGGGTCGGGTTGGGGAGCGACTCAGTGAATTTCGAATAGGTGACGGTGGTGAGCTTCGCCATCTTCAGGCCGAACTCCATGCGCAGGTAGAGCGAAAGGCGGGCGCTGAGATAACGGATGAAATCCTCGTGCAGTAGACGCAGCCGGCGCAGCTCGAACTCGGAAAGAAAGGCGGGATTGCGGAAATCGTAGGGCTCCACCTTGAGCGCCGCCCCACCCTTCACGCCGTCGGCGCGGATGAGCGCCTGCTTCGGCGCGCTCGTCTCGACCGCCTGCGCGAGCAGCTTGTCGATCTCGGATTGATCGAGGAAGTCCGCCGCGGGCGCTGTGGGTGTGTCGGCCATCGCGGGGGTGCTTACTGGATGACGAAGTCCGAGAAATAAACCTGCTCCGCGACCTTGCGCCCGAGCGCCTGGTTATAGGCGGTCACGAGTTTTTCGCGGATGACATTTTTCGCGCCCGGCTCCTCGAGATCGGCGAGCGTGAGCGACGAGAGGACATTGAGCGTCACATCGGTCAGGCGCGGCTTGGCGCCCTCGAACGTGCCCTTGATGGCCGGGTCGGCGCCGGTGACGAGGAAACTGGTCTTGAGGTAGCGCGTGCCCATCGTGCCCGAAAGATTCACCACGATGTTGGCGAACTCATAGCCTGGCGCGCCGCCTTCTTTTCCGGCGTGGGCACCCTTGCCGCCTTCGCCCTCGGACGAAGGCGCGTTGGCGGCCACCGCCTCAGCGGCGGGCGGAGCACTGAGTTTTTTCTGGAGCCGCGGCAGCAGGACAAATTCGACGGCGACCCAGGTCGCCACCGGGGCGAGCAGGACGGCCGCGATGACCGGCAGCCACGCGAACAACGCGCTACGCTTGGCAGGCATCGGGGCAGCACTACCGGTGGCGGCGACGGCAGCGTCGCCCTTCGCGGCAGGTGCGGCAGGAGCTTCGGTTTTGGCGGCGGCCATGGCGGGTGGTTCAGCGCGTCTTCAGGTTGACGATGTCCTCGAGCATGGTGTCCGACACCGTGATCAGGCGGGAGCCAGCCTCGAAGCTGCGCTGGGTGGTGATGAGATTCGCGAACTCATTCGTGAGATCGACGTTCGAAAGCTCGAGTGTGCCCGACTGGATCGTGCCGAGTCCCGAAACACCGGGCGTGTTGGCGGCCGCCGACAGCGTGAGGGAGCCGCTGATCGGCTGGGCCGAGCCCATCCCGGAGAAAAGATTATTGCCGATGCTGACGAGGGCCGTGGGGTCCTGGAAATTCTGCATCAACACCTGGTTGGTGGTCGCCGACGTGCCGTCGGAGTACGACTCCACCACGTTGCCCGAGCCATCGATGGTGAAGGACTGGAGCTGCGTGCCGGCGGGCGGCGTGCCGAGCTTGATGTCGCCCACCGTGCCGGGAGCGCTGCCGGCCGTGCCGCCGGTGAGGCCCTGCACCCGGTAGCCCTGGGACGTGACGAGGTAACCCTGCGAATCCATGCGGAAGTCGCCGGCACGCGTGGCGAACGTCGTGCCGTCAGCGGGATTCTTCACGACGAAGAAACCGTTGCCGGAAATACCGAGGTCTGTCGGGTTGCCGGTCGGCGAGAGCGAGCCTTGGTTGAAGTTGGTGTTGATCCCGGAGAGATTCACGCCGGTGCCGATTTCAACCGTCGAGGTGTCCGAGCCGTTGCCCGACGCGGGCGCGGGCGAGGACATCTGCAGGATGTTGCTGAAGCTGGAGGAGTAAGTCGCCGAGGCGGACTTGAAGCCCGTGGTGTTGACGTTCGCGATGTTGTTGCCGATGACCTCGAGACCTTTCTCGAAAGTCTGCAGGGCGCTGACGCCGCTGCCCATGGTGCCGATGAGTGACATGTGTTTTTTGTTTTTTGAATTACGGGTTTAAGAATCAGGATCCGCCGGTGGTGCCGGTGGTCACCGGAGCGGCCGGCGCGACCTGCGTCACGGCGGAGAGAGGATAGAGCACGCCGTTGATGTTGAGCTGGGGCGCGCTGCCGCTGGTATCGACCGAAGAAACCGTTCCGCTCGCGGTCTGGCCGTTGGCGCCGGTGACGGTCAACTGGCGGCCGATGTAGCCGTTGGCGGTCGCGAGATCCTGCGACGCGGCGAGCTGGGTCACCTGCTGCGTAAGCGTGGTGGTCTGCTGCAGCGCCGTGAATTGCGCGGTCTGCGCGATGAACGCGGTGTCGTCCATCGGCTTCAAGGGATCCTGCTCCTCAAACTGCGTTGCCAGCAGTTTCATGAAGTCGTTTACGCCCAGGGTCTGGGTGGGCGCCGGCGTCGTGGAGGAACCTGGCGTCGTGGCGCCGGCGGTGCTCGGGGTGTCCAAAGCGGAACTGACAGATGAGACTTGCATAGAAAAATCAGGCAAAGGCGTGGAGGTGCAGGGAGGTGGAAAGAGGAATCGCCGCCGTGGTGACCGGATCGACTTCGGTGGAGGCATCGGATCCCACAATGCCGCGGCCAAAGTCATTTGACGGGCGCGACGACGAACCCGGGCGGTCCTGGCCGGCGCGCTGCTGGGAGGCGTTCTCGCCCGACGACGCGAGACTGGAGGAATTCGCCGAGGTGAAAACCGGATCGGCCAGGCGCACGGGCCGTTCCGCCGTGCTCGAACTCACCGACTGCCACTCATGCGCCAAGGCTGAGCGCAGCTCCGTGGAATCGGTGCGAAACGTCGCGTGCAACGCGCCGTCGCGCAATTCGACGCGGACCGAGAGATCGGTGTTGCCCACGGAAAATTGCAGGTTCACCGCCTTCTGCTCGCTACTCGCGAGTCGGTCGGCCGCGGACATCGCCGCTTCCACCACCTGATGCGCCGTGCCGGCTGGCTCAGTGATCGCCGGCAAGGCAGGGCGTCCTGAGGTTTCCGATACGGTCGCACCCACCGTCGGCTGGCCAAGCGCCAGTGCGGCGTTGGGTTGGCGTTCGGAGAGCGTGGCGGTGGACATGGCGGGCTCGGCTTTAGCAACAGCAGTGCCAAGCGAGGAATCCCGCTCTGTAACCTGCTTGTCCGGAGTGCTTAGAATTTTTTTATCCGTTGTCGGCGGCCCGGAAAATGAAGACACGCTCGTTTTTGTTTCAGTCGGGGCAATTTTTTCCCCTCGGCCCGAAGCAGGCTTGATCGAGCGGCCAGATGACTTCAGCGACGCGAGGCCCTCGCCTGTCGTGATCGCTTCGTCCGATTGCGTCGCAAGCGCTGCCGACGCGAGATTGGGATCAACCACCGTGGCTGCCCCGGCGGCCGGGCCGGACACAGAAACGGGAACGCCCGCTGGCTTGGTTTCCAACGGAGACGATACCGCCGGCGCCGGAACCGCCGGAGAATCCAAACGCGCCGTCTGGCCGGTCGTGGCCGGCACGGACGGCATCGTCGTTCGACGCCCGGCGAGCAGTGCGGGGTTGAAGCTGGACGGTGCAACGATCGCAGAAGCGGAAACATCAGCGGGCTCTGGCAAAATTCCATCGGTGATTTCCTGGCCTTTGCCGGTCGGGGCAGCTTGCCCTTTCACCGTTGGAGTTGAAACGGTCGCGAGTGCGTCGCCGGAGGGAGGCGGCGGAGTCACCGCCGCCAAGGCGGCATACCAGCCGGAAAAAAGTGCCGCAGCCGCTTCACCCGCCTGAGCGGTGGTTGCGGGAGCCTTGGCGACCGGAAGTGTCTTGGGCTGATCGGGCGGCGACATGCCAGCGAAGAGCTGCGCAAAACCCGCCGTGGGTTTTCCGGCGGGCGACCCCGGAGTCGCGGTGGGATCGACCGGCAGCGACGAAGTCGGCGACGGAGCGTCAGGAATGGAAGTGGAAACGGAGAGTTGCATGGAATGGCGCCCTCCGTGGCCTGCGACCGCGCCGATCCATGGCGCGGGTGAAAAAAATCAACTGGGGCTGGCGGACCGGCTGGCCTTCATCAGGCGCAGTTTCTCGGAGAGCAGCGCGGCCCGGCGCGCGAGGGTGCCGTCGTTGTCGGGCGTGTGGCTCATTTCCTCGAAGAGCGGGCCGACCACGTCAGGCTTCATCAACGACAGGATCTTGACCGTGGTGACATCGTCCATTTCCCGGAGGATGGCGACCGCGGCGTGCGGCGAAAGATTGGCGTAAGTCTGCGCGAGCGTCTTGAGGTTCTTCGCCTCGTCCGCGGTGATCTCGATCACCTTGTCACCGATTTCCCGGCGCAGCGTTTCAATGTCCGCGCGGATTTTCCCGAGTTCCTTTTCCTCGGCGGCGACGCGCGCGGCGCGCTGGTCGAGCAGGTCGGCCTGTTGGTGCAGGCGCGCCCGCTCCTCCTTGAGGTCATTGGAAAGATTCTCGACCTCGATGGTCCAGAAATCCCAGCCCTTTTCCTTTTTCTCCGGCGCCGGCTTGATGCGGGCGGCCGCCGCCAGTTCGAGCAGCGGACCGGCCGCGCGCCAGCACAGGGCGACGCCCAGCACCAGGCTCAGCCCGACGCCGAGGACCAGCGAGGTGATTGGATTTTGCAGTTTGGTGATCATATACGGGAAAAACTCGGCAGCACGCCGCGGCGGCGCGTGGCAAAATCATCGAACTCCGCCTGCTCGGACCGATGGGCGGCCAGGCGGTGGCCGGCCCGGGCCTTTTCCTCCAGGCGCTTCACGACCTCGAGCTGGCGGTGGGCTTCGAGATAATCCGCCCGACGACCGGCCATCTCGGCCCGCGCCGCGATGACGGCCCGCTCGGCCGTCACTTCGAGGGCGCTCTCACGCCGATAAGCTGCGAGATTCTGAGCCTCCGCCGCGGCGATGAAGCGTTCCCGGCGACCCGCAAAAAGCGCGGCCTCGAATTGCGTCATGCGGACCCGGACGCGGGCGAGTTCCTCCTCGGTCTGCACATAGGTTCGGACGGCGGCCGCGAACAGCTCGCGGGCGCGCGACTCACGGTGGGCACGGAGAATTGAGACGGGGCGCAGGCTAAAGCGGAATCGTTTCATGTGAGGAGCTGCTTGAGGTGGCTGAACGTCTGCGCCCGCGACGCGTGCTCGCGCACCGGCTGGCGGAGAAAATTGCGCAACGGTTCGTGATGCGCGATGGCGTCATCGAGCGCGGGGGTCGCACCCTTCTGGTAAGCCCCGATGGAAATGAGATCCTCGTTCTTGCGGTAGAGCGCGAGGTGCTCGCGCGCCCGGCCGGCCAGCGCGATTTCCTCGGGCGAACAAATATCCGTGGTGAGCCGGCTCACGCTTTCCAAGACGTCGATCGCGGGATAATGATTGAAGTGCGCCAGCGCGCGCGAAAGCACGATGTGGCCGTCGAGAATGCCGCGCACCGCGTCGGCGACCGGCTCGTTCATATCGTCGCCCTCGACGAGCACCGTGTAGAGCGCGGTGATGGCGCCGCGCTCCCCTGCCCCGGCGCGCTCGAGGAGTCGGGGCAGCAGGGCGAACACCGAGGGCGTGTAACCGCGCGTGGAAGGCGGCTCCCCGATGGCCAGCCCGATCTCGCGCTGCGCCATGGCGAAACGCGTGACTGAATCCATGATGAGCAGGACGTTCTTGCCCGCGTCGCGCCAGGCCTCAGCGATGGCGGTGGCGGTGAAGGCGGCGCGCAAGCGCAGCGGCGCCGGCGTGTCGGACGTGGCCACAACGACCACCGCGCGTTTCATGCCCTCGGGGCCGAGGTCCTTTTCGATAAACTCGCGCACTTCGCGACCGCGCTCGCCCACGAGGGCGACCACGATGACGTCGGCCTCGGAGCCGCGCGCGATCATTCCCATCAGGGTGGATTTTCCCACGCCCGAACCGGCAAAGAGACCGAGGCGCTGGCCGCGGCCAAACGGTGTAAAGGAATCCAGGGCGCGCACGCCCGTGACAAACGGCTCACGGATGCGCTGCCGGCGCAGGGGATGCGGCGGAGCGGAGGCGCTCGCCGGGCGACGCTCGACCGGAAGCAGGCCCAGCCCGTCAAACGGGCGGCCAAGCGCGTCGAGCACGCGTCCCAGCATTTCCGGTCCGGGACGCGGCAGCGGGGGATGCTCGGACGCCACCACTTCGCAGCCAACGTGCAATCCGGCCATGTCGCCGAGTGGCATGAGCAGCACCCGGTGCTCGCGGAAGCCGACGACCTCGGCGCGGACGCTGAAATCACCGCGCGACGAACGCACCTGACACGGTTCACCCAGGCCGACGTTTGGTCCATCAGACTCAATGATGAGACCCGCGACGCCGGTCACGGTCCCGACGCGCTGCACCGGCGGCAGGTGGCGAACCTGCGCGCGGAGCACATCGATAAGTGGGGCAACGGAGGCGGTCATGCGGGAACAAGACTGTGCGCGAGAGCGTTGAGCTTCGTCTCCAGCCGCGCGTCCGTGAGGCCGAAGCGGCTGCGCACCTGACAATCGCCGGGCGCGAGCGTGTCTTCGCTGCGGATGCGGAGCCCGGGATAACGCTGCTGCCAGGCGGGACGAAGTTTTTCGAGCAGCGCGGCATCGCGCGGGCTGACGACCAGTTCGAGATTCTCGCGCTCCGGAAAAAGTTCCTCGAGCGCTTCCGCGCAAAGGCGCGAGACCACCTCGGGCGACGGCTCGTAGCCGGCGAGCAACCGGCGGGCGATCTCGAGCGCCAGGCCGGGCAGCGCCTCGCGCAACTGGGCGACGAGCGCCGAATCCAGCGAGGACAATTTTTGGAGAATGCCGTCGCTGAGTTGCCCGACGTCGGCGCGAAACTCGACCATCTGCTGGTCGGCGGCGGAGCGAGCGGAATCCACTCCGCGCCCGTAGGCCTCGTGCGCATGCGCCGCGAGTTCGGCCTCGGTGAAAATCCGGCCCGGCTGGCCGGCCCGCACGGCGCGCGTCAGCGGGCGGTCAAAAGCAATGAGTCGGGCGTGGGCCATGATCAGGCGACGAGCCCTTGGGCGGCGTCGGATTCGAGCGAGATCTGCCCCTCTTCCTCCAGGCGGCGAACGACCTGGATGATGGTGTCCTGCGCGGCCTCGACATCCTTGAGGCGGACCGGGCCGAGCAACTCGAGCTCCTCCTTGAGGCTTTCGGCCGCGCGCTTGGAAATGGAGCCGAAGATTTTTTCGCGCAGCGTCTCGCTGGCGGACTTCATCGAGATGGCGAGATTCGCCGAGTCGACTTCGCGCAGCACGCGCTGGAGATCGGCCGGCTGCAGGCGGCTGACGTCCTCGAAGCTGAAGAGTTTCTTGCGGATCGCGGCGCTGAGCTGCGCATTGCGCTCCTCGAGGCGGGCGAGCAGGTTCTTGCCCATCTCCTTGTCGAGCTGGTTGAGCAAATCGGCCACGGCGCGGACGCCGCCGCTGCGGTGGAAGGCCGGGCGCACCTTGCTGTCGAAATGCTTGCCGAGGCTGTGGGCGATCTTGCCGACGAGCTCGAGCGACGTGGACTCAATGGTGCCGAGCCGTTCGAGGACCTCCTCGCGCAGGTCGGGCCCGAGCAGGGCGAAGACCTCGGAGGATTTGGCGCTGTCGAGGTACGAGAGGACAAACGAAATGGTCTGCGGCTGTTCGTACTTGATCAGATTAAAGATCTGGCGGCCCTCCATCTCGCTGATGTCCTTGATGACATCGACCGAGGTGCCGACCGGCCCAACGCGGCCGATGATGGCGGACGCCTTGTAGTCGCCCTTGGCAATCGCGAGCGTGCGCTGCGCATAGGCCAGGCCGCCGAGGGACGAGGCGGCGCTTTGCGCCACCACGCTGGAGAATTCCTCGAGCACCAGCTTCTGGGCGGAATGCGGAATGATCGAGAGCGTCGACATCTCGCGGCAGAGCAGCTCGATCTCGGGATCCTCAAATTGCTTGAGCACCTCCGCCGCGGCCTCCGGGCCGATGACGATGAGGAAAACCGCGAGCTTCTGCTGGCGGCTGAGCTTGGTGTAATCGAAGTCGGCGGACATGGCGGGGCGTCAGTTTTTGCTCGCGGGAGCGGCGACCCAGTCGCGCAACGCGACACCGATATTGGCGGGCTTCTGGCGGATGAGCTCGTTGAGCAGCTCCGGCGTGACCGAATTGGAGTTGGGCAGGGAGCGCGCCGCGGCGTCGGGCGACATCGACAGCACCTCCACCGGCACAGGTTCTGGTTTCTGGCGCGAGAGCATGCGCCAGAACACGAGCAACACCACGACGGCACCGGCGACCGCCGCCCAATGGCTGGCGACATCGAGCCAGCCCTGGAGGCGGCCCTCGTTTTGCAGCGCCTCGATCTGGACCGGAAGCGGGGCGGCGGATTGGAACGGCAATTCCTGCAGCGACACCAGGCTGTCGAGCGACTGCCCGGGCGCGGGCTTGAGGCCGAGCGCGTTGATGACGATCTGACGAAGGGCGGTGAGTTCCTCCGGGGTGCGTTTCTGCACCACGGGCTCAGCCGGCGTGCCCTTGGCATCCGGCGCAGCCGCGGCGGGGGCCGGGACGAGGCGCGGCGCGATGAAGACCGCGGCGGTCAGGCTTTTCACCGTGCCGGGATTGCGCGTGATGTTGGTGGTGGTGCGGTTGATCTCGTAAGTCGTCGTGCGATTCTTGCGGTCTCCCTCGGTCGTGGAAACCGGCCGCGGCTGGTCGGCGCTCTTGGCATTCTTGTCCGGGACGTTGGCGCTCACGCCCACGACGCCACCAGCGGTGTGCGACTCGGCGGTGTTGGTCCGGTCCTCGGTCTCGGTCTGCGAACGCACGACCTGCCCGTCCGGATCGTATTTTTCCTGCATGAGCGTGGTGGCCTCGGTCTCGATCTCAGCGGAGACGCGGACCACGGCGTTGCCGGGCCCGATCACGGACGAGAGCATCGATTCCACTTTCTTCGCGAAATAATCCTCCACCTGCTGGCGGTAGCGCATCTGGCTCGAAGCCGTGCCGAGCGTGGGATCCTGGCGGAGTTCCTCGGACAGCACATGTCCGCGATTATCCACGACCGCGACTTGGTCGAGGTCGAGGCCCTGCACGGCGTTGGCCACGAGGTGGCGGATGGAATTGACCTGCTCGGCCTCGAGCCGGCTGCCGCCGACGTCGACGAAAACCGACGCGGTGGGTTTCACCCCCTGCTCCGTGAGCAGGAGCCGGTTCTCCGGCTGCACGATCATGACGCGCGCCGCGCGCACGCCCTGGAGCTGCGTGATGGTCCGCGCGAGCTCGCCCTGCACGGCCCGCAGGTAGTTGGTGCGTTGCACGAAATCGGAAAGCCCGAACTGGCCCTTGTCGAAAATCTCGAAGCCCACGCCATCGCCGCCCGGCAGGCCCTTGCCCGCGAGATCCATGCGCAGCTTGTAAACCTGGCTGGCCGGCACGAGCACGGCGGTGCCGCCGGCGGTCACCTGATGCGGGATATTTTGCGACTCGAGATAGCTGATGACGGCGGCGGCGTCCTTTTCGCCCATCCGCCCGTAAAGGAGCTGATAGTCGGGGCGTTGGGACCAGAGCACCACGCCGACGAGGCCGCCGGTGACGGCGAGTGCGGCGACGACGAGCGAAACCCGCTGGTTCAGGCCGAGCTGTTTCCAGAGATCGAACAAGGATTGGACAAAATTCTTCATTGAATGGGAAAAAATGGTAACGGAGAACTCACACCTGCATGCGCATCAGCTCCTGGTAGGATTCCACGAGCTTGTTGCGCACCTGGACCATCAGGGAAAATGCAACCGACGCCTCCTGCATCGCGATGACGCTCTGGTGCAGTTGGCCGGAATCGCCGAGCAGCACCTGACTGGTCTGCGCCTGCGCGGCCGACTGCTTCGCATCGACGCTGGAGACGAGGCCGTCGAGCAACGTTCCGAAGCCATCCGTCGGCACCGCACCCGGCGCGCCGGCCGGCGTGGAAATGGGTGGAAGCCCGGACGGCGCCAGCGGCTGATCCAGGCGCGTGAGCGGCGAAGCGGTGAGTGGATTGACGAAGCCGACGGGAGACATGATTCAAACGGCGTGGTTACTTGCCGATTTGCAGGGCCTTCTCCGCCATCTGCCGCGCATTTTTCACGACGGACAGATTGGCTTCATAGGCGCGCGAGGCGGTGATCAGGTCCACCATTTCATAGGAGAGATTCACGTTTGGCATCGTGACCATGCCATCGGGGCCGGCGTCGGGATGCTGCGGGTTGTAAACCTGCTGTCCGGGCGTCGGGTCCGCGGTGACGCTCGCCACTTTCACCGTCTGGAGCGCCGGCCCGGCGCCCTGCTGACGAACGAGTTCCGTTTCGAAGGAAACGACCTGCCGCTGATAAGGCCCGCCGTCTGGCGTGCGCGTTGTCTGCGCGTTGGCAATATTCTGGGCGACGATATCGAGCCGGGTCTTCTGCGCATTCAGCGCGCCCGCGGTGACGTCGATGCCGGAAATGAGGTTCATGGGTCAGGAAAAAATAGACAGGAGGCGGATGGCTCAGGTGATGTTGCCGGAGATCGCGACCTTCAGTTGCCGGAGATTGCTTGAGACGACCTCGCTGAGATAATCGTACTCCACCGCGTTGCGGTTCATCGCGAGCAACTCGCTCTCGATCTCCACGTTGTTGCCATCCGGCCGCGTGCTGCGGGCCGTCGGATCCTCGGCCAGCTGCGGCTTGAGCGTCGCCGTGGCCGACATGTCTCCCGACGCCATCTGCGTCTTGAGCTGCTGCGCAAAATCCGCGGCCACGTCCATCCGGTGGTAGCCCGGAGTCTCGGCGTTAGCTACGTTGGAGGCGATCGCCTCCTGACGAAGGGCGGCCGCATCCAGGAGCTTCCGCGCCAACTGGTAGTTGTCGCTCTGGAAGATGGGTTGGATCATGGACCCGGCCATTAGCAAAGCCGGTGCCATCCGTCATTTTGATGACGCAAGGCCTTATATCATAAAAAAATACAATTTTAAGGCATGGCTTTTCCCCAACGCCAAAGCCGTGGCCTTGGCAGGCCGGGCAAATCTTGCCGGTCGCGTGGCAACTCATTCCGCCGGCGACACGGAGTGCCCTACATTCCCGGGGAAAAATGCCGATATAGCCTGACCCACTTTCATTTATTTCATGAGGGACAGCGAGTTCGATTTCATCCGCAGCCTCGTCTACGAGCGCAGCCGCATCAGCCTCGGCCCCGACAAGCGCGAGCTCGTCTCGGCGCGCCTCGGCAAGCGGCTGCGCGCCACCAATCTCCCGACCGTGGGCGAGTACTGCGCGCTGCTGCAATCCCCCGGCGCCGACGCCGAACTGGCGAACCTCATCGACGTCATCTCCACGAACCACACGTTTTTTTTCCGCGAGGAGGCCCATTTCGATTTTCTCCGCGAACACGCCGCGCCGGAAATGAGCGCGCGGGCGCGGGCCGAGCGCTGGACGCAGTTTCATGTGTGGAGCGCCGCCTGTTCCTCGGGCGAGGAGCCCTATTCGATCGCGATGACGCTGGCGGGCTGCGTCACCCAATGGCCGTGGCACGTCTCGGCCACGGACATTTCCCACCGCATTCTCGCGAAGGCCCAGGCAGGCGTCTATCGCGGGGAAACCGTCGGCCGGCTGACGCCGGATCTCGTACGGACGCATTTTCAACGCGGCTTCGGACCGCAGGAGGGCAACTACCGCATCAAGCCGGCACTCAGTGAGCGCGTGAGCTTCCACCACCTCAACCTGCTCGAGGGCGAACCGCCTTTTAAGGAGCCGTGTCAGGTGATCTTCTGCCGCAACGTCATGATCTACTTTGATCGCCCCACCCAGGAGGAACTGGTGGCGCGGCTCACTCGTCGGCTCGTGCCGGGCGGCTACCTTTTCGTCGGCCACGCGGAAAGCCTCACCAACATTCAGCACGGGCTCCGGTCTGTCCGGCCCGCCATTTATCAACGGCCCCTCGGTCCCTGATCCACGCCGATGTCCCACCGCCCCATCCGCGTTCTCATCGTCGACGACTCCGCGGTCGTCCGCAAACTCGTCAGCAATGCGCTGGCGTCCGACCCGGACATCGAGGTCGTCGGCACGGCCGTCGATCCCTATGTCGCGCGCGACAAGATCCAGGAACTCAATCCCGACGTCCTCACGCTCGACCTGGAGATGCCCCGGATGGATGGGCTCACCTTTTTGAAAATCGTGATGTCGCAGCGACCGCTGCCAGTGATCATCATGAGTTCACTCACGCAGCGCGGCTCGACCTACGCGCTCGAGGCGCTGCGACTCGGGGCCTTCGACGTGCTGGCGAAACCCGGCGGCTCCTATTCGTTCGGCGACCTCGGGCCACAACTGATCGCCCGCATCAAGGCCACCGCCGGCGCCCGCCTGCAGCGGATGCCCTCGGCCGCGCCCGCGGCCACCGTCCGGCCCGCGGCGCGCCCTCCCATCACGAGGCCCGGCACCGCGCGCCAGGTCATCCTGCTCGGCGCCTCAACCGGTGGTACCGAAGCCTTGCGGGAAGTGCTGACGCACCTGCCCGCCGGGCTGCCCGGCATCGCGATCGTGCAGCATATTCCTCCGGTCTTCTCCAAGGCCTTTGCCGACCGGCTCGGCCAGCAATGTGCCTTCGAGGTGCGCGAGGCCGTCGACGGCGACCGCCTTGCCCCCGGCCTCGCGCTGATCGCGCCCGGCAATTTTCACCTGTTGCTCCAATGGCGCGCGGACCACTATTGCGTGCGCGTGACGGATGGCCCGCCGGTCTGGCACCAGCGCCCGGCGGTGGACATCCTGTTCAAATCCGCCGCGGACTGCGGCGCCGGGCCGCATGCGCTCGCCGGGATTTTCA
>Ga0206956_1131_pt1 | contig 19145 bp, 11 predicted proteins | sample Alteio_BWOrgHeat_35_FD_153252 | JGI IMG/M metagenome (GOLD analysis project Ga0206956, IMG submission 153252) | Enriched cells from forest soil in Barre Woods Harvard Forest LTER site, Petersham, Massachusetts, United States -... | ecosystem: Environmental > Terrestrial > Soil > Temperate forest >...
GCACATGATGGTGAAACGGCTCTGCAGCTCGCGCTCGGAGTAGACGCGGTACTTCGCCATCAACTCGATCGTGTCCTTGCGGATGACGACGGGGAAGGCGTCGACGGAGTTTTTGATGTTGGGCAGGCCGCGGCGCTCGGCGTCCTTCTGCCATTCCTCGGTGTAGTTGTCGCCGTTGAAGATGACCTTCTTGTTGTCGCGGATGATGGCTGGGAGCAGCTCCTGGAGGGCGTGGTTGAGCGTCTTGCCGGAGTTGACGGCGTTTTCGAGGTTGGTGGCGATGTAGTCGAGCGACTCGGCGACGATGGTGTTCAGCGCGGTGTTGGGTCCGGCGATGGACTGCGAGCCGCCGACGGCGCGGAACTCGAACTTGTTGCCGGTGAAGGCGAAGGGGCTGGTGCGGTTGCGGTCGCCGGCGTGTCGCGGCAGGCGTGGCAGCACGGAGACGCCGATCTCCATGACGCCGCCCTGCTTCGTGGTCTTGGGCATGCCCTTTTCGAGCTGATCGATCACATCCTGCAACTGATCGCCGAGGAAGATCGAGATGATCGCGGGCGGAGCTTCGTTAGCGCCTAGGCGGTGATCGTTGGCGGCGTTGGCGACGGTGACGCGGAGCAGCTCGGGATACTTGTTGACGGCGCGGATGACGGCGCAGCAGAAGGTGAGGAACTGGGCGTTTTCGTGGGGCGTGTCGCCGGGCTCGAGGAGGTTCTCGCCGATGTCGGTGGCCATGGACCAGTTGTTGTGCTTGCCGGAGCCGTTGATGCCGGCGAACGGCTTCTCGTGCAACAGGCAAGCGAGGCCGTAGTCCTCCGCGGTGCGGCGCATGAGGTCCATGCACAGCATCTGGTGGTCGGTGGCGAGGTTGGCGTTCTCGAAGAGGGGTGCGAGCTCATACTGGCTGGGGGCAACCTCGTTGTGGCGTGTCTTGACGGGGACGCCGAGCTTGAACAGCTCGGCCTCGGTCTCGGCCATGCAGGCGAGGACGCGGTCGGGGATGGCGCCGAAGTACTGGTCCTCCATCTCCTGACCCTTGGGCGGCCTGACGCCAAGGAGCGTGCGACCGGCGTTGATGAGGTCGGGTCGCAGATAGAAGAGGTGCTTGTCGATGAGGAAATATTCTTGCTCGGGGCCGACGGTGGTGAACACCTTGGTCGCCGTATCCTTGCCGAAGAGGCGGAGGATGCGGAGTGCCTGGGTCGAGAGTGCTTCCATCGAGCGCAGGAGCGGGGTTTTCTTGTCGAGTGCCTCGCCGGTCCAACTTAGAAACGCCGTTGGAATGACGAGCGTGGCGCCGTTGGGTCCTTCGCGGATGTAGGCGGGGCTGGTCGGATCCCAGGCGGTGTAGCCGCGTGCTTCGAAGGTGGCGCGAATGCCGCCCGAGGGGAACGACGAAGCATCGGGCTCGCCGCGGACCAGCTCCTTGCCGCTGAACTCGGTGATGGCACGGCCGTCGGAGACCGGAGTGATGAAGGTGTCGTGCTTTTCGGCGGTGAGGCCGGTCATGGGCTGGAACATGTGCGTGTAGTGCGTGGCGCCCTGCTCGATGGCCCAGTCCTTCATGGCGCTGGCGATGGCATCGGCGATGGCGTGGTTGAGCGTGGCGCCCTGTTTGATCGTCTTCTGCAGGACGTTGAAGGTTTCCTTGGGCAACCGCTGACGCTGGACTTCCTCGTTGAAAACGTTGCAGGCAAACAGGTCGACAAGGTGAGTTTCCTTAAAGCTGACGCGGTTTAGCTGGTAGGTGGCGCGCGCGATGGCCAGCGTGGCCTTGTGGCGCGGATTCATGGAGCCCATGCATTTTCTCCCGGTGATGTGCCGGTCGAGTCCTACGGAAGGGATACCGGCGTCCTGCGGCACAGTGGATACCCCCAGCGGCCGAGCGTGCCCGTGCGACATCGGCCTGGGGATAGTTGAATTTTAGGAGTGGGGATAACCACTGACAAGAATCCGGCACGCTCGATCCCGCACGCTCGCTGCGCTCGCGTGCGGGCTTGGGGGGAACGGTCACTCTTCGGGGATGAGGAAGCTGAGGTGCAATTCGGCGTGGCGGCAGTGGATCTTGGTCCATTCCTCGTCGGTGAGCGTGCCCATGAACGCGCTGGGGGAGCGTTTGGTATCCGTCTTGAATCGATGAAGCGCAGTGCGCAGGCTGAGGAGTCCGTCCTCGACGCTGATCGGGGCAGGGACGAGGTACTCGGCCTGGCCCTTGGATAGCTTGAAGCCGGCCGGCATGGGGTTGTTCAGGAACTTCTTCTTGAAGAACAGGCGCAGGATCCAGCGCAACGGAGCGGGCATCATCCGCTTGAAGCCGTCAATGGAGCAGGTAATCACGTTAGCAAGGTGCTGGAAGATCTGGCCCGGCGTCCAGTTGCCGATCGCCCGGATGTTGCGGCTCTTGGCCAGCGTGTCGACGTCGTCGAGAATCTGGTCGATGGATTCAAAGTGAAGCGTGCGACGGCCGGTGACTTTGGTGGTGTCGATGGTTGCGGTTGACATGCATTCTATCCTATGAAATTGGGCGGTTGGCAGCGACGCCCACGCGCTGCTATGTTGAATACAGTTGGCCGTCCGAAAGGAACGAGATTCATGGAGCACATCGTACTTACGCCAGTGCAGGCGAACTGCTTCGGCGAATGCGAGCCGGGGAGAAAGTGTGAAGCCTTGGCACGTCTTCACGGCAAATGGATCAAGCCGTAACCTGTCTCGAAGTCATGTCCTGGCGGGCCGAGGTCGACGGCGCTTTTCTGCAGTGTTGCTCGCACTTTTTCGGCATTCCAGTCGGGATGGCGCGCCCAGAGTAAGGCGGCGATTGCGGCGGCTTGTGGGGCTGCTGCGGACGTGCCGCCGAAGGTGTGCTCGCGGATGCTGGTGGGAACGGGCACGACGGCGACGAGATCGGGTTTCGGGCTCTTCGAGTTAGGTCCGCACGAGCTGTAGGCGAGACGATGACCGTCGGTATCGACTGCCCCGACGGCGATGACCTCGTTGCCGTCACCAGGGAAGGGGATGCTGCCAGCCGATGTCGCGTACTTCAAGCCACTTCCGAGCGCGGTGAGGTGGAACGTACCGGCGGCACCGTCGACATGCTTCACCAGCACATTGTAGGAGTGGCGCGAATCTGGCGTGAAGCGCACGACCGCGGTGCAGCGATCGGTGTCGCGATGCACGATCGATCGAGCGGCCTCTTCACCGGTCTCAGTGTCGCGGACGATCAGTGCCAGGTCGCTGCCCGGCTTCCAGCACAGCTCCACGGACACCTGGTCGGTACCCCAGGGAGCGAGCGGGTTCTCGGTGTGCTCGCTCTCCCAGACATGATAGTGGTCCGATGCTTCGTTCAGGGTGCCGCTCCAGTGCCGCTGTGCGGTGTTGCCTGCGGAAGCGAAACAGAGGGCATCGTTGGACCCGGCGGCGAGAAGCTTGCGCAGCTCGTCGTGGATCTTGCCGTTGCCCTCGCCGTCGCTCCAGGAGGGCATGATCACGGAACAGGACAGGACACGTGCACCTTGTTCGCGGACCCAGCGCACGGCGGCGAGGTACTCATCGGGCCGGTCGGGGTCCCAGTTGGCGAAGAGCAGCTCGGCGTCGGGTGCTAGCTCGTGGACCAATTCACCACAAAGGATGCCGTGCTGGCTGTCCCGGGCTTCGAGGTTGGCATCGTCGCGGAACGAGTGAGCTTTCACGTCGGCCGGCAAGGCTTTGCCCAGATAGTTTCGGTAGCCGCGGAAGCCGGTGTCGAGGATGGCGACGGTCACGCCCTTGCCGCGGCAATCCGCGCTGTGCCAGCCGTCTGCACCGAGGCGTTTGAGGAGTTCCTTGAGATCCTGCGATGGAGCGGGCGTGCCGGTGTCGCGCGACGGGCTGACGACATCGGCGGCAAACGATGGCACCACGAGGCCGAGGGCCAGGATAAGCGCACAGTGCCAGCGATGCGGAGGGAACATGGCTAGAGAAGTTTAGCCGACGCGGTCCGTGCGCGGCCGGATGCAACGATTATTTTGGCCGTGATTCCGTGAGCGCGAGGTCTGGATGTGCGCAGTGGCAAATTACGGCAAGCGGGGGAAGCCCTGACGATCGTAGCGGTCTTAGCGGTCCTAAAAAACGGGGACAGGGCTTATGAATTTAGAAGTCCTGTCCTCGCTTTTTAGGACCCGGAACGATCAGGCGCCCGTGGCGACAGGTGCCGGAGTGTGGCTGGCGTGGGCTCGCGCCGGCAGGATCGCCCGGAAAGTATCGCGGATGGCGTCGATCAGCTTGTGCATGATCTCGCTCGGGTAGAACGTGAGCAAGAAGATGAGCATGAAAATCTGGAAGATTGTCAATCCCATGAAGAGCGCGATGCCGGCATGGAGGAAGGTAGCCGCCATGAGCATGATCCAGCGTGTGCGACGATTCCACACAAGGAATGGGAAGCAGAGCTCGACAAAGAGAGTGTGGACATTGCCGCCGTCCATCACCAGCTCCCACAAGAAGCGGTGCTTACAGAGGAACTCCAGGTAGTTGCGGTAGATTTGCCGGTTGAGCGGCGCAAACTCCGTGTTGGCCATGGTCCACCACACCGCGGTGCCATTCCACCAGGTTGTGCCCTGAAGCTTGGAGGTGCCGGCGAAGGCGTAGATGAGACAGAGGTGGATTTGCACGAGTCGGTAGGCGGCGTTTGCAAGCACCGTCGGCTGAAGGCTGGCAGGAAATTCCTGGCCGAGCCGACGGGCGCGCCAGCGGGCGATGAGCCGATCGACCGAGAGAGCGGCACCGCCCGGTCCCGGGATGAGATTTCCGATCACGAGGTAGATCAGCAAGATGTTCATCATCGTGTCCTGGCCGAAGAGCGCAGTCGGAGCGCGGTGAATGTAGCTGACCGCGCCAAGCCAGGTAAGTATCCCAGTGATCGGAGTCGCGATGCCGAGTGTGAACAGGATCATGACAACGATGATGGCGACGTGAACGAGGACCATCCAGTCTGGATCGATGACGTGAAACCAGATGGAGAAGATCGCCACGCCCTTGCCGTCCGCCTTGCGCGGATCGACACCGTGCATTTTGGCGGACTCCATGATCTCCTTGCGTTCCCTCTCAGGCAGCAGGACACCGTCTTTGTCGAGAAGGCCGCGAGGATCGAAGTTGTACTCGTCGACGAACTTGTAGTACTTAAACGAGAGGTGCGGGAGTTTGTCGTCGTCACTGGTCATGCCCTCGACCATCGCCCTTTCTTGAGGGGAGTCCCAGGGCAAGACCGGGATAACCAGTTCTAGTTGCCTGAGTGCTTCGTCCGGTGGCATGGCGTACAAGTAGGTGTTGGCCGGCGCGTACACATAGGGCTTGCGCGTCTCTTCGATCTGGTCTTCGGGGGGGAAGTCGTTTGGGGGATTCACATACGGCTGCTCGTGGCGGCGCTTGTTCATGGAGTCGAGGTTGTACCAGCCATCCTTGCCGAAAAGCTCGTAAAGATCGTAGGAGTACACGATGTGCGTGTAGACGACGAGCATGCCGACAAGGATGCGCATGAAGCCAAGCGTCGTCGGGTCGGCGGGCTTGAACCAGAAGCGATCCCAAAAGCCGAGTAAGCGACCTCGGTCGTTATTCAAAGATGACAGCGGCGACACGGACGCCATGGGATTGAGCCCTTCTTAGCCCTAAAAAAACGGGGACAGGACTTTTGAATTTAGAAGTCCTGTCCCCGTTTTTTAGGACCTCTTAGAACAAGCAGTCGTTATGGGCCGGGTCGACGGCGAAAGTAATCGGCATGCATCCTCATGCGATTGACGAGGATGTAATGAGTCACATGGCCGTTTTCGTCTTCCACGTCCTTCATTTCATCGGGCTGGAGCTTCCAGTCTTTGGCGACCCCGTAGCGATCGCGCTCGTTCTCCGTGATCCATTTGTTGGGCAGAGGTGTGTACACGAAGCCGTCGTTGGGCAGCAAGTTTCCCTCGGTATCGTATTCTCCCTGGAAGACCGCCAGGTACTGTTCCTTGTCAAGCGGATCGATGCCCTTGGCGAACCTGTACGGCGACAGGATCAGGTGGGTCACACGATAAACCTTCACGGAAGTGGCCTTGCCGCCGGGCACGGGATCGCCGTTATCGTCGAGCAGCGGATAATGGTTGGCCGCATAGCGCGCGTAGGCCCGCAGCATCGCCTGGGAGTAGGCCGATGGCTTGCGAATCATGGTGGCCGCGGAGATTCCGAGTTTTAGCGCCTCTTCGGTGTTCTCGACGTCAAGAGCGCGTTTGCCGGGGACTGCCGGGTCGTTACATTGATTCTTGCGGTAGTTGACCAAGAAGCTCTGCACCGGCAGAGGCGTGATGCCCGTGACATCATTGGTGCTCTCGGTGACGCCGAGACGGCGTTGGTACTCGAGTCGCGTACGGAAGTCCTCGCGCTTGGGCACGGAGACCCACTGGTGCTGACCAGTTGGGTGTCCCGGGGTTGGAGGGTATTCGATGCAGAAATAGAAGAGCTGCGGTGGTCCGGGGTCAGGTGAGTAATAGTGGTAGGCGTTCGTCAAGTACATGAAGTTGAGGTAGTCCTTGTAAATATGCTGCGAGAGTTGAATGTTGAGCCAGCCGGGTTGTTCCCCGCGAATCGCGAGGGTAGTTGCCGCCATGCTGATGCCGACGAAGTGGTAGACGAAGAAGGCACTGACGAGCACTCGCCGGACGAGTCGCGGCAAGGCCGCGAGCAGTCCGCCGATGAGACAGAGCGACGTGAGGACACGAAAAACCAGAATGCCCGAATCCCACTCCTGGTTTTGTGTGAACAGACCAAGAAGCGGGACGCCGGCGGCGACGTAGAGCACGGCGGCCGCACTAGTCGTGGCGTTGCCGCTGCCAATCTGCATCAGCCGCATCACAATTCCCACAGCCACGCAGGCGCTCACCTGAATTAGTGCCAGGATGGTGAGCGGCGAGCGTACTTCTTCGTAGGACTTTCCGAAAACTGTCTCGACAGCCACGAACGCCATGAGCGCCAGTGGAATCAGGAACGCCCAGAGGTAAGGTGTGTTCGATTCCTGTCCTTGCCAGGGTCGTCGGAGGCGCATCCACACGGCCCAGCCGCCAATGATCGCCCCGATGAAGGCGAGCGCTTGCCGCGCAATGCTCAGCGCGGGCGCGGCCGACAAGCTGCACGCGATGGCAAGCAGCATCAGTGCGTAACCAGCAAGCAGCGCGACCCACGGGTCGAGCACATAGCGCTCGCACTTCGCGAACCAGTCGTTAGGAGTGGGCTCAGCGTGGGTTACGGAAAGGTCGTTCATGTCGATCGCCCCTGGTCGAGCGTGCTGCCGAAGCAGTTCCTTCAGCATAGCAGGTCCACTCAGGCAGGCTATGGAGAGTTGCGCGAGATTTCCAGCGTGCGATTTGTGTTGGGCCGCGAACACAAAAGAGGGCGCGAGCGCCGGTCTTCTTGGGGCGGTTCATTTGGGAGCAATGGTGATACTGGCGGGGCTCGCTAAGCCGCAAACGGCTCTTGGACGCGCGGACCGGGGTGCAGCTGCAAGCAAACTCGACAAATTTCGCGCAAATTCCGCAAATTGTGTTGACTCCGAAACGACGTATCTTTACTATTTCCCTCAGTTCGTGGAGTTTAACACTTCGCGGAAGGGAAACCGAGCATGACGCGAGCACACAAGTGGCACGATGTCGTCCAATTTCGACTCGTAACTGCTCCTTCACACGAAAATTCGGCTCCAGGTGCAGAGAAGGTCTCTACACGCGTGGGTTGAACGGTATTTTGGGTACGGGAGAACTACACCATGTATTCAGTTGTTCTGATGATGGCACTGACGACCGGCGGCGAAGCGCCTGATCGTCATCACGGCGGCGGGTGCTGCGGATGCTACGGCGGCGGCGGGTACACCTGCTACGGCGGCGGCTGCTATGGCGGCGGCGGACATCGCCATCACCGCCACCACGGCGGCGGCTGCTGCGGCTGCTACGGCGGCGGGTATACCTGCTACGGCGGCGGGTGCTACGGTGGCGGCTATGGCGGCGGGTGCTGCGGCTGCTACGGCGGCGGATACGTCTCCTACGGCTGCTGCGGCTGCTATGGCGGCGGCTGGGGTGGCGGCAACATGTGGGGTCCTGGCGGCTCCGGCACCGGCAGCGGTGAAAAGGGCGGCAGGGTCGGCAGCGGTAGCGAAATCTCCGCTCCGGCCACCATCCAGGTCAGCCTTCCGGCTGATGCCAAGCTCATGATCGACGACTATGTCACCAAGTCGACGTCGGCTTCGCGCACCCTGCAGACCCCGAGTCTGCCGGTTGGCAAGGCCTACAGCTACACGCTGAAGGTCGAGGTCGTTCGCGACGGCAAGACCGTCACCGAAACCAAGGAAATTAGCGTGCACGGCGGGCAGGTCACCCCTGTCAGCTTTGACTCTGCAACATTGGCTGTGGCATCGAAGTGAGTTTTTGAAAGCCCGCCGGCCTCGGTTCATAGCCTGGAGCCGTAACCGAGTTGCCTGGCAGGTCTCAACTTCTCGCCAACCGATGGGCGGACCATGCAATGGGGCAAGGGGGGAACCCACGGGGTTCTCCCCTTTCTTTGCGCTTTTCGTCAGAACTTCCCATTTTGCCGTGTCGCCGCGTTCACCACCATCGAAGAACCATTGAGCCAACTTCCTCTTCCGCTATAATCCGATAGTCTTTTTTCGCTGCCCTTGGGGCGGCCCGGTCAGTCAGGTGTTTCACGAGAGGGCTCCAGCGTGCCGACCTGCCATGAACGTTCAACTTCTTAGACCTCGCGTCAGCGATCTGGTGTTTCAACTCTACGGTCGCCCGGTGCACCCGGAGCTATTCGATATTCTCGCAGCCCGCCGGATCGAGCGTGCCGATTTTCGCCTGGCGGTGCAGATCACGCGTACAGGTCACGTCATCAGCTGGGAGAATCGCGATGTCTTCCTGACTGAAATCACAGCTGCAAACGACCAACCCCTACCCGAAAAGCGCCGCTTGTTACACCGCCGCCTGTGCCAGGAGCAGTCGACGGCCCTGTCCTGCGCACACGGAGTTCGCTATCAAGCCAGCTTCCAGGTGGAGGTCCTGCGGCCGGAGATCTTCGTGCACATCCACGACGAGATCCTGATGGACGGCGCCAAACGCGGTTTGCTCCACCGCTTCGAGCCCACCAGATACTGCGGTTTATCCCCGCTCGGCCTGGTCACAGCCGAAGCCCGGCCAGGTTGCCTGTTCCTCGCAAGCTTCCACACGTTTCCCGACGAATGTACCGTCGTCAAGACGCAATCGCTCATCGAGATTCCGTCGTGAGTTCCGCTCGCCAAGGCGTGTCGCTCAATCTGCTTTCGTCATCGGGCGGAGGCGGAGACATGGGCGAGGCAATCGACCCTGTTTGCGGCATGCATGTGCATCCGGAACGCGCTGCAGGGCGATTCGACTTCAACGGCACAATGTATTTCTTTTGCAGCGTCCCTTGCCTGGAGAGGTTTCGCTCCGAGCCGCGCAGATTTCTGGAACACGGCCCGGAGGGCATGCACGATAAATCGGCTGCCAAGCCGGCGGACGGCCAAGCGGTCGAGTACTACTGCCCGATGTGTGCCGGCGTGGTCAGCGATCGTCCCGGAAGTTGTCCGCGCTGCGGCATGGCACTTGAGCCGCGGCAGCTCGTGCTGCAGGATGGGCCGGATCCACAACAGCGCGAACTGGAGCGTCGCTTCTGGATCGGCGCGGTCCTGGCAGCGCCGGTCATGGCGCTATCCATGCTGCCGATGGTCTGGAGCGGCGCTTCGGTGCTTTCTGAATCGTGGAACCAGTCGCTGCAGGCAATGCTGTGCACGGGCGTCGTGGCGTACACGGGCTGGCCGTTGTGGCGACGCGCCGTTGATTCGCTGATGCATGGCAGCCTCAACATGTTCTCGCTGATAGGGCTGGGCGTGATGGCGGCGTATGGCTACAGCGTCGCGGCGCTCCTCGCGCCGGGGCTCTTCCCCGAGGGGTTCCGCATGCACGGCCATGTGGAACCGTATTTCGAATCTGCGGCGGTCATCGTGGTGCTGGTGCTGCTGGGTCAGGTGCTGGAGATGCGGGCACGGCGGCGCACCAATGCCGCCCTGCGCGAGCTGTTGGAGCTGGCGCCAACGATGGCCCGAGTTGTCGGGCCGGATGGTCGTGAGGCCGACGTGCCGCTCGAGGTAGTGAGCGTGGGCGATCGTCTGCGCGTGCGTCCCGGCGACAGGGTGCCGGTGGACGGCGTCGTCGTCGAGGGCTCCAGCGCGGTGGACGAGTCGATGATCTCTGGCGAGCCCATGCCGGTGGAGAAGCAAGTCGGGGCCCGCGTCCTTGGCGGTACCGTCAACACCACGGGCAGCTTCGTCATGAGCGCGGAGCACGTGGGCAGCGAGACGGTGCTGGCGCAGATCGTTCGCCTGGTTGGCGAAGCGCAGCGCAGCCGGGCGCCGGTGCAGAAGCTGGTTGACAGCAGCTCGGCGTACTTCATTCCCGCGGTGATGACAGTGGCGTTCTTGACCTTTCTTGGCTGGGCAATCCTGGGCGGCGAAGGACGGCTGGCGCACGGCTGGATCCATGCCGTCGCCGTGCTGATGATTGCGTGTCCATGCGCGCTGGGCCTGGCCACACCGATGGCCATCGCCGTCGGCATGGCGCGCGGCGCGCGGCTGGGCGTGTTGCTGCGCAGCGCCGAGAGCCTTGAAACCCTGTGCCGGGCGGATACCCTGGTTGTCGACAAGACCGGGACGCTCACTGAGGGCAAGCCGCAAGTGGTGAGGATGGAATCGTTGGGCGGCTTGTCGGAAGAGGAGATGTTGCGCCTGGCCGCGGCGCTTGAGCGAGGTAGTGAACATCCTCTGGCGGGAGCGGTCATCCGTGCCGCCGAGGAAAGGAAAATCAAGCTGCCGAGCGTTGAGTCTCTTGAAGCCGTCAGCGGTCGCGGAGTGGTCGGGATGGTCAACGGGCATGAGGTCGTGGTGGGAAACCTGGGATTGATGAGGAACAAGGGCATCGCGGTCGACGCTGACGGTGCGCGCGAAACGCAAGCGGGGAGCTCGGTCCTTTGGGTAGCCATTGACGGCCGACTGGCAGCGACGCTCACCGTTGCAGACCCCGTGCGTCCAAAAGCCGCGGAATGGATCCGTGAGCTGAAGGACGATGGGCTGCGGGTCATCATGCTGACCGGCGACGCTTCAGCCACGGCTCAGAATGTGGCGCAGCAGCTCGGCATCGCCGAAGTCCTTGCCGAAGTGCTGCCGCAAGAGAAGCATGAGACCATTCGACGACTGCAGGGCGAGGGGCGCAACGTGATCATGGCCGGCGACGGCATCAACGATGCGCCGGCCCTGGCACAGGCAAACGTCGGCATCGCGCTGGCCACGGGGACCGACGTCGCCATCGAGAGCGCCGACGTGGTACTGATCCAGGGCGACCTGGGCGGCATCCTGCGCGCCCGGCGCCTGAGCCGGGCCACGCTGCGTACCGTGCGCCAGAACCTCGTGCTTGCCTTTATTTACAACGTTCTGAGCGTGCCCCTGGCGGCGTTTGGTCTCATCACGCCGGTCATCGCCAGCGCGGCGATGAGCCTGAGCTCGCTGTCCGTGGTTGGCAATTCGCTGAGACTGCGGCGGGACGGGGGCGGATGAGTTGCACATGCATGATAGCCTGATCGTCGATCTCTTTGGCGAGATATGCCGGATTCCGATCATCGATGTGCACTCGCACATCGATCCGCGCCGGCCCACTTCCAGATCGTTCGATGACATCCTCGGCTACCACTACTACACCGAACTGGCGCACTCGAGCGGGATGGACAAGACGTTTCTGGCAGCGGACGCGGACCCGCGCGACCGCATCCGCGACATCCTCTACCACATGAGCTTCTTCGACAACACGGCGCAAAACCGGTGGTTCCTCGACATCGCCCAGAGCTTTCTTGGCTTCGAGAAATCCCGCATCACCCTCGCCGACTGCACCTGGCTGTGCGATACGGCGGAGCGCTTGATGGCTCAGCCCAACTGGGAGGAGCAGGTCCTCCGCAAATCCAACATCGAGAAGGTCTTCCTTACGAACGACTTCGACGACGCTCTGGAAGGCTTCGACACGTCTCGCTACATTCCCTGCCTTCGCACTGACGATCTCGTGTTCCATCTCGACAAGCCGGAGGTGAAGCAGCGCCTGGAAAAAGCCACCGGGATCGACGTTGCAGGAGGGAAAAATCGGTTGCGTCAGGCCATCGGCATGCTGTTCGAGCATTTCAAGCAGCACGGCGCCCGCGCCTGTGCCGTGTCGCTGCCACCCAGCTTAGCGCCGGAGCCGGGCAGCGTATTCTGGCTGCTCGCCGAGCACTGCCGCGACTTCGCCCTTCCCTTCGACCTGATGATCGGCGTCAACCGGCGGGTTTACCAGGGCGGCGTTTACCAAGGCCAGGACCTGTTCGATCAACGAACCTCGTTGATACAGTATGGGGATCTATTCAATGCGTTTCCCGAGGTGACTTTTTGCGTCTCGGTGCTGACGAGCGCCCAGAACCAGGAGCTGGCGAGTTATAGCTGGATCTTCCCCAACGTGGTGACGAGCGGCCACTGGTGGTATTCGAACATCCCCGCGTACATCGAGCAGGATGCACGCGCCCGCCTGCACGCGGTGCCGAAGACCAAGCAGCTCGGCTACTACAGCGACATGTACAAGCTGGAGTTTGCGTTGCCGAAGTACAACATGTATCGCCGCATCCTCGCCAAGATCCTTGCCGACGACTTCATCCGGCCGGGTGTGTGCAACGAACATCAGGCCATCGAGATCGCCCGCTTGCTGCTACGCGACAACGCACGGCGGATCTTTGATGTATAGTCAGCGCGGGGAGCGTTCGAACACGATGGCCTTGCCGACTTGGTTCACTTCCTGCCAATCAGTGCTTTGGCGTACTTGTTCGATCAGGCCTTCGTGATAGGTCGAATCCAGAATCAAGCAGTCGACGTTGTAGCGATCGAGGATGGATTGCCAGCCGGTGCCGGCGACGGTGAGGGTCATGTACTCGTCCCAGACGTTGTCGGGATAGATCTCGATGCGGCCGTCCATGAAGACGCGGCCGTGCGGGGACAGGCGCCAGCCGAGGAACTCGCCCCACTCGAAGCGGCTGAAGATGCGGTGATCGCCGTCCGGCAGATCGCGGACGACTTGCTCCAGATCCATTTCATCGCGGTGCGTGCCGCGGACGATGTTCAGTGGGTTCATGCTTTCCAGCCAGGGCAAGCTGAGGATGACGACCGCAAACAGGACCGCACAGTAGGCGACGGCGCCACGGTCGGGGGCTTGATTCTCTAGGCTCGCAGGCTCGCCTGCGGGCTTGCGCGGGGCCAGCAGTGCGGCCATGATCGGCGTGGCGACGATGAGCCACCACGGCACCATGCGCACCGAGTTCAGTGCAAACGGCAAAAAGCAGGCGATGAGGCAGATCTCTCGGACGGTCGGCGTTCGTCGAGCCCAAAGCGCGATGCCAACCAGCGCGATGAGAGAGAGGATGAAGACCTTGCCAATGAACAGATGCGGGCCGGGCGCGACCCATTCATCGATCTGCCGACCTGCAGCTCGCGCCGACGTGGTCATGACATAGCGGTAGATATTCCAGCCGTATGGATTTAGGAGCGTGGCGAGCAAGCAAATCAGCAGGCAGAGTGCCAGTGCCCAAACTTGGCTGTCGCGAAACGCGCCGCGGCCGCGCTCCAGCAAGCTATCACCGATGCGGCCAAGGAGGAAGGCGCCGATCAGCACCAGGCCGATGGGGAAGCCGCCGTGCACGTTGGCCCACAATGCGAGCAGCACAGGCGGCATGCAGAGCAGCCAACGACGGCGCTCGGCCGCGAGCAGCACTGCGTACAGGATGACGAAGAGCAAGAAGGAAAAGGTCTGGGGGCGAACGATCATCACCTGCCACATGCCCAGGAACGTGAGGACGCCCATGCCGGAGGCCAGGAGCGGCGCGCCGGAAGTGCGACGGCAGATGGCGATCAGGATGGCGAACACGACGGCGAGAACGAGGGAGTTTACAAAGACCACGAGGTCCAAACCGCCGTGCTGGTACAGCACATAATACAGTAGTTGCGTAAGCCAGTTGTTGTCCTGGAACGGCTCGTCGGCGACGGTGAAGGTGAAGAGGTCGCGGTTAACGATGGTGCCAGTTTCGACCATCGCGCGGCCGCGGGCGAGGTGGTGCCAGAAGTCGGTGAGGTAGTGGCGGTCCATCGCGGTGGCGACAAAGACAATGGCGGGCGCGAGGAGGAGGCGGCACCAATTGTCGGTGGGCAAAAGTACACGAAGCCGCGAGAACATGGATCGGCTCTCTGCCGGGTATTTGCGCCCCCGCATGAACTATAGGTCAGGCTTGAGATGCATGCGGAACGAGTCGGATTTCCCGAGGAGTGTTGCCCCCCTCACCCCTAGCCTCGATTTCCACGGTACTGAATTTGGCTAACAAAAGCCGCCTTCGGCTCAGCGAAATTCGATGACCAGTCGCTTGCCATCGTACCAAGGCATGCGTGTCGGCTGGTCCGTGAGGCCCGACGCTATGAGGTACGGATTGTGAGCACGCTTGTCCAGCGTGACGACGACCTCCCGTTCCAGCACGTTGACGGTCGCCGAGACGTCGAGCAGGTTGCGAAAGATTTTCTTGGCCGTCGCTTGCTGGTACTCTCGACCGATTCGCGCTGCCAGCAAGCGATAGAGCGCGCTGGCCATCAAGGTGACCTGCAAATCGAAGTCGACCTTCATGCCCACCATCGAGGACAGGGCATCGATGTGGAAAAACTGAACGGCTTCCGAGATGCCATTCTCGATCAGCATTCTTTGGGCATAGCGGGTGACGAGCGTCACACAGTTGGCCTTGGTGTTATTGGTCAGGAGGATGGTGGGCTCTTCGTGTCCCAGATCGATGACAGTGATTTGCCTCAACTGGCCGGTGTAGCCGGCAAGGGAGATGCGTTCATCCAGGACGGATGGCGTCCGAAAGGTGCGCGTCAGCGCCGGCAAGGTGATACGCCGCCAGGCCGAGGCCGGTAGGCTCCAGATGCGGCCCAGCATCGGCCGGGTCCGACGCCGCAAAGTCAGAAAATGAATCTTTCGTCGATTCAACTGATCCAGGTGTTTGTAGGTCGTCAGTTGTGAATCGAAGACCAACTCGGCGGGTGGCTGGCCGGTACGCTGCTGCCAGAAGTCGGCGAAGTGGACGATTTCCGCCGCCTTCTGATCATTGGGAACGCCGGCGTGCGCGTAGCACATGACTCGGGCGCTGGCGTCGCGAGCCAGAAACACTTGCAGCCCCTTCTGACTGCGGCTACGGCTGGAAATATAGTGTTTTTCCAGCGGCTCTTCCTGACTGTTGGCGGGCACGGAGTGGAAATCGACATCCAGCGATTCGCCGCGCGGCAGCCCGGCGCGGCGAACCTCGTCGAACCATGCTGCCATGAGGCGGACAATGGCCCGACGGTCGACGCGTGAGCTGTAACTGGCGAGATAGGAACGTTTGGGTACAACGTTCAGACCGGCGAACAGGGCGATCCCTTGGTCGCAGACAAGGTCCATAACATGGCTCTTGCGCTCGCTGCCGGTAAGCTTCAGAGCCAGCAAGGTGCGCAGGGCTTGCTCGGCCGGGATCATGCGCGAACTGGGAAGATCGACCTGACGCAGCACCTCGGTCAGGCGGATGTCGCGCATGAGGGGAACGAAAAGAAACAGTCCGCCCAGAGCCGTGCGGAACGTGCGTGGACTGAGGTTCAAGGCGCGGACGTCGGCGATAGCCTGCGGTTCTGGACGAAGGTGCTGCGGACGTTCTTCATCAAGGCGTCGAGGCAGGCGGGCAAAGCCTTCCTCGCGGAGCAGCACACTGAGAGCATTGATGCTGATAGTATGTCCGCCCTGGGCCAGCTCGCCTTGGATGTCATAGACGGACAGATTGCGTTTGCGCATGGCGACGACGAGTTCGCGGACCGCATCACGAGCGGGGGCATCGCGTGGCCCGTGCCGCACCATCTGAAAGAAACCAGCTTGCTTGCCAGCGTCGTGACGGAACTCATGGCAGAGGACACGAAACGCCCCAACCGAATAGCCGAAGCGGCGTGCCACTTCGTGGGAGGGGAGTTGTTCCACGAAGTAGGCGCGCAGAGCCTCGTATTGACGGTGGCGAGGGTTATCGGGCGCGAGAAAGAAGCGAGCTTCGGCCGTTATTCCATTACGATGACTGGTATCCATACTGTGATAATGCTAGCCGCCGGTCTTGCAGCTGGCAAGCAGCTGCCGCAAAAACGCCAGAAGCAAGCAGAAACAGGCACTTCTGCGAACGAGACTGGTTATCGGCAGGTCGCAGACTACACACCTAGTAGGATGAATCAAAACTCTTCAGTCATCGAGATAGCTAACGGCAACAGCAACAATCTGCGGCGATTCTCGAAATTCCATCGCCACGGGACGCGAAAAAGGATCTCCGTGGAAATCGAGGCTAGCCCTCTCACCCGCGGGGAGAGGGGAATCAGCGGGGGCGGATGCTGCAACCTGGCAGAGCTTGTTGAAGTTCCTCAACCCCGGCATCGGTGACCTTGGTGTTGGCGAGATGAAGTAATTCCAGTTGTTTGAGCGGGGTCAACTGCTTCAGCCCGGCGTCGGTGACCTGGGTGCCGTCGAGGATGAGGGTCTGCAATTCGCTGAGCCGGCCCAGGTCCGTCAGGCCGGCGTCCGTGAGTGGGGTGTTCGATAGCTTGAGCCAGCGCAAGCGCTTCAATACGGCCAGGTCCTTGAGGCCCTCGTCGGTGATCCTGGTGCCGTCAAGGCTTAGCTGATGGAGCTGGTCGAGCCTTGCCAGATCCTTGAGTGCCGCGTCGGTCACGCCGGTCTCGTCGAGATTGAGCACTTCGAGCTGCTTGAGCGCTGCGATCTTCTTCAGGCCTGCGTCGGTGATCTTCTGATTGCCACCCAGAGAGAGCAAGCGGAGCTGCGTGAGGGTAGTCAACTCGTCGAGGCCGGCGTCGGTCACTTTGGTTTGGTAAAGCTCCAGCGTCTTCAGTTGCTTGAGGCCGGCCAACTCCTTCAGCCCAGAGTCGGTCACGTTGGTGTCGTTCAACTTGAGTAATCTGAGCTGCGTGAGCGGGGCCAGGTCCTTGAGGCCAACGTCGGTCACGCGGCACTTGCCAAGCGACAGGCCCTGCAAATGCTTGAACTCGGACAGCGTCTTCAGCCCGGCATCGGTCACCTGGCTGTCGTCCAGGGTGAGCGACCGCACTTGCTTGAGCGGGAGCAGCTCCGTGAGGTCGGCGTCGGTGGCCTTGGTGGAAGAGAGATTGACCAAGATAAACGGCGTGCCGTCCGGATCCTCGATGATGTTCCCGTGAAGCTTCTGGATCGCGTCACGCGCCTTGTCCTCGGGCCCGTCAGCATGGCTGGATTGGGACTCGCTTGAGCTTTGGGGCTTTGGTGAACTTTCAGTGGTGTCCTTGGTGCTCGGCGAGCAACCGGAGGACACGAGGGCGGCTGCGAGAATGGCCAAGTGCAGGGAAGTTGTGAGGCTTTGCATGCAAGACTCCGCTGGATGGTCCCCTAGTGTTATAGTCGTTCCTGTCGGCCCCATACGGTCGTCGTTGGCAAGACGGTGTTGGGAGGGCGGTTGTAGGTGCTTACAAGCGCAGCTTGCTCTGGCGATAGTACTTGAGGCCGGGGAGGAAGAAGCATAGGGCGGTGGCCACGCCGAAGAGGAGGGGGCCGATCTGGGGGAAGAAGGCCATGGGGATGGCGGTGAGGAAGAGGATGGCGGAGTAGAAGTAGAAGGTGCCGGAGAGCATGCCGCCCTTGATGAAGAAGACCATGCCGGCGAGGACGGCGAGGATGGGCGAGAGCTGGAGCACCTTGAGGTCGAGTGCGATCTCGGTGAAGAACAGGCCCATGGTGCCGGCGACGGCGGCGGCCCAGAGGTGGGCGAGCTGGCGCTCGATGGAGGTGACGGGGCCGGCACGGCGGCGGAGCGACCAGAAGATCATACCCCAGGTCATAAGGCCGACCGTCCAGAGCAGGATGTAGGGTACGCGGCTTTCGACGCCGGCCCAGGCGAGGGTGTTGGTCACGAGGCAGAGCACCAGCGTGGCGAGGCTATGCCACATCCACAGGACGCCCCAGTTTTCGAGCACGGCGGCGTGGTGGGTGTCGCGGAAAAGTCGGCCGATGAAGGAAGCGAGCCTCGTCGAGCGGACCGACACCGGTTCGCCATCGAGGTAGGCGCGGAGGTCGCTGGCGAGAGCGGCGGCGGTGGCGTAGCGCAGGTCGGGCGGCTTCTGCAGGCACTTCATGCAGATCATTTCCAGGTCGCGATCGACGCGCGGGTTGAACACGCGCGGCGGCACGACCTCCTGGTCGAGGAGCAAGAGCAGCGTGTCGAGGGCGGTCGGGGCCTGGAAGGGAGGACGGCCGGTGAGCATCTCGTAAAGGATGGCGCCGAGGCTGTAGATGTCGCTGGTGGGACCGATGCTGCCGCGTCCGCCGGCCGCCTGCTCGGGGGAGAGATAGCTAGGCGTACCGAGTATGGCGCCGGTGGAGGTGAGCGGAATTGCGGATTTTGGATTGCGGATTGGGGATTCCGCGGTTGACTCGGCATCCTGACCGAGCTTCTTGGCGAGACCGAAGTCGGCGATGTGGGGCCGGTCGTTGGCGTCGATGAGCACGTTCGACGGCTTGAGGTCGCGGTGCAGGATGCCGTGTGCATGTGCGTGCTCGACGGCCAGGGCGACGGCGAGGAGGTACTCGGCGGCCTTGCGTGGGGGCAGCGGTCCGGCGGCTAGCTTCTGGGCGAGCGTGGTGCCTTCGACGAACTGCATCGCGTAGAAGGGCTGGCCCTGGTGCTCGCTGACGGTGTAGACGGGGACAATGTTGTCGTGGGTGAGTGCGGCGGCAGCGCGTGCCTCGGTGCGAAAGCGAGCGAGGGCCTCGGCGGATGCAAGGTCGCCGCGCAGCACCATCTTGAGGGCGACGGTACGGTCGAGGCTCTTCTCGGTTGCCTTGTAGACGACGCCCATGCCGCCGCGGCCCAACTCGGCAATCAACTCGTAGTCGCCGAATTGGCGGGGCAAGGTTGAGGCGAGCGGCTGATCGGCGGGCGGAGGACGGCCGGGGCTCGGGGTGGCGGCGCCGTTGGCGATGTGCGATGCCATT